>PDWI01000793.1_pt1 | contig 51242 bp, 36 predicted proteins | sample 1430891 | NCBI WGS metagenome assembly PDWI01 (sample SAMN01162508, study PRJNA174530) | Oral metagenome, whole genome shotgun sequencing project. | biome: Marine environment; feature: Marine mammal; material: Swab sample of the gingival sulcus; isolation source: swab sample of gingival sulcus... | reverse complement strand
TGAAATTTTCAGATTTTTAAGATTTTAAGTGAAATAAACAGAATTCTTGAATCAACAAATTAGATTGGTTGGGGTTGTAGATTTCTTAATATAAAACCAAACTATGCGTCCAACAAATTGAATTGGTTGGACTTTTAGTATTACTTAATACAAAAAATGCAAATATTTTGTAAAACATTTACATTAATTCTTTATTGTACCAATCGCCTGTGTTATACTATATTTATTGTCATTCACTATACTTGACTTAGTCAGGAGGTGATACGCAATGAGTTTTGTTTTATTATTTTTAATGACTATCGTGGCAAATGTATTTAGCTATTACATCTGCAAGTGGTTAGATAGTTTATTCAATGACAATTAACCCACTAAAAAACCAAGAGTTGCCGCTCTTGGTTTTTTATGCAATGAATTTTTACATTGTTTTATTATTTTAACTAATACAATTATACCCTATCTTTAGAATAGTTGCAATATATATTTGTATTTTTTTACATTTTATCGCCTAGTTATAAGCCCAAACAAAACAATTTGTCTATGAGAGAATTCGTCTTTTATAATACGACAAAATTGATAAAAATCTACTGAAATTTCAACTGTCTGATCAAGCTACTTAGCCAAAGCGAGTTTTGAAACTCCCTAATATCTTCAGTCTTGGCTAATTATTACTAGCAATTTACCTTTTCCCACTTTAATTCTACCCTTATCCCTTTCAATTTGATTACTTACACCCAAAGGATATGAATTTTCAAGGATTGCATTTTTTAAATCCCACTTTAAATTTTCTGTTTCTATTATTTCTACTTTATCCCCAAAACTTATTAAAGATAAATATTTCCCCTTTTCAGACTCTATTACAATTTCTTCATTCTCTAAAACTGTTGCCCAATTTTTTTCATCACAAATACATATTTTATTATTTTTTTTGCCTTGATTTTTCCAATATTCTTTTACAAAAGCCATAGTTTGAATATTTGCCATAGTATGATCAAGTCTACCACCTAATCCACCGACTATAGTAATTTCATCAAATCCTTTTTCTAAAGCATACTGAACAGCCAGTAAAGTATCAGTTTCATCTTTTTCTGCTGAATATTTCAAAATTTTTGTTCTTTTGTTTTTCAGTAATTTGTTTTTTTCTTCCTTCAGTTTTTCAACATCTTCTATAGAGTCAAAATCTCCTATCACTACATCTGGATAAAATCCATTTTCCAAGGCTTTTTCGTATCCTTTATCTGCACATATCAAAAAATCATTTCCAATATCTAATCTTTTTAAATTTTCTTCTATATAACCTGTAAATATGTAACACTTCAATGTTTTAATCCTTTCTTTCATTTACGAAAATTTAGACTTTATGTTAAAATTTGTGTTTACTATTTATATGTCTTAATATATAATTATTATACAATATATTTTTTTAAAAGGGGGATTTATTTAATGACAGAAAAAGTAATCGTAAAAAATTCATCGGCAGAAATTAGAGCTATAGCTCGTACTATGCTAAAAGGAAACTGGTTGAATGTTTTTCTTGCAGTCCTAATTATGAATGTTTGTGTTTTAGTACCTAGTTTTGTTTCCGGAATGTATATAACTTCTGAAATTGGAGACTTTGTTTCAACAATTCTTGTATATGTTATTGGTTTTGCTTTCACTCTAGGGATTTATACTTATTTCATAAGTTTAGTACGTAACCGTGATAGAAATGTACTTGATGTTTTTAGTGGCTTTGAACATATACTTAAAGTAACTTTATTAGGTTTGAGAATTCTTTTCTTCACATTATTATGGACACTGCTTTTTATAATACCAGGAATAATTGCAGCTTATAGATATTCACTTTCTTTCTATATTCTAGCTGATCATCCTGAATATACAGGGAAACAGTGTGTTGAAGAAAGTAAAAGGCTAACTGAAGGGAACAAAGGAAGAATTTTTGTTCTTAACCTTAGTTTCTTAGGCTGGTATTTCCTTTGGTATATTTGCACTTTAGCTATTCTTACATTTGCTGGTCTAGGCACTGCAGTAACTCTAGCTGCAGAATCTGTACAACTAGATCTTCAAACAGGCACAACACCAGATTTCAATGCCGCTTTATTAAATGAAATAAATGGTACTATTGCTATAGCATTTATAATTTGTATGTTACCAGCTTTCCTAATACAAGCGTACAACGGAATAGCTCAAACAATTTTATACGATATGATTACAGGCAAGATTAAAATTGGACGTAACGAAGACGATGGTAGCACAGTTGTTGAAGTAAATGGAACAGTTGAAAAAACTGAAGATGTTGTAGAGGCAGATACTACAGAAGTAGGTTTCAAAGAACCTGATTCAATAGTAAAATCTGAAGATACATCTGATAAAAGTAATTTTGTTACTGAAGAATTAAAGGAAGAAGCAACAAAAAAAGATGAATTTTAAAAAGCAATAAAATTTAAAACAAAAATTTAACCTCTAGGTTTTTCCTAGAGGTTTTTTTGTAAAATAATATTTTTAATTTTTCAAACTTTGGATTGGCGCTGGTATTCTTCCTCCACGATTTATAAGCTTTTCTGGAGATTTTTTATTTAATTTCATTACTGGTCCTTTTCCTAAAAGTCCACCAAAATCAAGTTCTTCTCCCTCTTGTAAGTCTATCGCAGGTATTATTCTCACTGCTGTAGTCTTAGAATTTATCATTCCTATTGCAGCTTCATCAGCTATTATTGCGGAAATAACTTCTTTTTTTGTATCCCCTGGCACTACTATCATATCAAGACCTACAGAACAAACAGAAGTCATCGCCTCTAGTTTTTCTATAGTTAAAGTGCCTTCTCTTGTAGCTTCTATCATTCCAGCATCTTCTGTTACAGGTATAAATGCTCCTGATAACCCACCAACATTTGACGATGCCATTACACCACCTTTTTTTACTGCGTCGTTTAGCATTGCAAGTGCCACTGTAGTTCCATGGCTTCCACACTGTTCTAGCCCAATTTCTTCTAATATATATGCAACTGAATCACCAACTTCTGGTGTAGGTGCTAGTGATAAATCTATAATTCCAAAAGGCACTCCAAGAATTTTTGAAGCCTCACTGCCAACCAGCTGACCCATTCTAGTTATTTTAAAAGCTGTTTTTTTAATAATGTCTGCAATTTCTGTTAAATCTGCATCTTTAGGTGCTTTGGCAAGGGCAGAACGCACTACTCCTGGTCCAGAGACACCAACATTTATTACACAATCAGGTTCTCCCACTCCATGAAACGCTCCTGCCATAAAAGGATTATCCTCTGGTGCATTACAAAATACTACAAGTTTTGCAGCTCCTATACACTGGTTATCTTTTGTATTTTCTGCTGTTTTTACAATTATATCCCCCATCATTTTTACAGCATCCATATTTATTCCAGCCTTTGTAGATCCCACATTTATAGAGGAACACACAAAAGAAGTACTTGCAAGAGCTTCAGGGATTGATTCTATAAGTTCTTTATCTCCTGCGGAAAAACCTTTTTGTACTAGTGCAGAATATCCTCCTATAAAGTTTACGCCTATATCCTTTGCTACTTTATCTAAGGTTTTTGCATATTTAACAGGATTTCCTCCAGATACTGCTAGAAGCATTGAGATAGGTGTTACAGATACTCTTTTATTTACAATCGGTATTCCATATTTTTTTTCTATAGTTTCTCCAGTTTTCACCAAATCTTTGGCACATCTATAAATTTTATCATAAACTTTTTCACACGATTTATCTATATCAGTATCACAACAATCCAACAAAGATATTCCCATTGTTATAGTTCTTATATCTAAATTTTCCTCTTGTATCATACTAATTGTTTCTAATACATTTTTTGTTTCAAGCATAGACTTTCTCCCTTACTGATTTTTCATTTTCATCAAAATTTTAATATACTAAAGTTTATAATTTCTCTTTTAAATTTTATGCATTGAGTTAAATATATCTTCGTGCATAACGTATATTTTCATATTTGGTAACTCTTTTCTCATTTTCTCTTCAATCTCACTTAAATCTCGATTAATATTATCTATATTTACTACCATCATCATAGCAAAATATTCTTCTAAAACTGACTGATTTACATCTATAACATTTGCATTACATTCTGCTAAACTGCTACTCACTTTTGCCAATATACCTACCATATCTTTTCCTAATACTGTTACTATCGCTTTCATATCTTTTACTCCTCTATTTTTCTATATAAAATAACTTTTAAGTTACCAACTTGGCATTGTACTCATACTCTTCAAGATTATTATCTACTGCGTATTTAAAACTACACTGTCTATATTGATTTTCAAAATATAACTTATTGCTTTTACTATGACCTATCATATTTGAGAAAGAATCACCATTACTAAAAAAAGTAATTTTTAATTTTTTTTCATCTACAAAACAGACTTCGTCTTTATTTTCTAATAAGTCATTCAACTTTTCTTCCATAATATCCCTAGCTATACGACTTTCAACTACCTGTCTAAAAGCTGGATGAAATGTATTTCCTGTAACAGATTGACTGCTATTCATAATATCAGAGCTTTTTAGACCTACACGAATAATATTTATTCCTACCTCAGTTAAAATTTTGTACATTTCTTTTGTCGTCTCCACAGCATCATCATGGTCTAAGCCAATATATTCTCCCTTTTTATATAAATCCATCAATCCTGTATCTTCAATTATTACTGTAGGATAAAGACGAGCTATATCAGGTTTAATCTCAGCTGTTTTCTTTGCCGAAAATATAGATTTTTCCCTTGTATCTGATGGCAATCCTATCATCAGTTGTATTCCTAATTCAAATCCGTATTTACGAATTAAATCACAACTTTCGTATACACATTCCACATTATGACCTCTGTTAGATGCCTTTAAAACTTCTTGGTCAAAAGATTGAACTCCTAATTCAATAACATCCACACCAAAATTCTTTAAATTAGTCAGTATTTCATCATCAATTGCATCAGGTCTTGTAGATAGATGAATTTTATCTATTTCACCAGAAGCTTTATATTTACTTACCATTTGTAAGTATTCTGTCTGCTTTTCTATAGGAATTGCTGTAAAGCTTCCACCAAAAAAAGCCACCTCGATAGTTTCCAACTCTCTATTCTTTAAAGTTTTTAAATGTGATATTATTATTTCTTCCCCTTTTTGCCAAGACATAGGTTCTTCAGTTGCGGTTATTTTATTTTGATTACAAAAAATACAATCGTGTGGGCATCCTTCATGGGCTATAAATATTGGAATAATCGCATGTTTTTTCATAATTCTACCTGTATTTCTGGAATGTATCCCATATTTCTGGAACACTGAAAGCATACTGCCAACAACAAGCCCCTGCTAAATCGTAATCATGAATTACTTCCATTCTATTTTCAATAGAAGTTTCATCTTCAATCCAGATTTTTTCTGTTTGGCTACCTTCAAGATATTCTACAAAATTTTGTCCTACATCTTCTAAATAAACAGGCTGTAAATTGTCTTTTTCAATTTTTTCTCTAACCCATTTCATAGATGCCGCATACCTAGTACCCATTTTGCCATTTGGTTTTATACACCAAACTCTAGTATAAAGTGGTATTCCCATCAATATCTTTTCAGGTGGTACCCCTTCTTTAATTGTATTTTTAATAGCTTTTTTCGTCCAAGGTAGCGATGAAATAGAACCAGGTGTCTTACTTCCACCATAATGTTCATCGTATGTCATAACACAAAGATAATCTATATTCTTTGCTAATTCTTTTCTATCGTATTCTATAGTCCAAGGTGCTGGTATCAAAACATCTATGGACAAATCTAGCCCTTGTCTTTCTGTAAATATCCTCATAGTTTTTACATACTTAACTAAATTTTCTCTATCACCATCTCTTACTTCTTCAAAATCTATATTTATACCATCTACATCGTACAATGCAGAGTATATAAGGAATTGAGCAATGGATTTATAAGTCATATTTGTATCTGCAAGAAGCTTAGTTGTAAATGCTGTAGAACCACGAACAGTCATATTATTTGTAACAGTAGCCCAAACTTTGTAACCATTTCTATGAGCTTTATCAGTATATCCTTTATCCCCAAAGTTTTCTGCGCTTCCATCTCCATTTATTTTTAAATCAAACCAAGTAGGTGCAAGTATATCCAGCCCATCATATTTTTTAGGTGCTGGTGGCGTAAATTTTGACACACCTTGCCATGCCAGATTTATTTTCTCACCTTTTGGATCTATTTTTTCTTTTTGAGGGAAATAAAAATCTACATCTGAAAGATCTAAATCATATATTTCTATGTCATCTTTTAAAATATAACCTTCTTTCATAGATGATGTTCTAATCTTATAGTAATTTTCTGTAGCACCCAACACTCTAACCATAATACCCTTATCTAGTTTAAATTCACTACCAGAGCCATTTTCTAAAGTGGAAACTGCAACAGCATCATCAGAAACTCTAGCGACTCTATCTGTGCCACTATAATAATTAATATAAATCTTGTTTTTATTAACTGAACCTCTAACTTTAAAAAACTGTTCTACAACATCTATAGGGAAATAATACTTTCCGTCTAATTTTCTCAAAGGTATGTAAACAACACCTGCGTTGTGTTTAACGAAGTTTGTTACTTGCTCATCTCCTAACATTATATTTTCTTGAGATATATCTATATTTAATCTAGCTTTTTTTAAATCTACAGAAATCCCTTTATTTTGCAACACTTTTCCTACCATAGATGCTGGCAAATAAATACTGTCTGATATAACTTTGCCCCTATAATGAGTCATTCTATTTTCATAATATACTGTATATTGCTGAGTTTTTAATGTATCTCCGTAAACGAATACTGAAAACAGCATACTTATAATCAACAAGCCAAATATATAAAAAATCTTTTTCATAAAAAACTTCCTTCTAAACTCTAAATACAACCTAATACCCCTATATTATAAAGTTCAAACTTATTGAACAATACCTATTCATTATACAATACTCCTAATAATAATTCTATATTATACATATTAATATTTCATAAATTTTCTTATTTATATTATCTTAAAATTTTAAAACATTGAATTTATAAACCTTTTAATATATAATAAACCCATTGAGTTAACATATGCAAACTTTTGAAGGAGGTGCTAATATGGAAAAAGAAACTTTTTGGTCAAAATATGCGGAAAACTTTGAAGAAACGAATAATTACGTTGTTGGGAAAAAATCAATGGACGTTATTTTAGATAAAGTTTCCACCTTCACTAACCTAGGTGATTGTTTGGAAGTAGCTTGTGGCAATGGCACATACACAAAAACATTATCAGAAAATGCAGATAATATAATTGCTACAGATTTCTCTATTGAGATGATTAGTTGGGCTGAAAAAGCTTTATCTCATCTTGAGAACGTGGAATTTAAACAGGCAAATGCTTTAAATCTACCATTCCCAGATAATTCATTCGATACAGTATTTATGGCTAATTTTCTTCATGTAACTACTGACTGCAATAAATTGTTATCTGAAGCAAATAGAATTTTAAAAAAAGGTGGTAAATTAATTGCTGTTGATTTAACTGTCTACAAAATGAAATTTTTTGATAGGTTAGGATTAATATATAGATATATTAAGACTTATAAAAAACCTGATGAAAAACCTGAGAAAAACAATTTAACACCATATTACGTAAGAAAACTTCTTGAGGAAAACAATTTTACTGAAAAATCTATAGAGTTAGTAGGCGCTGGCTCAAATGCTTTAATTACAGTTGCATTAAAAAATTAAATAAAAAATTTAGACCAAACTAAACCCCTTGATTATATTTTATAGAATCTATAATTTATCAAGGGGTTTTTATATTTTCCAAATTAAAACTAATTATCTAAGAAACTTATGTACGGTAGATTTCTATACTTTTGGTCATAATCTAGTCCATAACCAATTATAAACTTATCTTCGACAGTAAAACCTACATAGTCAGCTTGTAAATCATTTTTTCTACCTGATGGTTTATCTAGCAATGTACAAATTTTCACAGATTTTGGATTTCTACTAATTAAGTTTTGCTTTAAATATTCTAAAGTAATTCCTGTATCTACTATATCTTCAACAATTATAACGTGTTTGCCTTCAACAGAAGCATCTAAATCCTTTAATATTTTAACAACACCTGATGATTTTGTAGATGAGCCATAACTAGAACAAGCCATAAAGTCAATACTACAATCTAACTGAATATTTTTCAAAACATCTGCCATCCAAAGTACAGCACCTTTTAAAATTCCAACTAAAACTACTTCTTCTCCTTGAAATTCTTTAGTGATTTCTTCTCCAATTTCTTCTGCTCTTTTTAAAATTTCTTCTTGAGTAATCATCACTGTTCCAATTTTTTCTTTATAATTGCTATTCATAAACATCCTCCTTATTATCATTATCTTGTTTTACTTCAAATTCCACATCTTCTATAATATCTTTATCCTTAAAATCTTCTTTATCTTTCTTATTTCCATATTCGTCATAACTATCCAGTTCATCTTTGAAAAGATAAACAACACAAATCCAAAGAAATAAATCATCTATCCACGCTACTGGAAAAAACATCAATGGAATTAAATCTATGGGCGATATTAAATATAAAGTTGCAAAACCTATCAAAAGTTTTTTCCATAAAGCTACACTTTTATCAATTATAAAAAATCTTATGGCTTTTATCCTTTTACCAAATAATAATATCATAGATAGTCTAATCATTATGCACCTACTTATCTAGCCGTTAATTCTTCTAAAACTTCAATCAGTTCCTCTTGACCTGTACGTTTCAATGCAGATACTGGTATAACTATGTCGTTTAGAGATAACTTGAGAATTTCTCTAATATTTTTAATAGCTTTTTCTTTTTCATTTTTGCTTACTTTATCCGCCTTAGTTACTACTACAAGCCCATCAAGACCGTGATACTGCAAATATGCATACATCTGTCTATCTTCTGCTGTAGGTTTATGCCTTATATCTATAAGTTGGGCAACCTTTACTAAAGTTTTTCTGTTTTCCAAATAACTTTCTATCATTTTTCCCCATTTTTCAGATTCTTTTCTCGGCACTTTTGCATATCCATATCCTGGCAAATCCACAATTCTAAAGGAATCATTTATTCTGTAGAAATTTATAGTTCTTGTTTTTCCTGGACTTCCACTTATCTTTGCCAATCTTTTTCTATTTGTTAAAAGATTTAAAAGAGATGATTTTCCTACATTTGAACGTCCTGCAAAGGCAACCTCCAATAAATCTTCTGGTGGGTACTGCTCTTTTTTTACTGCAACGCTTTCAATATCAGCTTTTTTTATAGGCATATTCTATTCCATTTCTATAATCTTTTCAATATAACTTATTATAAATTACTAAATTTAACTTTTGAATATCTCGATGTTAAATTTGAACAAATGCGTGTTTTAAAGCTTCGTCAACAGTCTTAATAAATACAAATTCTAATTCTTTTCTAATACTTGCCGGTATATCCTCAACATCTACCTTATTTTCAACAGGAAGCAATACTTTTCTTACACCTGCTCTATGGGCTGCAAGAACTTTCTCCTTTATACCTCCAACAGGCATAACTTTACCTCGCAAGTTTATTTCTCCCGTCATAGAAACATCTTTGTAAACTGGCGTGTTAGTCAAAGTCGACAACATTGCTGTAAACATAGTCACTCCAGCTGATGGTCCATCTTTTGGAGTCGCCCCTTCAGGAATATGTATATGTAAATCTTTAGTTTTATAAAAATCTTTAGGTATGTCGTATTTATGAGCCACTGAACGAATATAGCTAACAGCTGTTTTGGCAGATTCCTGCATAACATTTCCCAGTTGACCTGTCAGAGAAAGTTTACCAGTACCATCTACACAATTTGTTTCTATAAATAGCGTATCTCCTCCAACTATAGTCCAAGCCATACCAGTAGTTACTCCAATTTCTGTTTCACCTTTTATTTCATCATATCTGAATTTTTTCTTACCTAAGTAGTTTTCTAAATTCTTTGTAGTTATCCTATATTTACCTGTTTTCTTTACTACGATTTTTCTTGCTACTTTTCTGCAAAGGTTAGCAATTTCTCTACTTAGATTTCTAACACCACTTTCTCTGGTGTAATAATTTATTATATCGTGAATTGTAGCATCAGAAATACTTATATTAGATTTTTTCAGTCCATTTTCTTGTATATTTTTCGGTATTAAATATTTTTCTGCAATTTTTACTTTTTCTTCTTCTGTGTAACCTGTTATTCTAATTACTTCCATTCTATCTAACAAAGGTCTAGGGATTGTATCTGTAGTGTTTGCAGTAGTTATAAACATTACTTTAGATAAATCAAAAGGTATTTCTAAGTAATGGTCCATAAACTCTTTGTTTTGCTCAGGGTCTAAAACTTCAAGAAGTGCAGATGCAGGGTCCCCTTTAAAATCACTTCCAATTTTATCAACTTCATCAAATAAAAATACTGGATTGTTTGTTCCTGCCTCTGCTATAGCCGATATTACTCTACCAGCTATTGAACCGATATAAGTTCTTCTATGACCTCTTATTTCTGCTTCATCTCTCACGCCACCTAAAGACATTTTTGTGAATTCTCTACCTGTTGCATTTGCCACAGATTTTGCGATTGATGTTTTACCTACTCCCGGAGGTCCCACAAGACATATTATAGGTCCTTTAATTTCCTTAGATAATTGCATTACTGCTAAATACTCTAATACTCTTTCTTTCACCTTTTTAAGCCCATAGTGTTCCTTTTCAAGGACTTTTTCTGCTTTCTTAAAGTCTATATTACCCTTTGAAGATTTATTCCAAGGAAGCGACAATATGGTTTCTATATATGTTTTTATAACTCCACTTTCTGCATTTGCAGATGGTAAACTTTCATACCTTTTTATTTCTTTTTGAATTTTTTCAACTATTTTTTTATCTAATTTTATTTTAGATAATTTTTCTTTCCAAGCTTTAACATCTTCTGCTATTTGATCAGCTTGTCCAAGCTCATCTTGAATTACTCTCATTTGCTCTCTAAGGTAATACTCTTTTTGATTTCTATTTATTGCACTTCTAAGTTTTACACTTATATTATTCTCAATTTCTAAAACTTCTATTTCTTTTCTCAAAAGAGCATTGACTTTTTCCAACCTAGTATATTGATTTTTGCACTCCAAAATTTGTTGTTTTTCTTCTGGTGAAATCATCATATGAGATGCTATTAAATCTGCTAACTTCCCTATATTTTTAGTAATAGCAACCATTGGGAAAATTTCTTTTTGTACCTTTGAACTCAACTCAATATATGTGTCAAAAGCATCTACTGTAGCTCTTGACAAAGCCACTACTTCCGGCGTCATCTCTTGATATTCTTCTTCTATGACTTTCACCCTGCATTGAAAATAAGGTACTTCAAGAGTTATTTCTTCAATTTCTCCCCTAGTTAATCCTTCAACTAAAACTCTTACATTATCTCCTGGTAATTTCAACATTTGCTTAATTCTTGCCACAGTACCTGTTTTGTAAAAATCATCTGTAGCAGGCAAATCAGTATTTTCATCTTTTTGAGATGTCAAAAAGATTTGGTGATTTGTTTCCATTGCTTTTTCTAAAGCATTTATAGATTTTTCTCTACCAATATCAAAATGAAGGTTCATATTTGGGAATATACACATTCCTCTAAGGGGAATCATAGGTAGTTCAAAAGAACCACTTTCACCGTTTTCTATTTTTTCACCATTTATATAATTTTTTTTCAAAGGTTTGCCTTGTTTGAAATTCTTGGATATTTCAACTTTTGTCAAAATATCTTCTCCCTCTAAAGATTTCTCTAGCTGTTTTTTCAATTTATTTAGAATTTCATTTTTTATTCTATCTGACATTTTTTCCTCCTGCTATATTAAAAAAGCGACATTGTCGCCTTTTTGTACTTATTTAAGATGCTGACGACTCCAATTTGTCATTTTTTTCATCAGCCAAAACCAATGTTGGTTGTTCATTTTTCTCAACTGTATTTTTTGTTATAATACATTTTTCCACATCAGTCCTGGAAGGTATTTCATACATAATATCCTTCATAATATTTTCCATAATGCTTCTAAGCCCTCTAGCTCCTGTTTTTCTTTCAAGAGCTTTATCAGAAATAAGCTCTATAGCTTCTTGCTCCATTTCCAAATCAACACCATCAATTTTAAATAATTTTTGATATTGTTTTAATAAAGCATTTTTCGGCTCAGTTATAATCTTTATAAGAGCTTCTTTTGATAGTTTTTGCAAAGATACTATAACTGGCAATCTACCTATAAATTCAGGTATCAACCCGTATTTTATTAAATCTTCCGGTTGTATTTCTCCGATTATTTCCTTTGTATTATCTGCTTTTTCCTTAATTTCTGAATTAAAACCTATTACTTTTTCACCAAGACGTTTTTTTATAACTTTATCAAGTCCATCAAATGCTCCACCACATATAAACAGAACATTTGTAGTATCAAACTGAATAAAATCTTGATGTGGATGTTTTCTTCCACCTTGAGGCGGTACATTAGCTACAGTTCCCTCTAAAATTTTCAAAAGAGCCTGCTGAACTCCCTCACCACTAACATCTCTTGTAATAGATGGGTTTTCTGATTTCCTAGCGATTTTATCTATTTCATCTACGTATATTATACCCCTTTGTGCTTTTTCTACATCAAAATCTGTAGCTTGTAACAATTTAAGAAGTATATTTTCCACGTCTTCTCCTACATAACCAGCTTCTGTAAGTGCTGTAGCATCTGCTATTACAAATGGGACGTCAAGTATTTTTGCCAAAGTCTGAGCCAAAAGTGTTTTTCCTGAACCAGTTGAACCAATCATCAAAATATTACTCTTTTGAAGTTCAATTTCTTCCATCTCTTGATCTTCTACTACTGCATTTATTCTTTTATAATGGTTATATACTGCCACTGCAAGACTTCTTTTAGCTTCGTCTTGTTCTATAACATAATCAGAAAGTATTTCCTTTATATCTTTCGGTTTAGGTAAATTAAACTTTTCATCTTTCGTTTTACTTTGTTGCCTAAGTTCAAATTCTTCATCAAGCACTTCTTGAAAAAGTTCAACGCACTCATTGCAAATCCAAACATCTGGACCTACAATAAGCTTCTCAACATATTCTTTTCCCTTGTGACAAAAGGAGCATCTTACTTCGTTATTTCCCCCATTATCCATAATAAATACTCCCTCTTTATTTCTTTTCTATAATTTTGTCTATCAAACCATATTCTAAAGCTTCTTTAGATGTCAAATAATTATCTCTATCTGTATCTTTTTCTACTTTTTTCAATGTTTGCCCTGTATTTTTACTCAATATCTTATTTAATTTTTCTTTAGTTTTCACTATATGGTCAGAATGAATTTTTATATCAGAAGCTTGTCCGCTAATTCCTCCTAATGGTTGATGTATCATAACCTCTGCATTTGGCAAAGCATATCTCTTTCCCTTTGCACCAGAAGACAGCAAAAACGCACCCATACTTGCAGCCATACCAACACAAATTGTAGCTACATCTGGTTTTATATAATTCATCGTATCATAAATAGCCATACCTGCTGTCACTGAACCACCAGGACTGTTTATATATATCGATATATCTTTTTCTGGATCTTCTGCTTCCAAAAATAAAAGTTGTGCTATAACTATACTAGCGGTGTTTTCATCTATAGCTTCTCCAATAAATATAATTCTATCCTTCAAAAGCCTTGAATATATATCATAAGAACGTTCTCCACCACCAGTATTTTCTATAACGTATGGTATAAGTGCCATATCTCCACCTTCATTTCTTATTTTATTTTTGCGTTATCGTACATCAAGTCTACAGACTTTCTCATTCTAATATCGAACTTAATAGCTTCTTCGCTACCTTCGCCCATCATTTCTTTAATTTTGCTTTCGTCCATATTATACTTAGATGCCATTTCTTTTATTTCATTTTTAACTTCTTCATCTGAAACTTCAATATTTTCTTGTTCAGCTACAGCATGAATAATTACTCTCAATTTTGATTTTTTAGTAGCTTCTTCTCTTACTTCATTTCTAAACTCTTCAGCTGTTTTACCTGTGTATTGGAAATATCTAGGTAAGTCTAAACCTTGATATTGTAATTGTTGGTCAAGAACTCTTAAAATATTATCGATTTCATCTTCTACCATTCCATTTGGAATTACAAATTCATTCTTTTCTAATACTTTTTCTACAGCTAAATTCTTCATTTCTTCCAAAGCTGAATCTTCTGCTACTTTTTCCATTTTAGCTCTTAAATCTGCTTTTAATTCTTCAAGAGTATCAAATTCGCTGATATCTTTTGCAAATTCATCATCTAAAGCAGGAACTTCTTCAAATTTTACTTCGTGTACTTTGCATTCAAATACTGCTTCTTTTCCTGCTAAATCAGATGAATGATATTCTTTAGGGAAAGTCACATTTACTGCTCTTTCCTCTCCTGCTTTTATTCCTACTAACTGTTCTTCAAAGCCTGGAATAAAAGTACCTGAGCCAAGTCCAAGTGTTTGATTCTCAGCAGTTCCACCTTCAAATTTCACGCCATCTACTGAACCTGAATAATCTAAAAGTACAGTATCTCCAGCCTCTGCAGGTCTATCTACTACAACCATTCTTGAATTTCTTTTTTGTAAAGCTTGTAATTCCGCTTCAACTTCTTCGTCTTTAACTTCTTTAACTACCTTGTCAAATTCTACACCTTTATAGTTTTCAACTGTGATTTCAGGATATACTTCAACTGTGATAGTTGCTGTTATTTCTTGACCTTTTTTAATTTCACTGAAGTCTATCATAGGTCTATCAACAACTTTCAATTCTAATTCTTGTATTGCTTCAGGATATTTTTGAGATAACATTTGATTTATTGCTTCTTCAAAGAAAACATCCTCTCCATAATTTGCTTCAATGACTTTTCTAGGTGCTTTACCTTGTCTAAATCCATTTACTGTGAAGTTGTTCTTCATTTTCTTATACGCATTTACTATACCTTCTTCAAACTCATCTGCTGTAAATACAATAGTAAATTTCGCTCTGTTATTTTCCTTTGATAAAAAAGTTGCTTTCATTGTTAAATATCCTCCTTGTATATATAAATATATATTTTCTACTTTCTAAAATTTAGGGATTTACCACTTAAATCCCCTTAACTCTATTTTAATACCTCTAACTCTATAAAATAAAGTCGAACAGAGGTAATTATATCTTAAAAACGAAAAAAAGTAAACCTTATATGCGTTTTTATCTGTCAAATCCTAATTTTATTAAGCCTCTTAGGTATTTACTCCTTGTTTCTGGCTCTAAATCGTATTTTTCTGCTATATTTTTACCTATTTCTTCTAAAGTTTCTTCTTCTCCTGAAAATAGTTCTATTTCTATTTCATTTATAGGTACATCACCTTTTTCAGTTATTATATTTCCTCTATCAATAGAAACTTCCATAATACTATGCTTTGCATCAATCCTAAAGTTACTCCTTATGAAGTTTGTTTCTAATATGCTTTGTAATCTTTTGCCTTTAAGCATATCTACAACTTCTCTTCCTATTTCGCTTTCCTTAAAAACTTCTGGGTCTGGTACAATGAAAAAGGAATCATCATTTACAGGTACATTCAATTCTTCCCTTATGTGTAATCCTCCTCTATTTGTGCCTTTCCATTTCAAAGATGCTACTGTTATGTTTTCTTCTTTTCTAACTCTAAAGGCTATATCATTTTTTGAAAGTATAAAATCATCCGTGTCAAAATAGACTGCTTTCATCAGTAATTTTTCACGAGTATTAGGCTCTTCCATACTGGACAAATAATCATCTTCCCATATTTCTTCTGCCTGTTTTTTATCTTTGATTCTATATTTCATTTCCACTTCCATATTGCTACCTTCCATTCCAGATAATATTATATATTCTCAAAAATACTTAAAACTAATATTATCATTTTTAGCTTTAAAAATCAATATTTCTACTTTAGTTTACCCTTTTATGCTAATTTTAATCTATAATCTTCCCAATGCACTTTATACCATCTATTTAGTAGATAATCTACGATTAAAGCTACTGCTATAGGTATTATTAAATGTAAAATCAATACTTTAAATAAAACTGGTGCTGTAAATCCCATAGACTTAAAAGTACCTATTTGACCTACAAGACCTGCACTTCCCATACCTGCACCTATTGGAATATTTGTCATTTTAAAAACGGTTGTAGACAATGCTCCTGCAACACCGCCTGCAATAGTAGGTGGTACTAAAATCCAAGGATTTTTAACTATATTGGGTATTTGTAGCATTGAAGTCCCTAACCCTTGAGCTACTAAGCCTCCAAAACCATTTGCTCTAAAACTTATTACTGCAAAACCTACCATCTGTGCCGTACACCCAACTGTACTTGCCCCTCCTGCTAATCCACTTAAACCTAGCATTATACACAAAGCGGCACTTGAAATTGGAGCAGTTAAAACTAAACCCATAATTATAGCAATTACTATTCCCATTAAGAAAGGTTGCAACTCTGTAGCATTCATTATTATGATTCCTAAGCCACTCATCAAAGCGCCAACTATAGGTGCAACTAGTTTAGCAGAAAAAAATCCTACCAGTAATGTTACAGCCGGTGTCACTAAAATATCCACTTTAGTTTCTTTATGAACAGCTTTACCAAATTCTACTCCTATTGCCGTTACAATGAAAGCTCCTGCTGGTCCTCCCAAAGTAGCACCTGCCATACCTGTTACTATACTTGCAAATACTACTAAAGATGGTGCATTTAATCCTAAAGCTACTGCAACTCCAATAGCACTGCCCATTGCCGACATTGCCAGCGAACCTATATCGATAAAAAATTGGAAAATTTCATTTTGTCCAAATCCTATTATAAGTTGTTCCCCTAAAGTTTTAAAGATTATGCCTATTAGAAGAGAAGCAAATAGCCCTAACGCCATTGATGATAAACCTTTAATTAAATATCTATCAACTGATATTTCTATGTCTTTTGTTTTTAAAAAGCTCTTAAAATTTTCCATATATTTTATATTGCTCCATTTTATTTTCAAATATAAATATTACTTTTCTGAATCTCCATCTGTTACTGCCGAACCTAAATTTAAAATATTTTTTTCAAGTTCCAAAACTAAATTATTTAATTCAACAGTCTTTTCTGGTATAGTTTCCTCATCTGTAGCAAGCTGTGTAGTGTACAAAATCTTTTCTAAATGGTCATGTATATCTGAAATTCTTTTTTTCAAATTGTTCAAGCTTTCTTTTGTAGTAGCTTCTTCTAAAGCTTCTTCTCTATTTACAATACCATCTGTTTCTAATATAAACTCAGATTCCCCTCTTACCACAGTAGCGTCATATCCTAATTTTTCTTTTATGCTATAGGATAAATCATCTTTTGATTTTTCTTCACCGTGAACTAGGAATATTTCTTTTGGTTTTTGTCTAAATCCGCCTACCCAAGACAAAAGCCCTTCTCTATCCGCATGTCCTGAAAATCCTTGCAAATTATATATTTCAGCCTTTATTTGAATTTCTTCGCCAAATAATACTACAGTTTTTTCTCCATTTAAGATTCTTCTTCCCAAAGTTCCTTCTGCCTGATAACCTACAAAAACAATACTGTTCCTAGGATCCCACAAATTATGTTTCAAATGGTGCCTTATTCTACCAGCATCACACATTCCACTTGCTGAAATTATTACTTTAGGCTGATTATTCATATTCAAAAATCTTGATTCTTCAGTTGTCCTTGTAAATTTTAAATTTTTAAAATCTAAAGGATTATCACCTTTTAATATATATGCTTTAGTTTCCTCGTCGAAAACTTGAGCATTTTTCTTAAAGACTTCAGTTGTGCTAGTTGCCATAGGACTATCTACGTAAACCATCAAATCTTCCAAATCTTTTTTAAATTCTTGATTATCTTGATAAAATCTATTAAATTCATATATCAATTCCTGTGTTCTACCCACAGCAAAAGCTGGAATTATTACGCTACCACCACGTCTTATAGTCTTTATAACTACTTCCATTAAATCTTTTATACTCTTTGTATTTTCTGGATGGACTCTATTACCATAAGTAGATTCCATTATTACATAGTCTGCTTTTTTTATTATTGTTGGATTTCTAAGAATAGGTCTTTCTGGTACTCCTAAATCCCCTGAAAATACTATTTTCGAAGTTTCATCATTTTCTTTCACCCAAAGCTCAATAATAGCAGAACCAAGTATATGCCCTGCATCATTGAAAACTACGCTCATATCTTCATTTAATTCAATTAGTTGATCATATAATACAGGTTTCAAATATTTCAAAGAATCCATAGCATCATTATAAGTGTAAAGAGGTTCAACCTTAGGTCTTCCTGCTCTTTCATTTTTACGATTTTGCCATTCAGCCTCTTTTTCATGAATATATCCGCTGTCTTTCAGCATTATTTCAACTAAATCCGCTGTAGCGTCTGTACAATAAATATCTCCTTTAAAACCTCTTTTTACAAGTAAAGGTATTCTCCCACAATGGTCTATATGGGCATGACTAAGTATCAAATAATCTATCTCTGCTGGGTTGAAAGGAAAAGGCTCAAAGTTCAAAGCTTCTTGAGATTTTCCACCTTGAAATTGTCCACAGTCCAACAATATTTTATGATTTTCTGTTTGTACTAAATGACAAGAGCCAGTTACTCCAGTGGCAGCGCCACAAAATTTAATTTTCATATAGCATTTTCTCCTTTTCAAAACAAATTCATACTATATCTCTTAAATATATTATAACCCCTTTAAGCCCAATTTTAAAGTAACATTTATCTTTAGTGATTATTGCTCATACTTTGAGTCAATTCTTTCTCTATTTTTTTAATAAACTTTTCCTTATTAAAACTCCCTCTTTTATTTGTTAAATTTTTCACATTTTCAGGAACGTTCTTTTCATTGTATATCTCTCTGCCCTTATTATCTATATATATCCATCTTCCGTCTTTTAATCCACCTATACGAACTTTTGCTATTCCATCTACAAATCCAATTCTAAATCCCTCTACTTTATTAAAATCTCTAGTATCCAAAACTTCTGAGTATTTTGCAGGTATTACTTCATTTCCATAAACATCTATAAATCCCCATTTTTTTGAATAAACATTTTGAAACGGTGCCAAACCTTCACTGAAAAACCACATATTGTTGTATTTAGGCTGGATAATTACTGCTCCATAAACACTTTCTACGCCCCAACCACCATTTGCGCCTTGAAAAATTTCATACTTTTGTTTATCACCTGTTGAACCTTGTATTTTTACATTGAAGTTAACTTTATCTCCCAATGTAAATTTTTCTCCATTTCCAATAAATCTCTTCACAGGATAAGATTCATTTTCATCAAAATCATTTCCTACTATTGCAGTTTCACAATTCAAACTATAGCTAACATTTTCTCCAAAATTTTCAGCAATAAATCTAAGAGGAACATAACTTCTATCAAATTTTATAACCACTGGTGCGTCTAATTTTTTATTTTCTCCATCTACAGTTGCAATATCTGAGTTTACCTTCAATAATACCTCTTTGTTTTGATTTTTAATTTGTATTGTTTCTGTTTCTTCTGTCCAAGATACTTTATAGCCTAATTCTTGAGAAATAAAACGAATAGGTACTTGAGTTCTGTCATTTATCAAAATTGGCGGAGCATCTCCATATATATAATTCCCCTTCACCCAAACTCTTATATTTGTTTGATATGATTCACCTGTTGTAATTTTTGTATTAAGATTGTTGTCACTTGAACCCTGTACATTATCATAATTTACAGTTCCAAAAGCCATTATAGTATTTAATGCAAATATAACAATTACAACAATAAATTTGATCAAAATTTTCATATCCTTATCTCCCAATATTTTATTAAACTCTCTTTTGATTTAATTTTATAATATTTGAAAAAATGAGGATGAATAGTTCACCCTCATTTCCTAATAATTTATATTATGTTTAAACTTATTCAATCTATTGTATTTCATCTAACTCTGTAAGTTCTTTAACTACTGTTCCTTCAAAATCATTTTCAACTATTGTAGTCATTCCTCCAATGTTTTCAATATCTTCTACATCATCAGATTCTACCTCAGCTTCAAAGGATTCCATTATTTCAGTATTTACGCCATAATCTAAATCTATATCCTTATACTTTTTCATTCCAGTTCCAGCAGGTATCAACTTACCAATGATAACATTTTCTTTCAAACCTGCTAGCATATCCTTTTTACCTTTAATAGCCGCATCAGTTAATACTCTTGTTGTTTCTTGGAAAGATGCTGCTGATAAGAAACTGTTAGTTGCCAAAGATGCCTTTGTGATTCCAAGTAACACTCTTTTGCTTGTTGCTGGTTCTCCACCTTCTTCTTCAACTTTACTATTAGCTTCTTTTATTTCATCTAAGCTGTAAAGACCTCCTGGTAGAAGTTGTGTATCTCCAGCTTCCTCAATCTTACACTTAGATAACATTTGACTTACGATTACTTCCACGTGTTTATCGTTTATATCTACCCCTTGTTGTTTATATACACGTTGTACTTCTTTTAGCAGATATTGATAAACGCCTTCTACACCTGTTAATCTAAGAATATCATGTGGATTTAAAGGTCCTCTTGTAATAGACATTCCTGCCATTACATAATCGTTTTCCTTCACATTTAGTCTAGCACCATAAGGTACTGTGTAAACTTGTTCAGTTTCACCTCTAACTGTTACTGCAATCTTGTTGTCATCTCTATTTTCTATTGATACAACTGTACCATCTGCTTCACAAATATCAGCCATACCTTTAGGTTTTCTAGCTTCAAACAATTCTTCTACCCTAGGCAAACCTTGAGTGATATCGCTTCCAGCTACACCACCTGTATGGAAAGTTCTCATTGTAAGCTGAGTACCAGGTTCTCCGATAGATTGTGCCGCTGTAATACCTACAGCTTCTCCAATATTTACAGGTTCTCCTGTAGCCAAGTTTCTACCGTAACACTTAGCACATATTCCAGTTTCACTATGACAAGTCATAACAGATCTGATTGCTACTGATTCTATTCCACAGCTTTCAATTTTTTCTGCCATTTCTTCTGTGATTTCTTCATTTTGCTCTACGATAAGCTCTCCACTTTCAGGGTCGTAAATATCTGTAAGTGAAACTCTTCCTATTATTCTAAGTTTTAAAGCTTCTATTACTTCTTTTCCATCAGTAAATGCTCTAACTTCTATACCTTCATCAGTTCCGCAATCCACTTCTCTAACTATAACATTGTGAGAAACATCTACAAGTCTTCTAGTTAAGTATCCTGAATCGGCAGTTCTCAACGCTGTATCCGCTAGACCTTTTCTAGCACCGTTAGTTGATATGAAGTATTCCAGTACAGATAGACCTTCACGGAAGTTGGCTTTGATAGGAATTTCTATAGTTTTACCTGTAGCATTTGCCATAAGTCCACGCATACCACCAACCTGTTTGATTTGGTTCTTACTACCTCTGGCTCCTGAATGTGCCATTATAAACAAGTTGTTTAGAGGTCCTAAAGCGTCCATAAGTTCATCTGCCACCAAGTCTGTTGTATTTTTCCAGATATTTATTATAGCTTCATATCTTTCTTGGTCAGAAATTAAACCTAAGCTGTATTTTTTCTCATAAGCATCTACTTTTTCTTCTGCTTCTTTTAATATTGCTTCCTTGGTTTCAGGTATTTCCATATCTGACATACTGATAGTAACTGCACCTTTTGTTGAATAATGGAATCCCATATCCTTAATTGCATCTAGCATAATAGCTGTATCAGTATTTCCATGAGTTCTATAGCATCTATCTATTATATTACCTAATTTTTTCTTATCGCAAAGGAAGTCAACTTCAAGAGAGTATTTGTCAACTGTTCTGTCAACATATCCTAAATCTTGAGGTATTCTAGAGTTAAATATAAATCTACCAACAGTTGATTCTACTAATTTACCCTCTAAATCATCATCTCCAGCAAAGCATCTTACTTTAACTTTTGCATGAATACCCACTGCACCAGTTTGGTACGCCATCATCATTTCGTCAAAATCAGTAAAGACTTTACCATCTCCTACTTCTGCGTAAGTATTTCTTTCATCTACACCTTCGTAAGTTAAATAATAACTTCCAAGAATCATATCCTGTGTAGGTGTTGTGATTGGAGAGCCATCTTTTGGCGCTAATATGTTGTTGATTGATAACATCAAGAATCTAGCCTCTGCCTGTGCTTCCACTGAAAGTGGAACGTGTACAGCCATTTGGTCTCCATCAAAGTCGGCATTGAAGGCTGTACAAACTAGAGGGTGAAGCTTTATAGCTTTGCCCTCTACAAGCACAGGCTCAAATGCTTGTATTCCTAATCTATGTAGCGTAGGTGCACGGTTCAGCATTACTGGATGTTCTTTAATTACTTCTTCTAAAACATCCCAAACTTCTGCTCTAACTTTTTCTACCATTCTTTTTGCACTTTTTATATTGTGCGCAGAACCGTTTTCCACTAATTTTTTCATTATAAATGGTTTAAATAGCTCAAGTGCCATTTTCTTAGGTAAACCACACTGATAAATTCTAAGTTCAGGGCCTACTACGATTACAGAACGTCCAGAATAGTCTACACGTTTACCAAGTAAGTTCTGTCTAAATCTTCCCTGTTTACCTTTAAGCATATCAGATAAAGATTTTAAAGGTCTTGATCCTGGTCCTGTTACCGCTCTTCCTCTTCTACCATTGTCAATCAATGCGTCTACAGCTTCTTGTAACATTCTCTTTTCATTTCTTACAATGATATCAGGTGCTGATAATTCAAGAAGTCTTTTTAATCTGTTATTTCTGTTTATTACACGTCTATAAAGGTCATTCAAATCTGAAGTAGCAAATCTACCGCCATCTAATTGAACCATAGGTCTTAAATCAGGTGGAATTACAGGAATAACTTCAAGAATCATCCACTCCGGTCTATTGCCAGAAGCTCTTAGTGCTTCTATAACTTCTAATCTTCTAACAATCTTTATTTTTTTCTGACCTGTTGCATCTTTCAGCTTATCTCTAAGCTCAATAGAAAGTTCTTCTAAATCTAAATGTGTTAGAAGTTCTCTGATAGCTTCAGCTCCCATTTTTGCTGTAAAATCATTTTTTTCGTTTGCTTTTGCATCTCTATATTCTTGTTCTGTCAATATTTCTTTGTATTTTAGTCCACTTTCCCCTGGGTCTGTAACTATAAAAGAAGCAAAGTATAAAACCTTTTCTAAGTTTCTAGGAGATAAGTCTAAAACTAGACCTATTCTACTTGGTATTCCTTTAAAATACCAAATATGAGAAACAGGTGCTGCAAGCTCGATGTGTCCCATTCTTTCTCTTCTGACTTTTGCTTTTGTAACTTCAACGCCACATCTGTCACACACTATTCCTTTAAATCTTATTCTTTTATATTTACCGCAATGGCATTCCCAGTCTTTAGTCGGTCCAAAGATTTTTTCGCAAAACAACCCTTCTTTTTCAGGTTTCAAAGTTCTGTAGTTGATTGTTTCAGGTTTCTGCACTTCTCCGCAAGACCAACTTAAAATTTTCTCTGTAGAGGCTAAGTTTATTTGTAAAGCCTCAAAATTGTTTAATTCATAATTATTTGTTTCTTTCAAGGAGCTACTCATCCTTTCTATAAATCATCTTCAGAATCTTCAATAAATGTTAAATCTTCAACTATATCTTCTTTTTCTTCAAACTCATCTATTTCTTCATCTAATTCTTTTTCTAGTTCTTCTTCATCTATTTTTTCTAAGCCCTCGTCTACCTTGCTTTTATCCATAATGTCTTCAAGTTGGCTTAAATTTTCAGAATCTAAAGTTCTCATCAAATCCATTTCTTCATCATTTTCAGACAAAACTTTCACATCAAGCCCTAAACTTTGCATTTCCTTAATCAATACTTTAAATGATTCTGGTATTCCTGGATTTTCAATATTTTCACCCTTAACTATAGATTCATACGTCTGAACTCTACCTAGTACATCGTCTGATTTTACAGTTAATATTTCTTGTAATACATGCGCTGCACCATATGCTTCTAACGCCCAAACTTCCATTTCTCCGAAACGTTGTCCACCAAACTGTGCTTTACCACCTAGCGGTTGTTGTGTTACAAGTGAGTAAGGACCTGTACTTCTAGCATGTATCTTATCATCTACCAAATGGTGAAGTTTCAACATATACATATATCCTACTGTTACTGGATTATCAAATGGCATACCACTTCGTCCATCTCTCAACTTGATTTTTCCTGTGCTTGGATATCCACACTCTTCTAACATCGCTGTTATATCTTGTTCATGTGCCCCATCGAATACTGGTGTTGCAATGTACCAATCTTTGTATTTTGATGCTAGCCCTAAGTGAACCTCAAGTACCTGTCCAACATTCATACGAGATGGTACCCCTAGTGGATTCAACATTACTTCCAATGATTGACCGTCTTCCATAAATGGCATATCTTCTTGTGGTAATATTCTAGAAATAACACCTTTGTTTCCGTGTCTTCCTGCCATTTTATCTCCGACGCTTATTTTTCTCTTAGTTATTATATAACATCTAACTAGTTTATTTACTCCTGGTGCCAATTCATCTCCAGCTTCTCTTGAGAATACTTTAACGTCTACGACGATTCCCGTTTCTCCATGAGGTACTTTCAATGATGTATCTCTTACTTCTCTAGCTTTTTCACCAAAGATTGCTCTTAACAATCTTTCTTCTGCTGTAAGTTCTGTTTCTCCCTTAGGTGTAACCTTACCAACTAGTATATCTCCTGGTACAACCTCTGCACCGATTCTGATTATACCGTCTTCTCCTAAGTCATGAAGTAATTCTTCACTTACATTTGGTATATCTCTAGTTATTTCCTCAGAACCAAGCTTTGTATCTCTAGCTTCTATCTCATATTCTTCAATATGTAGAGTTGTAAGCCTATCTTCCATCACCAAACGTTCATTTAAGATGATAGCATCCTCGTAGTTGTAACCTTCCCAAGTCATAAATCCTACAAGTAAGTTTTTACCTAGTGCGATTTCTCCTAAGTCAGTTGAAGGTCCATCTGCGATTACTTCGCCTTTTTCAATAAGTTCACCTTTTTTAACTATTGGTTTTTGATTTATACAAGTACTTTGGTTTGCTCTTTTAAATTTCAAAAGACTGTATTTATCTATTGTACCGTCTTCTCTTTTTATTTTAATTTCATTTGCATCTACAAATTCTACTGTACCTTTTTCCTTTGCAAGAACTACTACACCTGAATCTCTAGCTGCTTTATACTCCATACCTGTTCCAACATATGGTGCTTCTGTTATCATTAGAGGCACTGCTTGTCTTTGCATGTTTGCTCCCATCAAGGCTCTGTTTGCGTCATCGTTTTCCAAGAACGGAATCATAGCTGTGGCTACTGACACTACCTGTTTAGGAGATACGTCCATATAGTCTACTTGTTCTTTTGGTATAAGGTCAATTTCTCCACCTACACCTCTACTTGCAACCTTGTTGTTTACAAATCTGCTTTCAGAATCAAGAGGTTCATTTGCCTGAGCAATTATCAGCATTTCTTCATCATCTGCAGTCAGGTATTCTATATAGTCTTGTACTACACCTGTTTCTTTATCTACTGGTCTATACGGTGCTTCAATAAATCCATATTCATTTATTTTTCCGTAAGTTGTAAGAGATCCTATCAAACCGATATTTGGTCCTTCTGGTGTTTCTATTGGACACATTCTTCCATAATGAGAATGATGTACGTCTCTTACCTCAAAACCTGCTCTTTCTCTTGAAAGTCCTCCTGGTCCTAGTGCAGATAATCTTCTCTTGTGAGTAAGTTCTGCAAGTGGATTTGTTTGGTCCATAAATTGAGAAAGTTGTGAACTACCAAAGAATTCTTTTATCGCTGAAGTTACAGGTCTTATGTTCATAAGTGATTGAGGTGTTGTAATCTCCATATCTTGAATAGTCATTCTCTCTTTGACTACTCTTTCCATTCTTGAAAGTCCTATTCTGAATTGATTTTGTAACAATTCACCAACTGTTCTAAGTCTTCTATTTCCTAAATGGTCAATATCGTCGACTTTACCTATATCATTAAATAAGTTCAAGATATAACTTACAGAAGCTATAATATCATCTACTATAATGTGTTTAGGTGAAAGCTCTGATTTTCTACTTACTAGAAGTTCTTTCAACTCCTCATCGTCTTGTGATGTTTCTAGTATTTCCTTTAGAACTGGATAGTAAGCTTTTTTCTCAAGTTTTAAATCGTTCAATTCTATATCAACATACTCGCTTAAATCCACAAATCTATTACCGATTACACGGACAACTGTTTCTTCATCTTTTTTACTATAGATATGAACTTTATCTATACCTGTGTTTTCGATTTTTAATGCTGTCTCTTTGTCTATTTTCTTTCCAGATTCTACAATCAATTCACCTGTGTTGATATCAAAAATATCTTCTGCTGCTACTGTATCTGAAATTCTATTAGATAAGCATAATTTTTTGTTGTATTTGTATCTACCTACTCTAGCAAGGTCATATCTCTTAGGGTCGAAGAACAATGCAGATAAAAATGATTTTGCACTTTCAACTGTAGGTGGTTCTCCTGGTCTAAGTTTTTTATATACTTCTTTCAAACCTTCTTCATAATTAGTAGTAGTATCTTTTTCAAGAGTTCTCATCAATATTGGATCTTCTCCAAATATTTCTATGATATCTTCATTTGTTCCAAACCCTAATGCACGCAAAAGTATAGTAACTGGTTGTTTCCTAGTTCTATCTACTCTTACCGATATTGTTTCGTTTGGATCTGTTTCGTATTCTAACCATGCTCCTCTGTTTGGAATAACTGTTGTAGAATACATTTTGTTGTTAGATTTATCTACATTTAAGGTATAGTACGGTCCTGGAGAACGCACTAATTGAGTAACTACTACTCTTTCTGCCCCATTGTATATAAATGTTCCCTTTTCAGTCATTATTGGGAAATCGCCCATAAACACTTCTTGTTCCTTGACTTCTCCCGTTTCCTTATTAACCAACCTTACTCTTACCTTTAAAGGTGCAGCGTAAGTCGCATCTCTTTCTTTGCATTCTTCTTGACTGTATTTGCAAGGTTCAGATAAGTTATAATCTATGAACTCTAAAATCAAATTTCCTGCATAATCTTTAATGGGAGAAATATCTTCAAATATTTCCCTAAGACCTTCTTCCAGAAACCAATCAAATGATTTTGTTTGAATTTCTATAAGGTTTGGCATTTCTGCTACCTCGTGGATTTTAGAGAAACTCATTCTCTCTTTTCTACCTACTTTTATCGGTGTGGGCATTGTATCACTCCTTACATAAATCTATAACGTAACATAATATTTGCGATAAACTTTTCAAAAAATTCATCTATCTTGTAAATATTTTAAGTACACACCAAAATAAAGAAATAACTCTTTTGTTTTTCTTTATTTTCCAATGTTTCTTTTATTTCCCAAAAGCAATTAATATTTCAACAATGTTAATTTTCTTGTCAAAAACTTACTAATGGCAGTATATCATTATACTATATATACAAAAATGTGTCAATGATTCTAAAAAATTTTTATCAAAAAATTAAATATCCGAATCTCAATAAAATTCGGATATAATTGTTAATGGTGGAGATGGCGAGAGTCGAACTCGCGTCCGAAAGCATTTCCGAGTGAATTTCTCCGAGCAAAGTCATTGTTTTAATCTTCACCTCCTTTAACTCTCAATGACAAGATTTAAAGAAAGCTATCCTATTGTTCCCTTATGCTACTAGGAGCTCACACAAGGTTTTCCCGTATATTTGACGTTTTACACCTGAGCTACGGGTAAATCAGGGAAAACGACGCTACCACTTAAAGTGGCGCTGAACTATGCAGCAAATGCGTAATTGTTGTTATTTTTAGCGTTTATATTTAACGGTCCTTTTTTTATGCAGACTGGACAACTGCAACTCGCTTATCAAACTTCCACACCCCCGTCGAAACCTTTACATCCCCACGAAGAATTTATTTACTTTTATTTAACCATTTCATAACTAATTATAATGTACTAATATCTATTATTTCTTTTAACAGCTTGACTTATCTTTCTATCAGCATCTTTTTTTGCTATTGCATCTCTTTTATCATAATTTTTCTTACCTCTTGCAACAGCAAGTTCCATCTTTGCCTTTCCCCTATCATTTATATATAAGTTTAAAGGAACTAAAGTTAGACCTTTTAATGTTGTAAGTCCTATCAGTTTTCTTATTTCTCTTTTATGAAGAAGTAATTTTCTAGGTCTAAGTGGCTCTACATTAAATCTATTTCCCTGCTCATAAGGGCTGATGTGCATACCATATATAATCATTTCTTCTTTTTCAATTTTGGCATAACTTTCTTTTATATTTGCTTTACCTTTTCTTATAGATTTTATTTCCGTTCCAGTAAGTACAATACCTGTTTCATAAACTTCTTCTATAAAATAATCATATCTCGCTTTTTTATTATTTGCTATAATTTTTTTACCCATATATTTTTCTCCATTATGACCTTTTATATTTTCTACTAAAAACTTTTTATTTGGTCAAAAGGATACAGCCTGAAAGATGCTTTCCCAACTATGTCTTCAATCTTCACACAACCAACTTCACTGCTTCTACTGTCTAAACTAACTTCTCTATTATCTCCCATTACAAAGATTTGACCTTCTGGTACAGTTAGATTTTCTATCCATCCAGTTGTATATCCATCTTTTATATAACTTTCTTTTATTTCTTCATCGTTAATATAAAGAGAGCCTTCATTTATTGTTATCAAATCTCCTGGCAATCCTATGACCCTTTTTATTAAAAGCTTTTTCTCGCCTTCCATAGTAGTTAAATCAGATTTAAAAACTATGATATCACCTCTTTCAAGTTCTCCGAATCTATACGCCTGTTTATTTAAAATAACATAATCATTTTCATGTAATGTAGGTTCCATAGATGTTTCTTTAATAATAGTCGGTTTAAAAAATTGCATTATGACTAAAGCGATTATCAACGCTATAAGTATCTCTTTTACAAAAATCTTCAAAAACTCTTTATCAAAAATTTTAGCTTCTTTTTCCTTCGTTTCCATAGTTTCCATAAATATTCCTCTTCTATTATTTTATCTAAAGTTCGATTACTTCAAATATCTCATCACCAAACAATTCTTTTAATACAGCTTTATACTTGCTACTTATAAAACCTTTAAAAATGCTTCCAGACAAATATCCCAAAGGTTCTATACTATTATCAATTTCAAGCCTATATGCGTCTAGCAACTGATTTCTTCCCTTTAAAAGTTCCTTCAGCTCCTTGTTTAATGCAAAATCTCCATATTTACCATCTCCTAGTATAACAAGCCCAATACTGCTCAAGTGAGCTCTTATTTGATGGGTTCTACCTGTAATAAGCTCCACTTCAACCAATGTGTATCCATCTTTTGTAAATACTGGTTTTGCAATAGTTTCAATTTCTTTTATTTTGCTATCACAATTATTTTCAGCTGATAAGTTGCTTTTTTCATCAATGACTTTCACCATATTTTTTTCTTTTAATTTAGATAAATAGCCCTTTAAATGAATTTCTTTATCCAACTCACCTCTAACCACCGTCAAGTAATATTTTTTTATGCAATTTTTCCTTCGCATCATCTCGTTTAAAACTTGTAGAGTTTCGCCTTTTTTAGCAAATATAACTAACCCTTCTGTATTTCTATCAAGTCTATTTACTGGAGATGGATTAAACGTCATAGATTCTGATGGTTTAAAATCGCCTTTTTCTATAAGATATGATATTACTTGATTTGTTAAATGATTTTTCTTTTCTTCCTTTGTTCCATGGGTTAATATTCCCGAGGGCTTATATACAATTAGAATATTTTCATCTTCATAGGCTACCTTAAATGACTTCTTTACTTTTTGCCTTTTATTTGTTTTGGTGAACTCATTTATCTTTTCTTCAGGTATATATATTTGAATTTCGTCATCTAATTCCAATAATGTTTCAGGCTTTCCCCTTTTTCCATTTAATTTAATATCTTTTCTTATTGCCTTGTATATGTAGCTTAAAGTCGCATTTTTAAAATATTTTTTAAGGAACCTGTCCAATCTTTGATTTTTTTCATTTTCCCCTATTTTTAAAGTTATCATTTTAATATTTTACCATATACCCAATTATTTTTCAATTTCTCTAAGAGTTGCAACCTTTTCACCTATTTTGACTCTAGTTTCGAATCCCTCTTTTGAGTTTTTTATTATATCTTCATCAATTTCAATTTTATCTTTTTTTACTGCTACAATTACAGTAGAGCCTCCAAATTCAAATCTGCCTTTTTCCATGCCTCTTTCCACTTGCTGTTGTCCATGATAATTTACTATTTTACCAACTACCATAGCTCCCACTTCCATAATTAAAAGTCTGCCGAAGTTATCACTTTCCAAAAGACAATATTCTCTCTGATTTTCTTTATAAATTGGTAAAACATCATTAGCCAAAGGATTTACTGTGTGGAATACTCCATCTATTTTTATATTTTCTTTCTTGTTTCCGCTATCAGGATAACAATATCTATGATAATCATCTACAGATAATCTAAAAATCATTATATAGCCATCCTCAAATTCCTTTGCCAATTCTGAACTTCTTGTTAATTCTTCAAAAGTGTATTCAGTATCTTTTATATTAAATTTGCTTTTTTCATCTATCTTGCAAACTGTTAATTTGCTATCACAAGGAGAAGGAAAATGTTTTTCTGACATATCCCAAGTTCTAGCCTCTTTTTTAATCTTTCTTATAAAGAATTCATTGTAAGATTTAAACTTTTTATCCTCGTAATCATTCATATCTATATTGTTGTTTCTTATAAAAGACTTTATAAACAAAGTTGAAACTCTAGTATTTAAAAAAAATCCTGCCACCTTAGTAAACCAAGGACGAATCAAAATGCTTAAAATACTGTTGCCAAATTTATTTTCATACAAGTAACGCAGGATTTTATCCTGCGACTTATTTTGCTTAATTATATTGCCACTTCTATCTTTACATTCCATAAAAACCTTCTTACCTTAATAATGAAATACTAAATTCTATCTGTCAGATACAGTATCCACCTATATATCTGAAGATGTAGGAGGGTGCGTCATTATATAATTTTTATTCCACCAACTCCACAGAACTACTACAAAAACAACTAATACAATAATTACAAGTTCCTTATTGCTAGGTTTTCTAAATTTGAAATCTACGATAAATGCTGTTCCTGTAGCAAATAATGTTGCCAAAAGAACCCAATAAAACATTTTCACTTCTAAAACAAAATTCAAAAGGAATACGATAGGTAAAATTATTGATATTGAAGTAACAGGAAGCCCATGGTAAAACTTGTTGGAACCGTCCTCTTTCATCTGCCTATTTATCTCTAAAACATTAAAAAATGCCAATCTTATCACTGCGGCTATACAGTAATAAACTATTATTGCTACTGCCAAATAGCCTTTCATTCCTATTGAGTAGCAAAGGACTCCAGGGAAAAAGCCAAAACATATAGCATCACACAAAGAGTCGATTTGGACTCCAAACATTTTCTCATCATTTGTTCTATTTTTTTTCGTTCTTGCCACCTTGCCATCAAACATATCAAGTAGACCAGAAATAGCCAAGCAAGTCATGGCTAACCTAAAATGCCCATTTATTGCAAGCATCATACCGATGGTAGACGATGCCAAACTCATATATGTAAGTATTACCGTATAATCGTAAAACCCTATCATTAAATTAAATCCTTTCCGTTGCAAATTTTTTCTTATTTACATATCACAACATTAACTATACTATTAATAATAATTCCTCTTTGGAATTTTTTTAATTTCATCTTTACCATAAAATTTTATATATGCAAATCCTGTCATTACTGCACTTATCAAAAGTTGTGTGTAATAACTAATTCCTCTGCTTACAATCATAACAGGAACTGTCACATTATTCAATATTGGTTCAAAAACAACTAAAAATAAATGTTCTGTTATACCCATTCCTCCAGGTAGTGGCAACATATCTACCGCAACTGATATGCTCCCTTGTATCAACGTCACATCCACTTGGCTCAAATCAATTTTCACAAAGGATAGACATACTAAGTACGTTATAAAAAACAACATTGTTCTCTGCACAAAAGTTATAAATAAAACTTTCAAAAGCAAAAATTTATTTTTTAAAACGAACTCAGATTTTACTACAAACCTTCTCATTGTGTTTGACACTTTTTTCTTATATTCGTTGATTTTTGATAATTTCAATACTTTTGCAATTATATCAAACAACTTCAGCACTACAGCTTCTATTATCCTAGGTTTTATTGCTAACAATATCATAAACCCTACAACTGCAACATTTAATGCCATACCTAAATAAATCCAGTACATTATATCATCTATATAAACCATAATGCTTTTAGGCTTTATAAGTAAAATTACTGTTCCGTATACAAGCAATACTAATTTATAGGAAATTGTGACCATCAACAAAACTATGGTCGAAACATGAATCGGTACATCATCTTGTTTCATAAATACTGCTTGTGCCGGTTGTCCTCCACTTGCAGATGGTGTTATACAAGAAAAAAAGAAACCTACAAATGAATATAAACAACAATTAACAAATTTGATTTTCTGTTTTAAAAATTTAAGCAAATAATATATTATCGATGCTTCGCTTAAAATAAATCCGATGACACAACCTACTGCTAAAACCCAATATATGCTCTTAGCTTGTTTCATATAATTAGCTATGTTATTCAAATCTTGTCCATGAAAAACATAGTACATAGTTATAACAAAGCAAGAAATCAAAAAAATCATATTAAATATAGTTTTTTTCTTGCTACCCATAAAACATACCTTCCAGTTATTCTTCAATATATATTTACAATGACTAAAAATTTCTAAATCGTTATGCACAAAAGCTATCAACTTCACTTATTGATAGCTTTTGTAAATTTGGCACACCATGAGGGATTCGAACCCCCGACCATCGCATTCGTAGTGCGCTACTCTATCCAGCTGAGCTAATGGTGCATATTCTACGAATTAAACATAACAATAAAAATTATATACTAACAATGCCCAATTTACAAGCTTTTTTTAATAATGCCACCACCTACAACTATATCGTTATCATAAAATACCGCTGATTGACCAGGTGTAATAGCTCTTTGTTTTTCTTTAAAAGTTACTTTAACCATATCAGTTCTATTGTTGTTTTCAAAATAAGGTTCTATAATCCCTTCAGCCTCTTTCATATTATATCTTGCCTTTATTTTCACTTCCATAGGCTTAGAAAGCTTTTCTACAGATATAAAATTAACTTCTTCTACAAGCATTTTATGGCTAAACAAATCTTCTTGCTCTACTAGTGTTACTGTATTATTTTGAGAATTTTTATCACCTACAAACATAGGTTTACCAAAAGTTATCCCCAAACCTTTTCTCTGCCCTATTGTATAATTTATAATGCCTTGATGTTCTCCTATTTTGTCCCCATTTTTATCTATATATGCCCCTTTTTTATTTTCAACTTTTAATACATTTTCTAAAAAGCCTTTATAATCTCCATCTTTTATAAAGCATATATCTTGACTATCTTTTTTATCGGCAATTTCTAATCCTTCAGCCTTTGCCATTTCCCTAATTTCATCTTTATCCAGATTTCCTAGTGGAAATATTACTTTTGCTAGCACTTCTTGGTTTAAATTGTACAACATATAGCTTTGGTCTTTTGATAAATCTTTTCCTTTTTTCAATATATATCTACCACTTTTTTCATCAAGCTGAACTTTTGCATAATGTCCTGTTGCAATATAAGGTATTTCCAATTCCTCAGACAAGTCTAACAACTTGCTAAACTTAATAAATTTATTACATTCAACACATGGGTTGGGAGTCAAACCATCAACATATCCTTTACCAAAAGCATCTATAACATATTCCTTAAAATCTCTATGCTCATCTTTTATGTAATGTTCACATCCATTTTTCTCAGCAACTGCTTTTGCGTCATTTAAGTCATTTTCCTGTTCATCTTTAGATATTACTCCTCCAATGTCATCAGGGTTAAACATTTTAAGAGTTGCTCCTACCACTTGATATCCCTTATTTTTCAGTATTGATAATGCAACAGAACTGTCAACACCACCGCTCATACCGACTAAAACTTTCATATCAGTTTTTTTATTTTCCATTTATCTAACCATTACTTTCAACTTTTTAGGTAATACTGAGAATTTCAAAGGTAAAGGTTCTCCTTTTTCTCCATCAAAATCTGTTGATACAAATTGTTCAGATTCTACAGTCAAATCGTTAGTCTTAAAATATATTACGTTTTTATTTTCCTGATGTTCCCCTTGTAAAATTCTAATAAATAGAGGTGCAAATTCTAGTGGTGGCATATTTTTGAAAACCATAACATCTAACAAACCATCATTTACCTCAGATCTAGGAGAAATTTTTTTGAATCCACCAGCTGATCTTCCATTCATAACAAGCATAAATAACATTTTCACATCACCTGTAAATTCTTCACTAGTCAGTCTTATAGGAATCGGTTTTAGATTTTTCACTTCCATGATTCCTCTCAAATAATACGATAAAATACCAAGGGTATTTTTTAGATTAGGGTCAGTTTTTTGACTGACATCAACTAAAGTACCCAAGGCTGTAACATTTATAAAGTATTTTCCATTTACTTTGCCTATATCAACTTGTGTAAATTTATCTCCTAAAGCTATATCAAGCATTTCACCTAAATCTGTTGATAGTTCAAAATGATACGCAAAGTCATTTGCAGTTCCTGCCGGAAGTATTGCCAAAGGCAAGTCTATATCATATTTCAACATCAAGTTCACACAAACATTTATTGTTCCATCTCCTCCAGCAACAATAACTTTGTCAAACTCCTTAGGATTCATTAACTTAAATAAATTTTCTAACGCATTTTCATTTCCTGCCCTTATAGGTACCACTATATTTCCTTTTTCTTGGAATCTTCTAATAATCAAATCCAAGTGGTTTTTGAACATACCATTTCCAGATTTAGGATTATAAAAAAGTACAACTTTTTTTATGCTGGTTTCACTGCTCCACATAAAATCAACCTAACCTTTCCAACAAAGTCTAAAGAACCTGTAAACAATAAAATATCACACTTATCATCTATTTCCAAAGCTTTAACAATAGCTTTTTCCAAAGGTTTAATTTCTTCTGCTTTACCATTGTGTTTTTCCACACAATACATCAAATCCCAACTATCAGTAACACGAGGGTTATCCGTATCTGTTATTATTATATCATCAGAAAACTCTAAAACTTTTGATACAATAGCATCTAAGTCCTTATCTTTTAAAATGCTCATAACAGTTCTTATTCTTTTATCTGGGAAAATTCTATTTATAGTTTCTTTTAAAGCTTCTGCCCCCGCTTTATTGTGAGCTCCATCAAGAATTACTGGAATTTCAAATTCATCATTTATAATTTCCATTCTGCATTTTTGCTTGGCTTTTTTCAAGCCACTGTATAGTCGACTTCTTTCAATTTTTATAATGCCTTTTTGCCTTAACACTTCAATTACAGTGAGAGCCACCATAGCATTTTTAATTTGATGCTCTCCAACCATAGAAATTTCCACGCCACCGTAATTAGTATATTCTATCACCGTACTAAATTTTGAGCCTGTTTCATCAAATTTTTCAACTGTATATTTTGTTTTTGAAGCGTCAAAAAGTTCGCTTCCTATCTCATAACATTTTCTTGCTATAACTTTTTGGGCTTCTTTATCTTCTACGCCAATTACCATTGGTACGCCTTTTTTAACAATACCAGCTTTTTCTCTAGCGATTTCAGAAATTGTATCTCCTAGAAACTCAATATGGTCCATAGAAATATTATTTATAACGGAAATCAAAGGATTTTCAACTATATTAGTAGAGTCCCCAACTCCCCCTAGTCCAACTTCCAAAATCACAAAATCAGCCTGAACCTTTTTAAAATAAAGGAAAGCAATAGCTGTTATAACTTCAAATTCTGTAGGCATTTCTTCTTCTAAAGATTTAATTTTCCTACAAGCCTCAAAAACGTCATCTCCAACTTTATCCAGTTCATCTTCTGATATATGTTTGTCATCAAACTGAATCATATCCTGAATATGCTCGATATAAGGGGAATTAAATATTCCTACTTTGTATCCATTTCCTTGAAGTCCTTCATAAATGTATTTACTTACAGAGCCTTTACCGTTGGTTCCACCGATATGAATTACTTTTAAATCTCTTTGTGGATTCCCTAATTTCTCCATTAAGTTTTTCATTCTATGAAGTCCCAGCTTGCTACCAAACTTTTTAAATTCTTTAAGTTTTTCTTGAATCATATCTTCCCTCAATTTATCCTAGTAGAATTTCATACCATTATAATTTACTTTCAACTAATTTTAGTCTTTCCTGAACTTTTTCAAGCATTTCTTGATATTTAACTTGCTTTTCTCTTTCCTCATTTATTACTTTTTCTGGAGCTTTTGAAACAAAGCCTTCATTTGAAAGTTTCCCTTCTACTCTTTTCACTTCTCCAATCAATCTCTTTTCCTCTTTTTTAAGTCTATCATATTCAGCCTTATAGTCTAAAAGTTCATCTAAAGGTATGAAAATTTCTGCTTTTGACACTACTGCTGTCATAACTTCTTCAGGTACTTGACTTTTTTCTGTAATAAATTTGATTTCTGTAATATTTCCTATTTCTTTTATTATTCTTTCTCCAGATTTCACCATTTCAATATTGTTGTTCTCTGCAAAAATTATTGCCGACAACTTCTTAGACGGTGGTGCATCTACTTCTGCTCTAATATTTCTAACAGCTTTTATTATTTCTCTAGCAACATCAACTCTAGTTTCTTCTGTTTCAAATACTAAAGTTTCATCGTAATCTGACCATTTTTCTTTTATCAAGAAATTGTTTTCGTTACCCTCTTTTTTATTTCTTTCAATTTCTTTGTCGTTTTTTGGTAAATAGCTCCAAATTTCTTCTGTTACAAAAGGCATAAAAGGATGTAACAACTTCAACATTTCCTTTAAAGCTCTTACAAGAACAAATCTTGCGATTTTCTTATCTTCTTCATCTTCGCCATACAGTCTTCCTTTTACGAATTCGATGTACCAATCACAGTATTCATTCCAAATAAGCTCGTAAATCTTATGCCCTGCCAAAGATAATTCAAATTTATCCATATAATTTGTCACAGCTTTTGTAGATTCATTTACTTTTCCTAAAATCCATTTATCCTCATCTTTTAACTTGCTAAAATCTAATTTGAAGTTTTCTTCATCCCCTTTATCACAATCTGCGATTTCAAGATAATTACCATCTTCATCTTGTAAATTCATAATTACAAATCTGGAAGCGTTCCAAAGTTTATTTGCAAAATTTCTAGCAGATTCTAACTTTTCTTCTTGGAATCTCATATCATTTCCTGGTGTAATACCTGTCATAAGCATAAATCTAAGAGCATCGGCACCCCATTTGTCTATTATTTCAAGAGGATCTATACCGTTACCTAAAGATTTACTCATTTTTCTGCCTTGAGAGTCTCTAACTAAGCCATGAACAAATACGTGTTTAAACGGTACTTCTCCCATAACTTCCAAAGATGAAAATACCATTCTTACTATCCAGAAGAATATAATGTCATACCCTGTAACAAGGACATCTGTAGGATAGAAATATTCAAGTTCCTTTGTTTTTTCAGGCCAACCTAAAGTTGAGAAAGGCCAAAGAGCTGATGAGAACCAAGTATCCAAAACATCTTCATCTTGATGTATATGATGGCTACCACACTTTTTACATTCCTTCGGTGCTTCTTTTGCAACTTCCATATGACTACAATCATCACAGTAATAGGCAGGTATTCTATGTCCCCACCAAAGTTGACGAGATATACACCAATCTCTTATATTTTCCAACCAATGCAAATATATTTTTTCAAATCTATCAGGCACGTGTTGTAAATTCCCTTTTTTTACTTCATCTATTGCTGGTTTTGCCAATTCTTCCATCTTAACGAACCATTGGTCTGACAACATTGGCTCTATTACTGTATTACATCTATAACATTCTCCAGATGGTATAACTTTTTCTTCTGTTTTTACTAAAAATCCTTTTTCTTCTAATTCTTGAACCCACAGTTTTCTACACTGAAATCTATCCATGCCTTCATATTTTCCTGCAAGCTCATTCATTGTTGCATCTTGATTTATACAGCTAAGAATTTCTAAGTTGTGTCTTTGACCTACTTCAAAGTCATTTATATCATGAGCTGGTGTGATTTTTACAGCACCAGTTCCTTTTTCCATATCAGGATATTCATCGGCAATAACAGGTATTTCTCTATTAACTATAGGTAAAACAACTTTTTTCCCCACTAGATTTTTGTATCTTTCATCTTCTGGGTTGACTGCTATTGCAATATCTCCAAACATTGTTTCAGGTCTTGATGTTGCAACTACAATTCCATCATTACCCTCTGTTCCTTCATATTTAAAGTACCAATACTTTCCGTTTTTATCTTCGTGCTCAACCTCTGCATCTGATAAAGAAGTCTTACAGTCAGGGCACCAATTTATCAATCTGTTTCCTTTGTAGATATATCCTTTTTCATACAATCTGACAAACATTTCTAAAACAGCTTTATTACAGCCCTCATCCATTGTAAATCTTTCTTTTTCCCAGTCACAAGAATCTCCAAGCTTCCTACACTGTTCTGTAATCTTACCACCGTAAGTTTCTTTCCACTGCCAAGCTCTCTTTAAAAATTCCTCTCTGCCTAGGTCTTCTTTTTCAATACCTTCCTCAGCTCTTATTTTATCCACTACTTTTACTTCTGTTGCAATACTAGCGTGGTCAGAACCAGGCAACCATAATGCACTATATCCTTGCATTCTTTTAAATCTAGTCAATACATCTTGCAATGTTTGGTCTAAAGCATGGCCCATATGTAATTGCCCCGTAATATTAGGTGGTGGCATTACTATTGTAAATGGTTTTTTATTCTCATCTACCTCTGCACGAAAAGAACCTGTTTTTTCCCAAGTTTCATATATCCTATGTTCAAAATCCTTTGGATTGTAAGTTTTAGCTAAATTATTACCCATATTTTAAGTTCCTCTCTTATTTTAATTATATAATTTCAATTCTTTATAATTTCAAAACCGACTGTCTGGTCAGTTTTTTATATCGCAACTTATTGTATCCATATATTTAAAATACATAAATACAAAATCTATCAACTTATATTATAACAATATTCTACCTATTTAATCAAATAAAACTGTTAATAAAATTTTTTTCTTTTCTTTTTTCTTCTTCTGCTGTTTATAAAAATAACGATTAATGAAAACACTATAAATAGTGGCATTACCCAATCTAAGTACTTTGCATCATCAGACATCACTTCAATCCAAAGGCTATCTATAAACAAATTAGTTTTTTTAGGCAAGTTAACAAAAGATTTTGCATTTTTCAATTCTCTTTTATCAGGATAAAGAATTTTATTCTCTCTGATTTCCTTTTTTAATAGTTTAACTGCCTCTGTATTTGGACTTGAATACATTATAAAATCTATATTTTCTGCTGCCACTTCAGGTTCATTTAAAAAATTTATATACATTTCTCCAGCTTCTTTATTTTTGGCATTTTTCGGTATACAAATAGCATCAACATACATATTTGTGTTATCTGGAATATATATATTCAAATCTGGATTTACCTTTTTCATAATTAGGTAATCACCTACGTAATAAGGTGCTATAATACCCTCATTCCCTTGCATTTTATCAAAAATTTGATCCATCACATAAGCTTGCACCAAAGGTTTTTGTAATTTCAAAAGTTCGCCTGCTTCTCTCAACTTTTTTTCATCTGTAGTATTTATATCATAACCTAGCTTCATTAAAGCAAGTGCAAAGGCATCTTTGGAGTTTTTAAACATTAAGATTTGACCTTTGTGTTTAGGATTCCAAAGTTCATCTATTGACCTAACAGTATGACCTATCATTTTTTCATTGTAGATAATTCCAACTCTCCCCCATGTGTAAGGCACCGAATAATAATTCTTAGGGTCATAGCTCAGATTTTTAAAATTTTCTCCAATATATTTATAATTAGGTATATTTTCAAAGTTCAACTTATACAGCATCTCTTCTTCTGCTAATCTCGATACCATATAATCAGACGGAAATATAACATCATAAGAATTTGCTCCACTTTTTAACTTAGCATACATTCCCTCATTTGTTTCAAAATTTGAATAATTTACTTTAATACCTGTAACCTTTTCAAATTCTTGGTTTATATCCATTCTATCATCTGTGCCATTGGACAAATACTCTCCCCAGTTATATACATTAATTTCTAAATCCTGTCCTTTAAATCTTTCATAGTAATCATAATCTAAAGGTCTAGTTATAGATTTAGATAAATGTTGCTTTTCCACCTTATCTGCATACACAAAATCTTTACTGTTAATAGCAATAGCTGAAACGAAAAACACTACAACTAAAGCAGAAATATTTGCAACCTTTTTAAAATCTATATTGCTTTTTCTCGCTTTTTCATACAATCTTCTTTCTCTTACATTTATAATCACTAATATAAGCAATATTGTTACAAATATCACTGTAGATAAAGCATTTATTTCAGGGCTTACACGTTTTTTAGTCATAGAATATATCATAACAGATAAAGGTTGATACTTTGCCCCTGTAGTAAAGTAAGAAACCACAAAATCATCTACAGAAAAGGTCAGTGCCATCAGAAATCCCGCAATTATTCCAGGCTTAATTTCATACAAAGCAACTTTCCTAAAAGCTTGAAAATGATTGCAACCTAAATCCATAGCAGCTTCCATCAAAGAATTATCCATTTGCTTCAACTTAGGTAAAACATTTAAAATTACATAAGGTATATTAAATGTAATGTGTGCCAAAATCAAAGTTGTCCATCCAAACTGAAAATCTACCCCTAAATTTTCTAATAAATTCTTTGCAGTTACAAATAACAACATAAAAGAAACACCTGTTATAATTTCTGGATTCACAATAGGTATATAAGTCAAAGTCATAAATATGCTTTTCATCTTATTACTTAACTTCTCCAGTCCTATTGCAGCCACTGTTCCCATAACTGTAGCTATCAAGGATGATATACCAGATACTATAACTGTAGTCATCAATGCATCTAATATACCGTTATTATGAAGTAATTCTCCATACCATTTCAAAGTAAATCCTGTAAACGTTCTACCTTTTGACTCGTTAAAAGAAAATATTACAAGTATCATCAGTGGCAAATATAAAAATGCCATAAATACGCCGATATATGTTTTGGAATACCATTTCATCTTCTTCATACTAAAGGTTCCTCCACATCTCTATCATCTAAAACTCCTGTTATACTAAGGTTCAACATTACAAGCACCATCAAAACAAGAGCTATTGCCGAACCTAACTGAGGATTATAAGCATTTCCTAAAAATTGCATTTCAATTATATCTCCAATAAGTTGATTTCTTCCACCACCTAACATCTGAGATATTATAAATGTACTAACTGAGGGTACAAATACCATAATTGCACCAATTTTCACCCCTGGCTTACTAAGTGGAAATACAATTTTCAAAAAAACATCTTTAGGCCCTGCTCCTAAATCTCCTGCAACTTCTATGATGTCATTTTTAATTTTAACCATTACTGCATGTAACGGTAAAATCATAAAAGGTATATAATTGTAAACCATACCTAAAATAACTGCACCTTGAGTATTTATAATGCTAATTGGTTCAAACCCCAAAGCCATTATAAATTGATTTATAATACCTTTGTTTTCCAAAAGGGTCATCCACGCATACGTACGCAACAAAAAATTCATCCACATAGGTAGAATTAAAAACATCAATAAAATTCTAGTATTTATTTTATCCATTCTTGACATTAGATATGCCAAAGGGTACCCAATTATTATACAAATCACTGTGGATATTAAAGCCAACCATATGGATTTAATCAAAACTCCTGAAAACCTACCTGCATAAGAGATATTGCTCATAGTAAAATCCCCTGATGTATCAGTGAAAGCAAAGAATATGATAAGTCCTAACGGAATGGCTATAAATATAACAGACCATATAATATAAGGCATAGCAATAATTTTATTCTTCATTGCCCTCCTCCATTTTTCTCATAACATGTATATCGTTTGGTGTCATTCTCATACCAACCATATCTCCAACTTCCTGACTATCTGTAGAGTGTATTAGCCATCTAAATCCATGGCCATTGACAATAATTTCAAAGTGAACGCCTTTAAAGATAACTTCTTCTACTTGACCTACAATTTGCCCTTCACTTAATGGAACAACTTCTATATCTTCAGGTCTGACGACTACATCTACCATTTCCATATCATCAAATCCACCATCTTCACAAGTAAATTTAACTCCTGCAAATTCAACTAAATAATCTCTGTGCATTACACCGTTTAATATGTTGCTTTCCCCTATGAAATCTGCTACAAAGGCATTGATAGGCTCATTATATATATCTTGAGGTGTTCCACTTTGAAGAATTTTACCATTTTTCATTACTATAACTCTATCAGACATAGTAAGTGCTTCCTCCTGATCGTGGGTAACATATATAAAAGTTATTTTCAATGCTTGCTGTATTTTTTTTAACTCTATTTGCATATCTTTTCTTAATTTTAAGTCAAGGGCACCTAAAGGTTCATCTAGCAACAATACTTTTGGCTCATTGATTAAAGCCCTGGCTATTGCAACTCTTTGTTGCTGACCTCCTGAAAGCTGTTCTACCTGTCTATTTTCATAACCTCTCAAGTTTACCATTTTAAGCATTTCTGCCACTTTTTTCTTTATTTCATCATTATCTATTTTTCTCAATCTAAGTCCAAAAGCCACATTTTCAAAAACATTAAGATGAGGAAACAGAGCGTATCTTTGAAATACTGTATTTACATTTCTCTTATATGGCTCTAACTCATTTATTCTCTTATTTTCAAAAAACACATCTCCCTCTTTTGGCTCAACAAAGCCTCCGATAATCCTAAGAGTTGTTGTTTTACCACAACCTGATGGACCTAAAAAAGTTACAAACTCATGATTTTTAATATCTAAATTAAAATTTTTCAGTATCATTTCTCCATCATATTCTATAGAAATATTTCTCAAGCTTATTATTGTATCTCTATCCAAATTTTTATCATTCATTTGCATACTATAATCCTTTTTCCAATATTTTTAACTTAATTTTAACAACTGTAATTTTAGACATACTTTAGTAATTATATATTATAACATCTAAAATGCTATATTTAAAGAAAATATAATTACTAGTCAAAAAAATAACGACCTATGAAAATTGATTCTCTAATTTCAACTCTCATAGGCCTTATAATTCTAAGTATACATTTTTGATTTATCTTTTATTGCTTGCATTTAATACATTTTTGATTTTATGCTGTACCATTTTTTGAATTGCATCTCTACCAGGTCCTAAATATTTTCTAGGATCAAATTCTTCTGGTTTTTCAATCAACAATTTTCTTATTTCAGCAGTCATAGCTAATCTCAAATCAGTATCTATATTTACTTTACAAATTCCATGTGCTGTAGCTTTTCTAATCATATCTTCAGGAACTCCTCTCGCCCCTGGAATATTTCCACCATATTCATTGCATTTTTTAACAAATTCAGGTAATACAGTAGATGCTCCATGAAGTACTAATGGCGTGTTTGGTAGCCTTTTATGAATTTCTTTAAGAAGTTCATAATCTAAATAAGGTTCTCCTTTAAATTTATACGCTCCATGACTTGTTCCTATAGCTATAGCTAAAGAATCTACTCCAGTTTTTTCAACAAATTCAACTGCTTCATCTGGGTCTGTAAAAGTAGCAGACCTAGCATCAACTTTTATATCATCTTCCACACCTGCCAACTTGCCTAATTCTGCTTCTACCACAACACCTTTATTATGTGCATAATCTACAACTCTTTTTGTAAGCTCTATATTTTCTTTGAAAGGGTGTTTTGACCCATCTATCATAACAGAAGTAAAACCATCATCAATACATTTTTTACAAATTTCAAAATCTTCCCCATGGTCTAAATGAAGTACAATATCTAACCCTGTATCTTCCATAGCAGCCTCTACCAATTTTATCAAATAAGCTGGTCTAGCATATTTTCTTGCTCCTGCCGAAACTTGTAAAATTAAAGGTGCATTTTCTACTTTTGCTGCATCAACTATACCTTGTATAATTTCCATATTATTTACATTAAATGCTCCTACTGCAAAATCTTCTTTTAATGCTCTTGAAAACATTTCTTTTGTTGTTATTAAAGCCATTTTCCCTCTCCTTATTTTATATTTTTTTCAATTAACTTTCTTTTCATTTCCCACAATTTAGTTGATAAATCAACATAATACACTTGAGGATTTTCAAACCTTAAAAGTTCATCCCAAAGAGTGTTTATCTGATTCTGACAATACTCTCTAATTTTTTCTACAGAAGGTCTTTCGTATACACAAACCCCTTTTTGAAAAATTTGCTTTCTTAACTTCTTAGCATAAAAATTTGAGATTTGCTTCTTCTTCCAAACTGCATTAGGGTCAAAAATTTCATAATTTTCTCCTGTAGGCTCAGCTTCGTCATCTAACGTAATTAAATCTGCAATCATCTTATCTGTTTTTTTATCAAAAAGCCTATACAGAGTTTTAAACCCTGGATTTGTTATTTTTTCTACATTTTCACTTATCTTAATCTTAGGAATCATTTTACCGTCTTTTTCTAGTGCAACTAATTTATACACGCCTCCAAAAACAGGTTCGGATTTTGATGTTATAAGTCTTTCTCCTACTCCAAAAGAATCTACACAAGCACCTTCAATGATTACTTCCCTTATAATATATTCATCTAAAGAATTTGAAACTATTATTTTACACTCCTGTAATCCTGCTTCATCTAGCATCTTTCTCGCTTTTTTCGTAAGATATGTAACATCTCCACTATCAATTCTTATTCCCATACTTTTAGGTTTCATCTCTTTAAAAACCTTGATTGCATTTGGTATTCCCGACTTCAATACATTATAAGTATCCACCAGTAACACACAATTATCAGGATATATTTCAGCATATCTTCTAAAAGCTTTATATTCATCTTCAAACATTTGAACCCAACTGTGAGCCATAGTTCCCAATGCTAATATTCCATAATCTCTTTCTGATAAAGCACACGCTGTACCGATGCAACCACCTATATATGCAGCTCTTGATCCATACACCGCTGCTGAAGCACCTTGAGCTCTACGAGTACCAAACTCCATAACGCCCCTACCTTGTGCTGCTCTCACTATTCTATTAGCTTTAGTCGCAATTAAGCTTTGATGATTTATCAAAAGCAATATTATAGTTTCAACAAACTGTGCCTGAATAAGCGGACCTCGAACAGTCAAAATTGGCTCTCCTGGAAATATTGGAGTTCCCTCTGGTACTGCCCATACATCACATTCAAACTTAAAATTTTTCAAATAATTTAAGAATTCTTCTCCAAATACAGCTTTTTTTCTAAGGTACTCTATATCTTCATCAGAAAATGATAAACTTTCTAAATTCTCAATAACTTGTTCTAACCCCGCCATAATGGCAAAGCCACCACCATCTGGCACTTTTCTAAAAAACATATCAAAATAAGCTATATCATCAGACATCGCCGTTTCAAAATAACCATTTGCCATAGTCAACTCATAAAAATCTGTCAACATAGTTAAGTTGATTTTCTTAGTCATATTATTTTCCCCACTTATATAAATCCATAAAGACTATTTCAGTTATCTATATAAATCTAAAACTTACACAACTTCTATTCCCATAATAATCTCTTAAATAACTATTTATACACTCCACTACATTATCGCATTTTATCGTGTAATTGTAAAGATGATATATAAATATTAAAAGATTTACATACAATTTTATTTTCTAAAAACTATATAATCAAAAAAACTTTTCATATTCAAATTACATTCAAAATTTTGTTTCTTAATTTTTTAAAATCTTTTTAAGAAATTGACCTGTGTAAGATTTTTTTACTTTTGCAACTTCTTCCGGCGTTCCTTGTGCTACTATTTGACCGCCTTTATCACCACCATCATAGCCTAAATCTATAATGTGGTCTGCCATTTTTATAACTTCAAGATTATGTTCTATCACTACTACTGTATTTCCTGAATCAACTAAGCTCTCCATTATATGTATCAATTTATCAACATCTGCAAAATGAAGTCCCGTAGTAGGCTCGTCCAATATGTACAAAGTTTTTCCTGTACTTCTTTTAGATAATTCCGATGCCAATTTAATTCTCTGAGCTTCCCCTCCTGAAAGTTGTGTAGATGGCTGACCTAATTTAATGTATCCAAGTCCCACCGCTTCTAAAGTCTGTAGCTGTCTTGTTATTGCTGGAAAGTTTTTAAAAAACTCCAAGCTATCTGATACAGTCATATCAAGAACATCGAATATACTCTTACCTTTGTATTTAACTTCCAAAGTTTCTCTATTATATCTTTTGCCTTTACACACTTCACACGGAACGTAAACATCTGGTAAAAAGTGCATTTCTATTTTTAAGATTCCATCGCCACTACAAGCCTCACACCTTCCGCCTTTTACATTAAAACTAAACCTACCTTTTGTATATCCTCTCAATTTTGCTTCTGGCAACTTTTCAAACAAATCTCTAATATGGGTAAAAACTCCTGTATAAGTGGCTGGATTCGACCTAGGAGTTCGACCAATTGGCGACTGATCTATATCTATTACTTTATCTATATTTTCAAGGCCATCAATTCTATCGTGCTTTCCAGCTTTATACTTAGTTTTATTTACATATTCAGCAGTGCCTTTATATAAAATCTCATTTATCAATGTACTTTTACCTGATCCTGAAACACCTGTTATACAAACTAGTTTTCCCAAAGGTATATCAACATTTATATTTTTTAAATTATTTTCTTTCGCTCCAATGATACTTATGTTCTGTCCTTTTCCCTCACGCCTAATCTCAGGTACGTTTATAGTTTTAACTCCAGATAAATATTGCCCTGTTAACGATTTTTTTGTTTTTTTGATTTTTTCCACGTCACCTTGTACTATTATTTCTCCACCATGAACTCCAGCTTTTGGTCCTATATCAACTATTTCATCTGCCATATACATAGTATCTTCATCATGTTCCACTATAATCAAGGTGTTTCCCATATCTGTAAGTTTTCTTAAACTCTTTAAAAGTTTCTCATTATCTTTTTGGTGTAAACCAATACTAGGTTCATCTAATATATATAGAACCCCAACTAATCCTGCCCCTATTTGCGTTGCTAATCTTATTCTTTGAGATTCTCCTCCAGATAAAGTACCTGCGCTTCTTGAAAGAGTTAAATACTCCAATCCTACATCTATTAAAAATTTCAATCTTTCAAGAATTTCTTTTAAAATCTGGCTTGCAATTATTAAATCTTTATGGTTAAGATCTAAATTTTCTATGAAATTTTTACAATCAATTATAGGCATATCTGATACTTCAGCTATATTTTTACCTCCAACTGTAACTGCTAAAACTTCTGGTTTTAACCTTTTCCCCTTACAGTCAGAGCAATCAACCGTATGCATATATTTTCTCATTCTATCTTTCATAAATTGAGAATTCGTTTCCATATATCTTCTTTGTAAATTATTTATGACTCCCTCAAAAGTATGATTTCTATTTGAAGAAGATTTACCATTTCTACTGACGTAGGTATATTGCAATTTTCTATCACCAGTTCCATATAAAAGTTCCTTCACAAAAGTTTCTGGCAAATCCTTGTATGGCGTTTCTAAGCTTACTCCATGTTCTAAAGCTAGAGCTTCTATCATCTGTCCATAAAATGACTTGGTAACATCCATAGAAGCATAGATGTTTTTCAAACATCCTCCTAAAATACTCAACTCTTGATTTGGAATTATCAAGTCAGGGTCTAAAGTTTCAATAAATCCTAAGCCTTTACAACTATTACAAGCTCCAAAAGGACTGTTAAAAGAAAATGATCTAGGTTCCATTTCTTCCATTCCAGCACCATGCTCTGTACAAGCAAATTTAGTTGAAAATAGTTTATATACACCTTTTTTTACGTTTCCATCTTCATCTGCTCTTTCTACAGTTTCCACTGCAACTAAGCCATCACCATGAGTGATAGCAAGTTCTACAGCTTCTGTTAATCTACTTTCAATATTTTCTTTTATTATAATTCTGTCTACAACTATACTTATGGAATGTTTAAAATTCTTCTTTAAATTAACTTCTTCTTCTGCTATATCATAAATTTCTCCATCGATTTTAGCCTTTGTAAACCCCTCTTTTATAATTTTATTTATAATTTTTTCATGAGTACCCTTTCTTTCATTTACAACAGGTGCTAATATCATAATTCTAGTATTATTGTCAAATTCCATTATGGAATCTACTATCTGGTCTACGGTTTGACTAGATATAGGTTTACCACAAACTGTACAATGAGGTTTTCCTACTCTAGCATATAAAAGCCTTAAATAATCGTGTATTTCTGTAACTGTACCCACTGTAGATCTAGGGTTTCTACTTGTAGTCTTTTGGTCTATTGAAATCGCAGGAGAAAGCCCCTCTATGTAATCTACATCTGGTTTTTCCATCTGCCCTAAAAACTGTCTAGCATATGCAGATAAACTTTCTACGTACCTTCTTTGTCCTTCTGCATAAATAGTATCAAAAGCCAAAGATGACTTTCCTGAACCCGATAATCCTGTAAATACCACCATTTTATCTCTAGGTATTTTTAGGCTAACATTTTTCAAGTTATGTTCTCTTGCACCTTTAACTATTATATATTTCTTTTCTTCATCATTTTTTATATTTTTAGCCATTTTATTTTTCCCATCAAACACTTTTCTTATATCATCACTTCTATAACTGATTTATTTTTATAAAAAACTTTAAAATCTTATTTTACAATTCAGCCTTATACTCTATAATCATATCTCTAAGTTGACCTGCTCTCTCAAACTGTAAATCATCTGCAGCAATTTTCATTTCCTTTTGTAATTTTTTAATAGTGTCTTGCAACTCTTTTTTTGTTAATTCTGTAGGTTTCTTATTACCCTCATAATAAAATTCATCTTCTGCTGCCTTTGTAGCTTCAACTACTTCTCTAACAGCTTTTGTTATTGTCTGTGGTTTTAAATTGTTTTTTCTATTGTATTCCTGTTGTATGTTTCTTCTTCTAGCTGTTTCGTCTATAGCCTTTTGCATCGCTGGACTTACAGTATCTCCATACATTATAACTCTACCCTTTACATTTCTTGCAGCCCTACCTATAGTCTGTATCAAAGAGGTTTCAGTTCTTAAAAAGCCCTGTTTATCTGCATCTAAAATAGCAACCAATTCAACTTCTGGTATATCCAAGCCCTCTCTAAGCAAATTGATTCCCACTAAAACATCAAATTTATCTAGTCTTAAATCTCGTATTATTTCAAGTCGCTCCAATGTTTCTATTTCCGAATGAAGATATCTAACTCGTATTCCGACATTTTGGAAATAATCTGTTAAACTTTCTGCCATTTTTTTCGTTAATGTAGTTACAAATACTTTGCCTCTATTTTCTTTAACTTTATTTATTTCTCCTATCAAATGGTCTATTTGTCCTTCACTTTTAACAATTTCAATCTCAGGGTCAAGCAAACCTGTAGGTCTTATTACTTGTTCAGCAGATACACCTCCGCTTTTTTCAATTTCATATTTCGATGGCGTTGCACTTACATAAAGTACTTGATTTACTAACTCCTCAAATTCTTCAAATTGCAACGGTCTATTATCTAATGCCGATGGCAATCTAAACCCATAATCAACCAAAGAAGTTTTTCTCGACCTATCCCCTGCGTACATCCCGTGAAGTTGAGGTAACATCACGTGAGATTCATCTATTATCAGCAAAAAGTCATCTGGAAAATAATCAAGCAATGTGTAAGGTCTAGTTCCTGCCTCTAATCCATTTATGTGTCTTGAATAATTTTCTATACCCTTACAAGTTCCTACTTCTCTAAGCATTTCAATATCATAATTAGTTCTCTGTTCTATCCTTTGAGCCTCAATCAATTTGTCCTTCTCTTTAAAGTATTTAATTCTTTCATTTAATTCTTCCAATATTCCCTTCGTTGCTCTTTTAATATTTTCACTATCTGTAACATAATGAGATGCTGGAAATATAGCAATATGATTTCTTTTTCCTTGAATTTCACCTGTAATTGCATTTATCTCTTTTAAAGATTCTATCTCATCCCCAAAAAGTTCTACCCTTACAGCATTTTCTGAACCTACCGGATAAATATCTATCACATCACCTCTAGTCCTAAAAGTTCCCCTTTCAAAAGATGTATCATTTCTCAAATACTGAATATCCACCAGCTTTCTTAAAATACTATCTCTTGACTTTTCCTGTCCAACCCTCAAAGACAACATCTGATTCTCATAGTCAAAAGGACTTCCTAATCCATATATACAAGAAACACTAGCCACAATAACAACATCTTTTCTTTCTACTAAAGCTGCTGTTGCCGAGTGACGCAATTTCTCTATTTCAGAATTTATATCTGAATCCTTTTCTATATAGGTATCTGTTGACGGGACATAAGCTTCTGGCTGATAATAATCGTAATAACTAACAAAATACTCTACAGCATTATCAGGAAAGAACTCCTTAAATTCTCCGTGAAGTTGAGCTGCTAAAGTTTTATTATGAGATATTACAATTGTTGGTTTATTAAGTTTTTCTATAACATTTGCCATTGTAAAAGTCTTACCAGAGCCTGTTACCCCTAATAAAGTCTGATATTTACTGCCTTTTTCAAATCCCTCTGTCAACTTTTTAATAGCTTTTCCCTGATCACCCATTGGCTTAAAAGGTGCATTTAATTTAAAATC
>PDWI01000872.1_pt1 | contig 51256 bp, 34 predicted proteins | sample 1430891 | NCBI WGS metagenome assembly PDWI01 (sample SAMN01162508, study PRJNA174530) | Oral metagenome, whole genome shotgun sequencing project. | biome: Marine environment; feature: Marine mammal; material: Swab sample of the gingival sulcus; isolation source: swab sample of gingival sulcus... | reverse complement strand
AAGCATTTCTATTTTTGCGTAAGAAAGTTGCGACAGAAGCCTTTTTTGAGCGTTTTTTTCTGACAAAATGCGTCTTAATTGTGTTTTTTGTTTTTCTGTTAGTTTGTTTACTATTTGCTCAACAAGTATATCAAGATTGAGATTTTCGGGAATTACCGAATTTGCCCACCATTGAAAATAGCCTTTTGCGAGATAATGAATAAACAAAACAGCCTTTTGTTGTTCTTTTGTTTGATTTTTTTCAGGAAAGTAGGCGGTTTGTGTTTCATATTGTTGCATTCTGATTTTTTCAGAAAGAGCCAATTTGAATTTTTTTCGCAGGATTCTTAAAAAATCATGTTCAAAACTCTCATAAGGGATTACGCCTAAATCAATATCTATCTTATCGAAAAGGTAAATTTGTTGTTTATCTTCTAATAAAGAGCATTCGCTTTCCAGAACTTTGGGAAGATGATTTTCTGATAGTTTAGCTATTTCTTGCTGAAAATCAATAGATTTATCTTCCTCATCGAAGAGTGCTTCAATATTTACTCGGGCAATAGAATGTGTATTTTTTTCTTGAGCGTCCACTTTTCTGCTTGATTCAAAAACGAGAGAGCGAATATTTTTTATGGTAAATCTTTTGCTCGCTTGATGTATTTATAGCTTAATGCAAACAATACTCCTCCGCCTATGACCAATCCGAGCACAATCAGGAGTAATTCATTCATTTCAATGAATTTAAGCATTTTAGTAACAATCAGCACCATAGCAAAAAACAAGGCTATGAGACCGCCTTTTGCGCCAACCATTGCTGTTTTTTTCATTTTTTTGCCCATTTTCAGTACAAGCAGCAGCCCCACGACGCTAACGCCAAACATTGCTCCAAAAACCTTGATGAGAGGTCCCGGACTTTGCAAAACTGACATTGGATTTTTGGCTGCTTTTTTTGCCAATTTCATCACTTTTTTAAAGACTTTTTTTCGCTCTTTTTTCTCTGCACGTGCTTCAAGAACTGCTGCCGCCAATTCCGGAGACAAGGCAAATTTTCGCGCAAGCAATTCCCATGTCTCGCTATATCCGTTGTCATAACCAAGTGCCCAAATCCCGACTCCTCCGAGCGCGTATTTTTTCACCATGTCATATTTTGCGCCCAAAGTACTCGTATCTTCGTGCCAAAGTTGGTAGTATTTGTTGTCTCGATTTCGATAAACATGATAGGCTGAACCGCTGTTTGGGTCTATTTTCGCATTTATGTCATTGAATTTTTGTCGTATGCTTTTATAGGTGTAATATCCCGAAAATTTTAGCGACTTTGACGGAAAAGTCAGATTCCTTGTTTGCCACTCAACTCCATAGTACGGAACGCCGAGCAGTAATTTTTCGGACGGAATCCCTGCCACTTTATACTCTAAAATTGAGCCTTCTACATTGTATTCCCACCAAATATCACCGCTTGATAAAGGCGCTACCGGACCTGCCACTTTGCTGTATTTCCCGTAAAATTCGTAGCCCATTATCACGAATAAATCAACAAAATCGCTCATGCTTTTAATATCAAAAACCTGCCTGAAATCTTTTATCGGCAAGGCTATCGAAAGCAAATATTTTTTCTCTGCCGATTTTAGATTGCGCGAAAGGTCAATAATGAAGTTCGTAAAATTGTTGCGCATTTTTGTCGGAATTTCTTCAAAATCAATACAAACACCGTCAGCGTCTCGTTCTCGGAGCAAGCTGATAAGGTTTTCAATCATTCTTTTTTGCTGATTTTGAGCATTTGTGAGAAATATTTCGTTGTTTTTTGTTCCGAAGTTTGTTACTGTCAGCAAAACTTGGCAAGCGTATTTTTTTGCAGAATCAACCAAAGCGGTTGTTTGCCAGTTGTGTATAGTTTTGTAATCGCCTGTAACAGGATTTGTTTCATACGAAAAATAAGCAATTTGTGTAAGAAGCGAAAAGTTATAATTTTTGTAGGCATTTCCCATCCAGTACGGATGCCACCCGAAAACATTAATGCTACTGTCAAGAATATGGAATTTTGAATACTTATTTATTTCCGACAGATAATATTTTTTCTGCCAATATTCTTCCGGTTGGTTTTGTGTTGTAACGTGCGTTTTTGCCTCCCATTCTTGTTTTGCAAATCCTACGGTATCAATTATTTGTGCAATATCAATGGTTTGTTGCGTTTCTTTTGTGAGCGAATCAATGGCTGAGATTTTGGGCAAACTGTCGTTTACTGTTTTAAGGGGTAAAGAATCCGCAATGGCTGTATTTTCTTCTGCATTATCCTTTTCGGGAAGCGTTTTCTGTTCTGTTTGGGGTGAAACCTCTTGTTTTATTGCGTCTTTTTTGTCATCAACAATGGTATTTGCCTGGTTTTTCAGGAACTGATCGAGTTGTTTTGATAAATTTTGGCTAAAAGCAAGCTGGCTCGATAAAATAAGTAATACTATAATTAACGTTCTCATATCTATTCTTTGTATTTGGTTTTTTATATTTGATGCTGTTTATTCTTTTCAAACTATTGTATTAAACAATCTGTAATCGGGCTGAACTCTGAGATTAAAACCTCAAAACCGGCTTTTTCTATTACAAAAAGCTTTGTTTCTTTCGAGAAAAATATGTCGTATTTGTTTGTTTCTTCAGAGATAAAATCAATATAAAATAAATGTTCGCCAACATGATAGGTCTGAATTGTTTTTTCGTTTCGTTTTAGAGTGAGAAAGCCCGAATAAACAATCGCATAAGGTATTTGGCTGAGAAATACTGAAAATGTTTCTTTTCCCGCCTCGTATGTTTTCGCCTGTGTTATTTTTGCAATTTTTTTTGCCCAAGATCCTGATAATGAATTGAACAGCTTCGATTTTTTCATTAAAAATGATGTAATTTCAAGTTGCATCGGGTTTTTCGTGTTGAAATGAATCTTCTTTTCTACTGTCGAGAACAAATCGGGTTTTTTGCTTTGTAATTGATGGAGAACGTGTTGTGCGGTTTCGCAAACAAGCATACTTTTGTTTTTTGTGCCGGCTAAAACAAAATCAAGTTCTTTTTTCGTGCTTATAAATTGCGCATATGATTTTATTGCACAGGCTTTTGTCCAGTTGTCTGCTGCTTGGGGTTCTTCTATGATTAGATTTTCAATAATTTCTTTTTCCGAGATTTCTTCGTAAGGAATATAATCTTTTATTTTTTCCAGTTTGTACTCAATGTTTTTGTCGCTCAACAAAATCATCACGCAGACTTTCTCGGCGAATTTTTCAGGAATCGAGTTGTTCAGCAATTGCTGCGAATATGCTTTCAGTGCTTTTTGCTTGCTGTTTCGTGCTTGTCTGACCTGATTTATTGCGTGAGCGTCAAAAATCAGGCTCAACAAAGTAAGCAAGCGTTCTTCGGTGTGTTGTATTTGGTTTGTAAGGGCTTCTATCAGCAAGTCATCAACGATTTCTGCGGAGTGAAACAATTTTTGTTTTGCCATTAATGCCCAAACGAGTTGTTGTGTTGCCTCTTCTATTTCGTTTTCAATGATATAATGTTTTTCTTTCGGAAGATTTATCTCTGCTTTGCTCAATAGATTAAACGTATCTTCGACAATTTGTCGGTTTAGATCGCTGATTTTTTCAAACAATAAGGTCTGAGTGTTTTCGGTCTGAATTTTCTCGTAAGCGCGAATAATCATTTTTTGCATCTCGTAAGTTTGTCCGATGAAATGGAATGCTTGCTCTAACTGCGGCACAATGCCGCTTCCCGATTCTATCACCACAGCATAGGCTGCCATGCTCAATGCCTCGTTTCTAAGGGCTGATATTATTGCTTTTTGGAAATTTTTGTTTGTGCTTTTTTGGGCAGAAATCATTGCCTGACGCACAACATTTATATCGTCATCAAAAAATAGTTTGTTAAGAATTTTATCTTTTTTTTCTTTTTCAAAGTAGCACAAAGACGCGCCAAGCTGCCGTTCTTTGGCAATTTTTGAATTGGATAAATGTGTGATATAAACACCGGATTTTAATCGCGCTTTTACTTCTTCTAAATATGCCGCAACTTCGCGGATCAATTCCGCATTTTTTGAGCTTATAAAATACTTTGATTGTATTATTTTTTGTAATGTATCGCCGGCTTCAAGTGCGCAAATGCTTTTGGCATGGTTCAACGACAATTCTTGCAAAAGTGAAGAGTCTGAGGCAATGTATTTTGTTATTGATTTGCGCAATAATATAGGGTTTAGCTTTGCCAACAAATTGAAAATACGTATTATCTTTAATGAATTATTATTTTTAACCGCATTTTCCATCTCGCGAATCAAAGGATAACAATAGAATTTATTGTCATGATAGCTTTGTTGCTTGTCAAGGGCAAGCATCAATGATTTTTGAAAATAAAAATGGAGCTTGACTATCGAAATAATCCAAAAAACAGCAAAAAATGCCAATAGAACGGGGACTAAATTATAGCTTAGTTCTTTGAAAAAATATGCAATGACGAAAACAAGCAATGAGGAAAAAAAGTATGCGAAAATTTCTGTTATCCAAATTGTTGATGTTGATATGTATAATTTCATTTGCGCGTCTGTTGCACTTAGGTAGGGACGCAAAGCAAACTTTTCAAACCCGATGCGTATTACAAGAAGTATGGCAAGACATACGTAAAGAATCAGAATAGGAATGGGCGGCGTGTACATATCAAGGTATATTGCAAGTGCTTGCTTTTTGAAAATAAAATGAGAAATGGCAAGATAGCCCAAAGCAACGACAGGAGAAATGAAAAAAATTATGCTGCGAATATTGCTGTTTGTGTTTTGCCTCCAATTTGCATAGGTAATGATTGCTAATATTGATGAAAACAAAGCTATTACACTCATGTGTAAGTAAACGGGGAGTGTCGTGGTATAGGCTTCGCTAATCAGCAGCGAGGCATACAAAAGCAAGCCTGAAAATACAAAGGCAGAACAGAACACATAGCGTTTGATGTTTTTCAGCTGATAATGTTCTATTGCTTTTTTTTCAAGTTTTTCGGATTTTAAAAGCAGCGCATTAAATACAATTTCCTTGTCTTGAAACGATTTGTTGAACAGATATTGAATAATAATTTGCGCAATTACCAAAGCCGCAATGCTGAAAGACAGAAATTTGATTTCTACGTTTTCCCCCGACACAAAGCGGATTCCAAGAATTGAAAAAGCAATGATGCTGAATAAAATCCCCGACAAGTAGTTGAAACCAATAGCTTCGCCATGAATCGTGTTTGTGTTCGTGTCTATCAGTATGTATTGCAGCAATGTGAGCGAAAGAAACAATGCCGGAAGACTTAATACGGGAATTTTATCCAAAAAAATCGAATGATTATGCAGCTTCAGAAACAAGCAAAGGCTTAGAAGTAAAATGGAGGACAGGTGAACAACCGAGATAATTTTCGACAAACTATAAAGCGAAAGTGATTTCAGCAGCAAGTAAACGATGAGTATTCCTGCCAAAGATGCAAACACCCAATCAAAGCCTGAGCCGTTTCTCAGGTTTGTGTCGGTGAGTGTTGTTGCAAGGGCGTAAATTGCATAAAGGCTTAATCCGCCGCCTGAAAAAAAACCGGCAAAAAACAGCAAAATGCGTGATAGTTTTGTATCTCTTCTTTCAATCATAACTTCAATTGCTTATCCGAGACCTATGATTCTCAATAGTTTCTTGACTATGCCTTCCTTTTCAGATCCGCTGTCAAGTTCTTTTAATATTTTGTATCTTTTCTTCCCTTTTCCTTTCAGAAGGAAATATTTATCGAAATATATATCATCTACTTTTTTCATTTTTTTCTTCACTTTCAGTGTTCCATGTTGTAAGGCTCTGATGATTCCTTCGGTTAGAAATTTTGATGCAGCTTGCGAAGTGTGGCTTTTTGTGTCGTATAGCATTGCAAATACATTCGCGGAATCTGAACTGAGCAAAATCCACTCTTTTTTGCATTTTATCAGTCTGATGTCAAAAGAAAGTGTTTGATTTTTGGCTACTATTTTTTTCTCCGAACTTATCGGGAGTTTTTGAAGCACCGAAAACAGGCTTTTGTCGATTTTCTGCGATTGGGCAGAAAGTATTCCCGCAAAAAGAAAGATTACAAGACTTAGATATATTTTTTTTCTATAATTCATCGTTTTTTATGCTTAAAAAGTAAGTTTATGGAAAAGAAATTGTTGATATTTTATGATACGCGGAATTTTCAATTTTGTAGATTCCGTAATATCCTTGTGTAATATCTCCGTAATTGTCAAATTCAATATCTCCTGATGCTCCTTGATAATCTATATCTATACCGGAATTTATCCAATTTTTTGCGTTTAAAAAGTCGTTTGGTCCGACAATTTTTCCTGACGAAGCCACATTGCGCAGCTGTGCGGCAATATCTTTTGATATTTGCGAATTGGCAGCAACCATTGCTAAAGCGAATAAATAAACGGCATCGTAGGCATTCTCAAGATATGAATTAGGAATTTTGTTGTATTTTGCCTGATATGCTTCTGCAAATTTCAAATAATTGGCTGATTCCGTCGGAGCTATCGGAATGATGCTGTACATTCCTTCGATTACTTCAGGGGCAGAATTTAGCAGAAAGTCTTCGCCTTTATTTCCGTCGCAGCCCAACAAAATCGGTTTACAATCGTCGGATAAATATTGAGAAGCTGCAATAGTAATTTTTGCGCCATCGCTTAGGAACGTAACCATAAACACCAAATCGGGGTTTTTGTTGAATAGTTTTTTTACATCACTTTTAAAATCGTAATTGTTCAACTCATCTTTGTTCATATCCGGATAGCTGACAAGGTTCAAAATGTCTCCTCCGAGTTTTTCAAATTCAGCTTTAAAATTTTCAGCTAATCCTCGTCCGTAAATGTTGTCAATGTAGATAATTCCGGCGGTTTTGCAATTGAACAGTTCTATGGCTTGTCGGGCTGTAACTTTTCCGGTAATGGCATCTGAGAGTATGGTGCGGAAAACCAAGTCGGTTTTTGTTTGCGCTTCGATGTCGGTTAGCAGCGGGGTTGTCGAGTTCAGGCTCAACAGCAAAAGGTCATTCTTAATCGTAAAGCCTTCTGCAACAGCAACCGTTACTTCCGAATTGGCTACAATAATGCCAACAACACCTTCTTCGGCAAGTTCTTTGGCTTTTTCCAAAGCTATTTTCGGATTGGCTTCGGTGTCTTTTACGAGCAAATCAATAGGTTTGCCGAAAATACTGCCACTTGCATTGATTTCCAAAACAGCCAACTCCATGGCTTCGCGCAGTTCTTCGGCAAAAGATGACAAGGCTCCCGTGTAAGGGAGCAATACGCCAATTTTTATGTAATCGTCTTTGTGCTTTTTCGTTAGCTTTTCGCAACTTGCGAAAAATATTGAAATAAAAAATGGTATTAAGATGATTTTAATTTTCACAACCAAGTTTTTTTATGTGTGTAAAAGTAATTATTTCTTATCAGAATTGTTGGCTAAGTTTGAAATCAAAATAGCGAGGCATTCCGGGAATATCAAAATCGTTAAAACCCGGATAATAATATTCTGCATCTAATATATTTGTAATACGCAAACTCAGCAAGGTTTCTTTTCCTTTGAAAAATTGCAATCTTTTTGTTGAGACGATTAAATTTAATAAAAAATAACTGTCAAGTTTGTACATTTTTTCGTCTTCTGTCAGATAAACTTCCGGAGCATATGTTTTTGTATTTTCAGCACTTGCTGCTCTTTGTCCTGTGTATTCGCCTTCGAGGTTTATTGCCGAAAAAAATTTGGGCAAGGAAACATGAAATCCGCCTTTTATGATTGAGGTCGGGTATAAGTTGGTTTCGACAACAATTTTTCTTTCGCTGTAAATATCATATCGGCTTATTGTGCTTCTTTGGAACGAATAGTTTACGTGCGACTTTATATTTCCGAAATGATATTGCATTCTTAGCTCAAAACCGCTTGACTTTATTTCCGAAGTGTTCTTTGCCATTATATTGGAACTGTACGGACGAAGCTCTACTTTGTCGTTTATCAAGTTGTAATATCCTGAAACTTCCAGACTGATTTTTTCTTTTATATATCCGCCCAGCTCGCCTTCTATTGTCAAGGCGGTTTCCGGTTTCAGATTTTCGTTTCCGATCAGGTCGCCGGGAACCATGAGGCTTGTGTACAATTGTGTTGATGACGGCGCTTTGTACGAAGTGCCGAACAGTATTTTTGCATACGAATTTTTAAACGGCTTAAATACATTTCCAAACCTGAAATTAAAAACATTGCCATAAATATTGTGCTTGTCGTATCGAACACCAAACGTGCTTCCGAGCGAGGAGAGCCGGATGAGCCGATGCTTGTAAAAAGGATAAAATATACCTTGCACGTAAACCCCAAGATTTTGAAATGTAGTGTCGGACAAAACATCGCCTGTTGCTGTCGAGACATCGTCGTTTGAAGGAAACGTATGGAGGATATTGTGCCGATAGAAAGTCTGCCGCTCGTGATTATCATTGCTTAAATCAATGCCGAGTGTAAGTTTGTTTTTCATATTGATGCTATAATTCAATTCCGTAGCAACATCAATGCCGTAAAAACCAACTTTTCGTGTTTGATAATCAGCAACCTTTACTTGCGAAACCAAAATTTCGTTATCCGAGGGTCGTCCGTTTGAATACGCACACGAAACATTCCACCCTATTCTTTTTGAAAATGTTTTGTCGTATTTTGTTCTGATATAAAAGTTTTTCAGGCTTACCCGATTTGCCTTTTCCAAAGCTCCCCAATCAACAAATTGGGCTGATTTGTCAATCCCTTGATAATTGACATCAAAACCAAGATGCCCGTATTTCTTTAAATTGAAATTTAGCTTGCCGAATAAGGTGTACGAGCGAGAAATATCATCTTCGTTGCTTATTCTTTTTCCTTTATTTTCGTAATTTATGTATTTTCTTCGTCCCGGAACATCTTTTATTTTCAAACCACTCCGATTCTCGCGACTTACTCCGCCCGAAATTACAAAATCGACATTTTTCACCTTATTCCCAATAGTCATTGTTTGTGAATACGATAGTTTTTTGTTCAAAATTCCGGTATGGGCAGTAAATTTTCCGCCTTGTATTTGCGAAGCGTTTTTGGTTATAATATTAACAACTCCGAGAAAGGCATTTGCGCCGTAAAGGGCTGAGCTTGGACCTCGAATGACTTCAATTCTATCGATCGCGTCTATTGGGATAAGCTCAAAGCCTAAAAAATTTTCCGAACCACTGCGAAACGAAACAGCTTGGTTGTCAATCATTAATTTAATAATTCTTGAGCCTGCTCGGTTTCCGCCGTTTACTCCTCTTATGCCGATATTGTACATACAATAATCATTCAGCATATCTATTCCGGGCAAGCTGTTCAGTGCTTCTGCCACGTTTGTATAAGCAAACTCTTTCAGTTGTTTTGCCGAGATGATAGAAATAATTGCAGGTGCTTCTGAAAGTTTCTGGCTTTGTTTTGATGCCGACACAACCTCTGTATCAAACAAATTGTCGGAAGAATTTTGTTTTTCTGTTATCAATGCAATAAAGGTCGGCGAATCAAAAATATCATTTGCTTGGTATTCCGGATTTATTTTCAAGAGTTCTACCACCATTTTTTCTGCATTATCCAAATCGTTTACAGCAATATATGCCATAGATAATAATCTGATTGCCTGAATTTTATTTTCTTTCGTAAAATCATTCAAACACGGAAGAAGAAGCTCGAAAAGCTCATCAACTTTACCTTCGTTAAATCGTTGGTTGGCTATTCTTATTTCGTTTTCACCACATTGTCCGTAGCTCTTTGCCGTCGAGCCTGAAAATAGAACAAAAAAAGCTATGCCGAACAAAAATATATTTCGCAATTTATTTCGTGTCATTTTTTCCTTATTTTATATAATATCAAAAGGTTGTATTTTACATTGCTGTTAATATTATTTTTTTGATACACAATTGGTTTTTGTGTAAATAATATCTGCTTCGCTATATTTTTTCATTTGTTCGTCAGATAATTTGTTTTTCACAAATCCGCAGAGTTGTTCTGCAAGCAATTGGGGGTGTGTCGGACAAAACCGCAAGGCTCTGTCTTCGCCAACGACCATTAGCCTTTGCCCGTCGGGCGTAAATTCTACCTGATTGCTCCACAATTCGGTTTCTATTTTTATGGATTCTTCGTTTTTTTCCGAATCAATAATCCAAAGTCTGACGGTTTTGTCTAAAGAAGCAGATACAAGCTGCTCTTTGGTTATTGGGTTGAATTTTAGGTTTTTAATATATCCTTTGTGTCCCAAAAGCTCCATTTTTGTCTGATATGTCTTTGTTGAAGCAATTTCGATTCCGCCTGTCGATGTTCCTATTGCCAAATATTTTCCGTCGGGACTATAAGCAAGAGCCGTTATTTTCTTTTCGAGATTTCGTTTTGCCAAAGTATCAAGCAAGTGCGGATTTTTATGGTCGATAAGGATTACTTTTAGCTTTGTTTCATTTTCGGCAAAAGCAAGCAATAATTTTTCATCTTGTTTTCTTATTGTAAAACAAGAGAGCGCGAGGATGCCGATTTCGCTGATTTTTTCAAATTGTTTGTTTTTGAAGGTGAACAATTCAATTTTATCTTTTGTTTGGACAGCCATAATTTCATGATTCACCCCTGATGTACACGTTTTTTTTATGGGCGCATCAAGTTTCTGTACAAACAATTCTTTGGGCAGTTTGGGGTCGGAAGTGTCAAAAACAAGAAGTTTATTTTCCGAAGCCACGCATATTTTGGTATTGTTGTCGAAATAATTGACAGACGCGATTCTGCCTTGTTGCGGCAGCGTCGAGAGTTTGTTCACTTCGCCTGTTGCCATGTCTTGCGCTTTCCAGAAACTGAGGCTTCCATCGTTTGCCGATGTTGCAAAGGTATTGTTTCGAGGATTGTATGCTATTGACGTTACGCCTTGTTCATGCGTGTTTCTGATGTCTATATTTTTGAGTTTTGAACGCAGGCATTTGTCCAAAGCGCTGTATATTGCTTCAATTTGTCGAGGACCTTCGTTTTCTTTATTCAAAAAATAGGCATGCAAAGCCAGATTTATGGCTATATTTTCATCGCCTTCATGCAGTACTGAGATTGATTTGTCTGCCAATGCTTTTGATTCTGCCAGAAAAAATAGTTTTTCTGCTTTTTCGCGTTGTTTTGTTGCCTGTTGTCTTTGTCGAAAGGCTTCATTTTTTGCTACAATTGCCTCTTTGGTTGCTTTTTCGGCTTTTGAGAGGTTTTCCTCAGCCATTTTTCGTTGTTTGAGGGCTTCTTCTTTTGCTTTCAGTGCTTTTAGAGCTTGACTTATGGCATTAAGTTTTTGCCGTTTGGCTTCTTTGTTTGCCGTCAAAGCTTCTTTTGCTTTTTCTTCTGCGAGCCTCTGTTGTTTGTTTGCCTTTTCTTTTTCTATTTGTGCTTCTGTTGCTTTTGTTTCGGCTATTTCTTTGGCTCTGTCTGCTTCTTCTCTTTTGTTTAAGGCATAAAATGCCAAAATAGCACCTGCTATGCCTATGAGGAAAAAAATCAGAATCAACACACGTTGAAAGCGCAATTTGTTTTTTCTCAGGGCTATTTTTCTCTTACTCTCGTCGCGTTCTTTTTTCTCGCAATAATCCAGAAAGAGCATTGCAGTCTCGAAACCCGAATGGTATTTTGCTGCCCATTGTTTGGTGGGCATTTCTTCTTTGCGCCAGCTTAATAACAATTGCAATTCAGCACCTCTCAGGCGAGACACTTTCCCTTCTTGATAGAGCGCGGCTTTTTCTGCCAAACGAATATATTGTTTTGCCGATTCGTTTTCTTTTTCAATCCATGTTTGCAGCAGATTCCAGATTTGTATTAAACTCTCGTGCGAAATATCTATGATGGTTTCTTCAGACAAAGGAATTTGGGGAGGAGGCAAAACAAACGAACGTCCTTCTTCCCTGAATTTATTTATTATGGAAAAAAGTTCTTGATAATCGTAATTTTCTGTAATTTGAGCTATTTTGCTTATTTTTTCAGGGTTTCTGATTTCTCGTCCTTCCTCGTTTGTTGTTATGATGCGAAATATTTTTTCGGTCAAGGCTTGTTTTTCGGGCAAAAGCTCATTGAAGATTTCGTTTGCATGTATCGAAAGTGCTTTTTTCATTGTCCCGACTGCCTCGTATTCCCAAATACCGATGACGCGCGAACCTCCGGTTTCTTTCCAGTAATCCCACATTCGCATAAGTGCGTGTTGCATTACCGGAAGTTGGTCTTTTTCCGAATTTTCTTCTTCGAGCAATCTTTTTACCAATGTTTCCGATATTTCTGCTCCGCAAAGTTCTATGGGTTTTACTATTGCAAGGCGTTTTTGCTCTTGCGTCATTCGTGGAAGCAGATATTGCCCACTATTCATCTTTTTGGTATAGCTCGGATATTCCGAACAAAAACCAACCGAATCTGAACGAATTGTCGCGAGAACATAAATCGGGAGTTCTGTCTGATTCACAAGATAAAGTATAAAATCTAAAAAAAGACCGATTTCTTTTGGATTTTCACAACGAAATAATTCTTCAAATTGATCAATGAAGAGCAATATATTGCTTTCGCTTTCGGTGTTTTCTTGTAAATGCCGAATCAGAAGGCTGTAATCAGACAATAGGTCTTGGTGCAGTTGCGAATCAGGTTCTATTTGCAGGTTGCGCAGCAAATTATTGACCGGATTTTTCGTTCCGGGATAAAAACATCTGGAGTCCCATTTTGAAAAGCCGTTTATTTCAAATCCGTTTTCAAGCGTCGGGAGCAGGCTGCAATAAACAAAGGAAGATTTTCCTGCGCCTGAATTTCCCAAAATGGTTGTCAATCTATTAGATACAAGTTTCTCTAATACATCATCAACCTGCTCTTCGCGCCCAAAAAACAGGTGGCTTTCCTCTTTTTTAAAAGGGCGCAAACCTACAAACGGATTTGTTATCGTATCGCTCATCGTGTTTCTATTTTACTCCTGGTGATTCAAGTCTTTTTTATAATCAAAAAGGTATCGTACCATGTTTTTATTCAATACGTTGTCTTCCGGTTTTTCCAACAGCCTGAATGCTTCTTTCCACATCAGGTATGAGTGTTCAAATCTTTTTATTTTTTGAGGCGGCAACCAGTAAAAATCTATGCTGATGTAGGCAGGTGCCAATTGCCGAACCAAGTTTTCCGTAAGTTTCCGAAATTCCATATTGCTGAAACGGTTTGTCCAATTCGGCAAAATAATACTCAACTTATACGAAAAAAAATCTTCGGGGATTCTTTCTTTGGGTTTTTTATATTTTACATAATATTGAGTTTTTCGTGAAAAAGGAATAATCTCATATTTGTCTGATAAAAATTCAAATGTCTTTTCCAATAATGAATAAATCAATTCTACCGATTCGTATGTTTCAATGCTTTTCAGTTGAATTTTTTTATCCGACGAAGTAAATACCACCTCGAACAATCCTTCGCCACATTCTTCCACCGCGTAGTTATTGAAGTCATAAATATCTTTTTTGAGTACTTCTAAAATTTCAATGCGTTCGTAGTAGGTATAAAGTTCTGTTGTGTACAAAAATGGTTGTAAATCCTGATCGACAAGATACAACCCAAAGCGTTTTAGGCTTAGTCGCGGGCGAAGCAAGATGTGTTCTACAAGATACATTCCTTCTGCATGGATTCCTATTTTTTTAAAGAAGTGAACCAATGCAAGTGCCGTTATGCTTGCTTCGTTTGCAGTGGCGTATTTTCCCAGAAACAGCCATTTTTTGGAATGCCGTTTTTGAAAAACCAATGCAAAACTATGGTCAATTTTGCCAATTAGATAATTTTTTAATTCCGGACCTTCTTTAAACAGTTCCGGATAAATTTCATGAGATTCAAACAAGCTGGTTTTTGATAAAATTTCTTTCAAGTTTTTTTCCGAAAAGTCTTGCTGTGGAAAATCTTCAGGATCAATGTAATCAAAATGCTCTGTTTCTATTTTTTCTTCGATAAGTTTATATAAATCGTCATTGACTTGTTGCATTTTACTTTCCTCGACCAGTTCAAAGCCATAGTTTATGAACGAGTCGGCAATAAAGGGTTCGTGCAGTCCCTCTTCGAGCGATTCGCCAAAATGCGATTCAAAACCGAGGAGCAATGCCGTTTTTGTTTGCAAGCCGGAAAGGGCGTGTTGGCTGTGTTCCGATAGATAGTCATAGGCTTTTGACCTGTTTTTGTTTATTTCTGTCAAATTGAACAGCAGACCTTGTTTGTATTTTAGTAATTGAAGCTCAAATTCTTTTTTGTTGTAATACGTATTGGTTTGTTTCAGCGCGTGAGTATAGAATTTTTCGCCGTTTATTGCCAGAAGGAAATCCATAAACCGATTTTGGCGTTCGATGAAGTCATCAAATTTGGCAATCAATTTGGGCAATCCTTCTTTGTAGTTTTTCGGAATTTGATTTTTCTCGAAAAACGGGTGTTGTATATGGCTGCCTTTTTTATCCATCAAAACTTCTTTGATGCGCGGTATTTTTTCAAGAAATTGGAAATTATAGCTTTGTTCGTCTATCGGATACGAGAAAAGCGATGCGATATTTGAAAGTTGAGAAAGATAATTTGCCATTATTTGCTCAAAAAGAAGCAAATATGCTTTCAGTTGTTTTGCGCCGGCTTTTCGTTCCGGAGTGTCGGAATTTCGTAAGCCAAGCTCGCCTATTCCGTACACTTCCGGCATATCGTTTTGGATAGATGTGTAAGTGTCGATTTCCCATGCTTGTTTTTTTTCAACTTTTTCTTTTGTTTTCAGGCGCAACAATTGATTTGTCTTGGCTAAGAGTATGTTCAGTTTTCTGTTTAAGGTTTCTATATTAATCCTTTTATAAGTAAAATTCCCTGACGAGATAAAAATTCCGTCGATTACGTCAAATTCTATAATATTTTGAAGATATGGAATATTCTCTTCGGGAATAATGATTTGGTCGTCGTATATTTCATTGCCACAGCCGAGTTGTATTTTCTGAACAGCGTTTACACCCTCCACGTCGGTAATGAGTTTTATCAAATCCGAGACCAATATTCTGTTGGGTTTATCCGTCAGTTCTTCGTCTTTTATATATCCTTCTTTCAGTGCCGGACCTTCGTAAATTTGTTCGGGAAAAGCACATTCCGATATTGAGTCGAACGAATAAATTCCGACCGAAGGACGAAAGAAGTTGCTGATTTTAAACAATATTTCAGCATAAACATCCTCGACAGAAAAAGCGTCGTCAATTTCGATTGAGGCGTATATTTTAATGTAAAGAGGCTTCAATATCCTCACGGAGGATAAATCTTCGCACAAATTTCGATTTCGGCAAAAGGCTTTTCGTACTTTTTTTCGCAGTCTCTTCAACTCTTCTTTGTCTGTTTGCGGTTTTTCCAGATCGAGCCATAAGTCATAAATTCCTTTGAACGAACTTTCTTTCTCTGAAACCGGCAGAACCCATACGTTGTTCAGTTCAGGAATGTCGTGTATGAGTTGTTTTCTGATGTCGATGCTTGTGAGTGTGTTGCACGTAAAAATTTCCGATGGTTGAAAAATATTCAATTCCCTGTTGCTGCTGAGTAGAATTTGTTCCACGTCAAACGAGCTTCTGAAACTCAAATCGACCAGCGAATAACACAATTGTTCTAAAATGCTTACTCCGGGATCGTGAAGATCGAAATCATTCCAGAATTTTCCCGACAATTTCTCCAAAGAGCGTATTCCTTGACGATACAATTCCACAAAATCAAGCCCTGTGGGAAGTGCGTCTGAGTTCAGTATGTTTTCAAGTTCTGTCATTTATTTCTTTCGGCTTAGATTTTTCTACTCATCTTTTTCTATTGTGTTAAAATTTTTCAATTGGCTGTTGGCTTGTCGGTTCAATTTCCCGATTAGCTCATACACTTGCTCAAAGGGCAATTTTCCCAAAGCTTTTAGTATCAAATTTGCCTCGTCGAGCGAAAGCTTGAAATCTATGAGTTGTATATTTTTGTTTTCTTTGTTCATAAACTGTTGTCCATATATTCATCAAACCATAATTTTGTGATAAAATATTGTATGAGAAAATTTTCGCCATAGCTGCTTCTGCTTCTCATCTCAAGATTGTAGTTGAATGTTTCGCCTTTCCAGCGGAGCTGTATTCTGTTTTTGTGCGAGCCGTATCGCGCTTGTGTAATGTTGATTTTGTTGCGCGAATCGCCATAAGTTGTCGTTGCAATGGCATGTATCAAGCCATACATGCCTGCTTTTTTCTTCCCGACTCCTGCCACAACTTCAAATATCTGGCAGCCGTTGAGTTCCGAGAGAATCGGATGCCATTCGCCGTCTGCCGGAACAAAGCCTGAGGCAAATGTCCCGATGCGTCCTTGCATGGCTGCCGTTCCGCCAATGTCGAGATGATATTTTGGCTCTTCATTATTTATTCCAACATATCCTTCTTTGGTCAGGCTCATGACCGAGTCGCCCAGATAATTGGCAAAATGAAGGTTTGTGCTTCCTTTGTCAAGATTGATGCTCCATATATTGCTTTTGTCCTGAATGTTTTTGTAGAAGCTAATCATTTTGGCTGAGCTGCCCGAAGGCGAAAGCATCAGACCGTCTTCCACGTTTTTTGCTAATCCGTCATCAACTTTATTAACGTATGAATCTATCATATCGTGAAAGTTCGACTCCGAAGGCATTTGCCCTTTCCTGAAAAACCTCTTTAATGTATTTCTATCCTGAATTGCCATTATCTGTTGTGTTTTTATTGCTTATCGTATTTTTTCTAAAATTTCTCCGATGTATTTGTTCATTGTTCCCATGTTCATACTAAGCAATTGTTGAAACAGTGCTTTGCTCAATCGGTCGCCTTCCACATCTATTGATGTCCTGAAGCGCACTTCGCCGTCTTCCATATCCATTTCAAAATTGCCGATGCCGATGTCGTAATTCAAGTGAATCAGAAATTTTGCCATCTCTTCGCGTTTGTGTTCCGGAACAAGTTCGGGAACAATGGAATAAAACAAACAAAACTTCTTCTCTTCATCAACACGCACTAAACCAATCCATTTTGTGTTATCTCCTTTGCATTTTATCCGATAAATATTATCTTTTATATTCTCAAAATTCCATTTGTTTTCCAAGAAAAAAAACTGAACAATATCGTGCATATTTGCCTGTTGATTTTCATTCCTCGAACTGTGCCACAATGTTTTGTATCCTAATTTCACGCTGCCCATTTCTTGCATTTCTTCGGGTAAAACCATTTTTTGCGTGATAACCAGCGGCAACCAACTTTCCGTTTTGAATAAAAATTCGTATTTAGAGTCGCGTAGTTCAAACAGTTTGAAAAAGTCTTTAGGCAAAACAAATTGTTCTGACATAAAATTTGTGTATATTTTTTTCAACGATGCTTCAATCTCCACTTCAATTCCTGTTTCTAATTTTTCAAATAAAAATTCATTCAAGATTTGTGATTGCAGATTCATCAATTCATTCGTACACAATTCCTGCAATGCGTAATAATCCAACGTAAAATAGATAAAATACGTTTCTTCGCCATTTGGGGCAGTCCCGAATTTGGCATTTTTCAGTTTTATATGTATTTTTTCGTTGAATGGAGTTTGCAACGCAATATCTTGTGTTATTTTCAAAGTATTTTCCATTTGTTTTTTTTTATGATGTAAAATTAATATTTTCCGAAGCCGAGCAAACCTCCGCTACCCCCCTTTCCTTCTTCCCATGAGATTTTTCCGAATCGCTGCTTGCTTTCTGCTTCTGCACTGACAATTCCGAAATCAATTCTGTTTTTTTTTGTTTTTAATATAGAAATTTCAAATTCTGTTTTAAAACTATCTTCGGGCTTGTCGCGTACCAGTCCAATGTGCAATCCAAAACCTAAATCAAAACTGCTGTTTGCGGAATCTACCACTTCGTTTTTGAAGTCATTCCCTGCAGATTCTATTAATTTTTCAGCAAAAGCTTTGCTATTACTTGTCATCTCACCAAGAGGAGCTTTTAATCTATTTAAAGCTTCGATTTCTTTTTTTAATTCATATTTTTCCTGGCTTTTTTTGACTAATTTATCAATAAATTCGGTAAGCGGCTTTCCAATTTGGATGATACGTTCAGCTAAATTTTTAATCCGGTCTTTAAAGTCTCCTACAATCTGATTGAATTTAAATTCAGCATCGACCATCCAAGCCAAAGTTCCTGTTTTTTCGTTTTTAGACATTTTTCTTAAACCAATTCTTTTTCCGGCAACACTTCCTGATAAAAACTTATTAACGTTCAGTGCTCCTTCGAGTTCAAATACAGATAGTCTTTGCCCTTCTCCTACTTTTTTTATTTCTTCTTTCGTTTTGTCCTTTTTTCCTGCAAGAGCTCCCAATGTATCTTTTGTAATTCTTGTAGAATGCGAACCTTTTAGTCCCGCACCTAATTTCCCAATACCTACATTTGCCTCTGCGTTTAGTTTTCCGAGCATTCCTGTCTCAACATAAGCATCCTCATCTCCGTTATTAAAAACGTCTTCTTCTACAACTGCTGCCCATGCTTCTGCTTCGTCTTCACTTGTGTTTGTTCCGCTAACTTTTCCATCGGAGCCTATTTTTAAAGTTTTCCCGCCTTTTCCCCAAAGGTAATTTGCAAAACGTTCTGTTGGTTTTGACATTCGTTTTAATCCTCTGAAAAATCCGTATGAAATTAAATCCATCAGTCGTGAAGAATTTTGTGCAGACGCTTCAATAAAAAGTCCGAACTGTACGCTTAAATCAAATATTTTTGCCACATCCACACCAACACCCATGGTTAACTCGGAACGAGACCTTAGCATATTGTCTCGCTCTACTTCGCCCAAATACTGGATTGTTACATAAACTTCACCTCCACTGACTGTAAAAGGGATTTTAAATTGAACATCAATAGCTGCGGATGAACCCTTTTTTGGTACAGCCAGGTCTATCAAGTCTCCCAAAATTTTCATTGCTTTCCCGACATTGTCAGCCTTCATGGATTCTTTTACAAAACGGATTGCTTTGCCTTGTTCACCCTCATATTCTCCTTTTACACTTTGTTTTACACTACTTTTAATATTCTCTCGTCCTTCACCTTCTTTTAATTTATTTGCATCCTTTACAGCATTGTCATAAATATTTTTAAACTTTGACTTGGCAAATTTTTCAGCTTCTGCTGTTGCTTCTAATATTTTGTCTTTTTCCGAGTATTTTTTATTGGAATGCTGTAAAACGTAAAAACGCGACGTTGCCGCCTTTTTCATAGCCGTCTTTAAGCTGTCATCAACGTATTTATTTATTATAGATTCGATTTGCGCCATCGTCGCAGCATCAACATATTGTTTTACATCAGAATAGGCTTTTGACTGTGCTAACATCTCTACATATTGTCGTTTTGCTGTATTTCCTAAGGGTTCTGATTGTGTGCGGATTTCCCCTACTGCTACCTTCCTTCCGGCAAGTTTCATTTCATCACGAAGTTTTCTCGCATCATTTTTTTTCCGGAAGAATTTCTTTTCTAGACCCAATTCGTACGCTAATTTTTTCATCAAAGGTTCAACGAAAACAGAATTAATAACAGGTTTGATTAAATCATCATTAACAAGCGACTCTAATTCTCTTTCTGTATTTGATTCAAAATCTGTTGTTACACTATTTTCATCAGTAACATTTTCGATTTGTATCCATATCATGAATTCATCTCCTTCTATCCAATTTAATACTTTCTTAAATCCCTCAATTCTTGTTTTGTCTTTGTCCTTTTCATGTCGTTTTTGATACGTTTTTATCATTCTCTTTACATTTTTTAACGTAACGAAAGCTTCGGCAAGATCGTCTTTTAATTTTGATCGTAAGGTTTTTTCTTCAGGAGATAAGGTTTCTTCTTCATCCATTCCGGCTATTTCTACCTCATTGCTATTAAAATGGTCTATTTGCTCTAATTGTGATTGTAAGATTCCTTTTTTAGGAGATTTTGCCGTGCTTATTTTTTTTTCCATTTCGGCTATTTCTATAGCCTTATTGCTATAAAGGTTTATTTGATATAATATGGCTTTCAATGTTTTGCCTTCTAGGTTGAATCTTCCTATACCAAGTGCCTTTCGTACATTTTCTACTGTTAGTTTTTCGGTATTTGTGGTGCCGGTGTTTGAAGCAAAAAAAAGCATTTGCGAAACATTAGATACGGGGCTTGCATTTACGCCTTTTCCGAAATTTGTTTTCTGCGAATTTGCAGCTTGTTTACCTAACAAATCTGCCTGACTTTCAAGCATGCTGTCTGTATTTATGTTAAAGCCTCCCAAGCTGCTTGTTGGTTTCACCATGCCTTTTTTTTGTTGAATCACGTGTGTCAGCTCGTGTCCTAAAGTTTCTTGTCCTTTGTTTGTTTGCGGATTAAATTCGCCCGTCTTGAAATGAATATCGTTTCCTTTCGTGAAAGCTATGGCTCCGAGATTTTCAGCCGTTTTTGAATTTTCGTGTATTCGTATATCCGAAAAATCCGTACCAAAGGCATTTTCCATTTTATTTTTGACCTTGTCGGGCATTCCTGTTTGGTTTGCAAACATGGCTTTTTGCTTTGTTTTCCTCTTTTTCAAAGCATTTTTCTTGCTTATGTTTTTCTCCATTTCGCTTTCGTGAGAAAAACCTTCTGTTTCTTGCCTTTGCTCTTTATTAAATTGCAAAGTATTTTCTTGGGTCTTATGCTTTGTTTCCATTTTGAGTATTGGGTTTATCGGGTAAAACATTGGTAAGGAAAACCTTCAAGTAGTCTTCGTGCATTTTCAACAGTCCGTTATATATCATACTGCTGTCGGTTGTTGAGTAGAAATCTAAGACTCCCATTTGAAAAATCGGAGATTCTTTGTGGGTCAAAAAGTGAATTATTTCCATTCTTTTTCTGAAATTTTTTCCGCAAATAAGGAAAATATACGTCAATCCTGTTGGCAGAATACCTCTGAAATTTTCGTCGTGCAAACCACCGGTCTCGCAATTTTTGTAAAAAAGTTTGCCATTGGGCATGCTTAGGTGAAACAAATCAAACAAAAGAGCAGGTTTGATATGCGAAATCAAGCCCAAAATCAACAAAACCCGTTCTTTTATTGTCAGATGATTGTATATGCAGAAATTTGCATAATACGATATTTTCGGGTCTAATTTAGGAGGCGCATCAAGTTTGTAGTTTGTGCGAGTTGCCGTAAGAGGGAATTTTTCGCTTATTTTCTCTTGCGTGCAGTCCAAAATATCGGCATACGGATCTTCAATGCGCTTCAAGAACAAGAGTTCGAGCCATTTGCTTTCATTTTCCAATATGTTGATGTAATCAATCAATTTTGTTGTTTTTTATTGTACTACAAATTGACTTCCAAGTTTTAGCTTTCCTATTCCGGAAGGCTCCACTCCGAGTGTTAAATCTTCGCCTATCAGCCTAATGTCGTGTTCTTGGAAAGGCACTAATACCGTCCATGGTTTTGAGGCTTGAATATAATTTTTTTCGCCTTCTGTGGCAGTATCAATCAAAACAAAGCGATTGCGGAAATCTTTTGCAATTTGCAAAAGCGACAATCCGGCTATCGAATCAACATAGGGCAATGTTCTGATAAAACTCAAAATATCTGATATGTAAATGCTTCCGCCTAAAGAAATTTTCTTTTTCGTATTGTCGGAATCGCCATACAAAAAGCCGGTCAAGTGCTTGTTGAGTTCTCGCTGATAAAAACCTTTGCTGAATCCGCTTTTTAGCTTTAGTTTGCACACCACTTTTATGTGTTCGTAAATAGGATTTTTTACTTCAATGTGAATAAAGGGCGAACTTATTTTTTGCAAATGATTTTTTATTTCAACCAAAAGTTTGTTGCCTACTTTGGGTTCGTTTTTGTCCAAACTGCTATGCAAATACGGTACAACCACCAACAAAACATTGCCCGGAATGTTAAGCCCGTTTTCCGACATATTCGGAAAACAATTTACTTGATATATTTGAGGGAAATTTGCCAGTACGATTTTTTCAAAATTCTCAATGCTTATTGCTCTGTTTTTGTGTTTCAGTTTTTCGCTGATTCTCTGGTAATATTTTCTTGTCTCTTCGGCTTTGTAGCCGATAAACGACGGCAAAGGCTGGTTTATCTCGCCAATACCCTGAATGTTTGCAATTGCTTGTTTGATAGTTTTTGCAGGCAAATTTTTGCCGTAATTTTCCTCAAGAATTTTCTCCGAAAGCTCTAAAGTTGCCGTAAATGCTTGAGTGTGTGCCGTGAGAATGCTTCCTGTTGTTTCCGTATTTTTGTAAATTACTGCCCGTATCCAATATAAATTTTCGTCAAGTTGCTTGTTGCCCTTTTGTATATTGTCCGGAAGTTCAATGCTGACAATTCCCGTTTGTTTGAAATTTTCCGTTTCGTCCATATAGATTTTTGAGGGTTCTATAACGTCCCATTTGTCGTCAGCCAAAAATTGCCATTCAATGATTGGCTCTTTCACATCGCTCGATTCTGCTGCCGTTTCCCTGATTTCAAACAAAAACGTTACGGTTTGTGGTGCCGAAACGTCCGACAAGCCGATAAACAAACAAGCCTCGAAATTGAAATCAGGCAACATATTCACTTTCCTGACGGACGCTTTCGGATACACGCACACTTTGCCGTTTGGATACAAATGGTAAAATTTTTCGCCCTTCTCTTCCTGCAAGTTGGCTGTTTTTGCCGTTTCCGAAAACTGAATCGCCGATTTTGCCTTGTAGTCTAAAGAAATAGACTCAATTTTGGGAGTGTAGGGCTGATTAAAATTCGGAACATTCGTTTTCCCTGAGCTTAAAAAATTCATTCCTTTTGAGTTTTGTGCAAGTCCCGAAGCAAGCAGCGAAGGGTAAACATCGTGTCCGAATGCAGTATCCGGTGCCGAAAGTTCAAACTTCATGAATCCAAACTGTGCCTGATGATCGTATTTCACCTCATTTTCGTAATCGAAATTCTGAAATCCACTCCATATTTTCGTGATTTCAATCTCATCAATAAGGCGTTCTTTTTCGGGTCTTTTTTCCGCATCTTCGCTAAAAAGCTCAAACTCTTGCCGGTCGTTCAATAAACCGGGCTTCCATTTTCCTGCATTCAGCATCGAAAGTTTCGCCTTGAAACTCGAATTGGTATATTCAAGATTGTAATCTTTGTAATACTCTTGAAATCCCTCATTTGTTTCCGGCAGTTCAAACCAATTGAGTTTTATTTTCAGTTGATTCAGTTCTTTGTAAAAAACTTCATTACTTCCTAAAATAAAATAGTGTCCTTTTTTCGGCATCGGACCAAAGGGCTGAAACACATTTTGCAGGCTTAATTCTCCGAGATGATTGTATATGCTCAACGCGTTGAAGTCTTCAACATCAGCTTCAACAGTTATTGAGTCAATTTCCAATTTCTGTATGATTGAATAAGCATATATGTAGGTGTCTGAGTTCAGCGTAAATTTCACCACAGGATGTCGCGTGTTAAAGTGTTCTTTATGCACCTCGAAACGAACAGGAACTATTGCCGCAACATCTTGATTTATACAAAAACTAAAGTGTATTTTGTTTTCTTTTTCTGTAACATAGGCAGAGTATTTTTTTATCTTAAACCAACCGGTTTTCGTGCTGATTTCAATGGAAAAAGCATTCAGAAAGAGGGAATCCAAAATTTCGTTGCGCAGTTTGTTGCTTGCAGAAGCAAAATCGTCAATATATTTTGTCAGATGGCGAAAACTTTCTTGATTGTAAACAAATTCAATATCAATGCTTCGTTTTCCGCTTTGCAGATACAAATTTCCGGAACTGAACGCAAAACCCGTATTCGCCTCATGGGTCTTTTTCTCCGATAGGCTGATTTCTGTTTGTGCAATGCCAAAGCTCTTGAAAGGCGTTTTGTTGTCTTTCGTTTCGTAAACTGTTGTCGGGAAGTTTTGTTTATAAATGTTTGTAACAATCTCTGTCGGGACTCCCTTAATGTTTAACACTCCTTTTGAAACCCATGCGGTCTGCATGCTTTTGATTTTTACCTGATTGAGCTTCGAGGAGTTGTCGGCGGAAAATATAATATTGTTTCCCTCCTTATCTTCGCCTGCCAAAAATTGTTCGTTTTTGGGGATTGTCAGTTCCGGAATATTCTCAAGAATTTCAATTGTCAGGTAAACTTTTGAGGCTTTGTATGAGAAAAGGCGTGTTTGCAGAATTTTCTTGTAGTAATATTCTAAAAAACGCTCGTTGAATCGGTTGATATTATCTCTTGCATGTTTGTATAGTTTTATAAATGTCAGATATAGTGCTATTTGCGGAAGATGATTGTTGCGTTTCAGCGACGCTTTCATGTAATCTTCCGATTTGTTTTTCAAGAAAAACACTGATTGGTAGAAGATATTAAATATATTTTCTAAAGATTCGGCAAGTGCCGGAATATTTTTCACAAGCGAACTATTGTTGTCAATGCCATGCGTTTCGTCTGTTGCGGTGCAAACATCAAACTGTCGCAGGGGATTTTTTTCAAACAGGGTGTTTTTTTTCTTTTTATCTTGCCTTGCAATATATTCTGCAATAATTTTGAGTTTTGAAATCTCTATATTGAGCCTACTTTCCAACAGCTCGTCGAGTTCGTTTCGCAGTTTTAGTTCTGTGTTTGTTTTCTGTTCGGCAAGAACAAGTTTTGTAATCCAATGGTCGATAAGCGTAGCCAAGGAATAGATATGTCCTATTGCTTTTTCTAAATATTCTATTTTTTTTTGTTCGCGCCTGAACAAAACCATATTTTCTATCGATAGTTTGAATTTTGCTTCGGTTTCTGTTGGCTTATAAGTGATAATTTCAGCAATCACGAAGGTTTCGTCAATAAACAATTGCGACCAGTCTGATGTGCTTGTGTTGTCAGCTTCGTAAAATTTTATCAAATGGCTAAAACCTGTTGCAAAAACCAATAAATCCTCGAACGAAAGTTCATCAACTTTCACATAATCAAAGTCCATTGCTTCAAGAAAGCGTTGGTCTTGGTTTGTCCCGTGTTGTTCGTATAGTTTATTGTTGGTTTGCATGAATCAAAATAGCTAAATTTTCCGTGTTTTAAATTGAAGAAAAGGTTTTTCCAATTTTGCCGAATTCTTTTTTTATACACTCTAATATTTCCTCTTGTTTGAGTTTCCTCGAATTTTTTTTAATCGCATTGATACCTAAGATTCGCAGTATATTAATCAGTATTCCGCCTGTTATTTCGTAGGCTTCGGCAATGCTTTCGAGATCTACGTTTTTGTCTATTTCAAAATCTTCGTTCAGTCCTTTTTCCCACAAAATAAGGCGTTCGTGTGCCGAAGGTATCTGAAATTCGATCATCAACTGGAATCTTCTTAAAAATGCCTGATCCATTTCTCCTTTTTTGTTGGACGAAAGAATGATAATTCCCGGAAAATTCTCAATTCTTTGCAACAAATATGCTACTTGTTGATTTGAATATCTGTCGTTTGACGATCTTATTGCCGTGCGTTTGCTGAACATTGCTTCGGCTTCGTCAAAAAAGAGAATCCAATTTTTGTCTTCGGCATATTCAAAAACAAGTTCCAGATTTTTCTCTGTTTCGCCGATATATTTTGATACTATTTGTCCGGAATCTATTCTGTAAACATCTTTTCCTACTTTTTTCCCGATAAGCGAAGCGGTCAATGTTTTTCCTGTTCCCGAAGGTCCGTAAAACAGTGCGCGATATCCGCGTTTGAGCTTGCGCGCCAGCTTAAACTCATGCAAAACCCGATTTCCGTATTTTGCCCAATTTACAATTTCCTCAATATTTTCCAGCGTTTCGTAAGGCAAAACCAGATCGTTCCATGTCATTTTCGTTTTTATGAGTTTGGCAGGAAAATCAGAGGCTTTGTCCGGCGAATAAACCTTATTGTTGATAAGGATACTTGTTACTTCTTTGCGAACAGTAATTTGATAATCTAAAATAGTTTGACTTTTGTCATTAATCTCAAAATCAATAAGTTTAAATATTTCTGAATCTTTTTCAAATTTTTTCAAAATCGCTATCCTGTTTTGAATATTTATTTCAGGAAAGCCATTTGATAGAAAAAGTATGGTTTGAACCGTAGGATAAAATTTATTATTACGAAAAATTCCGCCAATATTTTTTTTCACATACTCTTCCTGAATATCGTTTATTGTTGTAAAAACGTGTGGTGTGAGAATATTCAGCAAGCTGCTTCCCAAGACAATTCGCTCCAGCGAGTCGAGATGTTCGAGTTTGTTGTTGAAAATTTCGGCTACAAGTTCTCCATTTTGCCTAAAATTTTGCTTTAATGCTTGCACCCTTTTGATTATTAGTTGCTCAATGCGCTGCATTTCATCTTCGAGATGATAATCGCTTAATTTTATTGAAAGGGTGTCGCTCATTAAATTTTTATTTTAGGTTTTCGCAAAAGCCAACATAAAATTATTCAAATCGTACAGGAAGCGAGTCCGTATAGTTTTCGCCTGTTTTTTTTATCCTGTAATTAATCACAACTTCAATATTTTGTCCCAAAGGGTCTTCTGTTTCTATGAAATCAATCTCTTGCACTTCTATTCTTTTTTCAAATTTTTCGATTGCAATTCTGATTGTCTGTTTTATTTCGTTGTAAAACTGCGTATCGGCAATTTCAAAGGCATAGGGTCTGAAGTTGCAGCCATAATCCGGTGCTATAATTCTTTCTCCGGGTTTTGTTGAAAAAAGAATCAGCAAACTTTGCCTGATATCTTCTTTGTCGCTTACCATGTGAACCGAAGCCTCTTGTTTTGTAAATTGAACAGGAAAGCCCCAGCCTTTGTATTCTTTTGTATCTTTGTCCATTTTTCTATCAACCTCCGATTAGTACTGTTGGAAATCCTGCCACAATGCTTCCGCCATGTGCTGTTGCGTCTCCTATTCGGGCTGCGGGTCGTCCCATGATCAAAACCGTTGCCGAGCCTTTTACGATTGTGTCCGGTGGTCCAACACAAGTACACATATCTCCGACTATGGCAGCCGGCATGTTTCCGATTAAAACGCTTGCTGCTCCGGGTCCGACAATCGGACCGCCACCGTGCGGAACAGGCGGAACGCCCGGCGTTTGCATCGGGCAGGTGTGCATGTCTGTCAATCTTGCTGCGGGGGGCATAGTTTCTTTTTTTTGTGTATGTTAATTAATTTTTACCAACGAACCTTGTATCTGTAAAATCCCTGTTGATTGAATTTTAGCTCCGGCATTTCCTTTGGCTTCAAACATGGTTTGTGCTTCTGATTTTACGGTAACGCCTTTCATCTCAACGCCTACTTTGGCATCTCCTTTTATGTTTTTCATTGCAGATATTTTCACATCGCCTTTGGCATCTAAAACTATATCTTTTACGGTCGATAGTTTTATGCCGCTTTTGTCCATGCTTATTTTGTTGTTATTGCTGTCTGCCAATTCAATTTTTTTCCCTTTGTCGTCTAATGTAACAGTGTTTCCTCCGGGAGTTTCTATGCTTATTATTTTGTCTTTTTCATCAAAGGTCAATTTCATTTTGTTTTTCGTAACAATTCCTTTGGTTTCATTTTTTTTCTCCACGGTCAAAGGAGGCTTTTTTTTGCTGCTGTATAGCGAACCCAGAATCACAATATTGCGCGGATCTTGGTCAATAAAACCGAGAATCACCTCATCATCAACTTCGGGCATAAAAACACTTCCTGCCTGATTTGTAGCATAAAAATTCGCTATTCTGGCGTAAACCGTCGATTTGCAGTCTTTCATGAGCGAAGTCAGCTTTACTTTGACCCGATATTGATTTTCCGGATCGTCGCCCACCGAAACAACAACGCCTGTTTGCAAGCCTTTGATGACAGGAATCAATCCGCCAGCTCCTTTGTTGTCAATATTGTTTTCTCTTTCGTGATACCATTCAAAATCATAGCCGAGTTGTATTTCCGTTGTCCATTTCGAGAGCGAAATACTGTGTTCAAGACTGCCAATGTATGCGTTTCCGTTAAATCGCCGACTGATGTTGCTTAGTTTTACCGTTTTCCCGCAATTGGCATCTGCTGTTCCTGCAATGACGATTGTCCCGCGAATGAACGACAGTTCTGACAAGCTGTGCTTTGCGTTTGCCCACTCTTTCAGTTCGTTTTGTGCCATATTGCTCGAAGCCAAAAGCGAAAAATCCGAAGAGTTGAAAGTTGAATATAATGCTCCTGAACGAAGGTCGCCGCCTAATTTTGACGAGGGCTTTTTTGACTTAGATGAAATTACACTTTGGGTTTTATAATTCCATGTTTTTGCCTCAATGCCTCCGAACAAATTTGTTCCGTGAAGCGTGGTCGAGAACGACAACAATGCTTCCCTGTCTTTAACCTCAATTGCAGGCGATGCGGATAGCGAGGGCTTTTCTATCTCTATTTTTTTATCGTTGTTGTACAAAACCATGCCACAGGCATTTGCTCTTGTTATTACAAAATCCCAGTCTGTACAATGAAACTGAATCATTTCCTCGTGTTGGACAGATGTTGAGTCTATTGTTTTGGGAATGCCGTAATTGTTTATTATTCCGCTGATGATTGCAGTGTCGTTTTTCTTCAGAAAAATATCATTTTTTCGGCTTGTTGTCATTTTTATGGCTTTGTGAGCACACTCCAACACAACACTTATCTGATTGTCTTCATCTCTTTCAAGTCCGTGTGCGACAATTATTCCGTTAAACACGCTTTTTTTTGTCTCATCAATATAGCCGACTTTTATTTCTATGTCTTTGCCCGGTTTCAGTTCTTTTTTTTCGGAAAAAGCGTAGGCTTCGTCAACCGGAATTGAGCGCAGCAGAAACTGCACATTAGCTCTGGTAATACGATTTACCGACTTTCTAACGTTTATTTCAACCAAAGTATTGGGATCTACCGCAAGAACCGAACCGTCAATCTTGAGTTCAATATCAACTAAAGCATTTTTATTTTGAATAATCGGCATATTATTTTTGTCTTAATGCAGCCTTATTTTCTTTCATTGCTTTTGCGTAAGCGTTTTTCATCTTGTCTGCAAGTTCTTTTTTCAGCTTGTCCAAATTCGGGCTTTCTTCTGACGTGAAATTCAAATTCTCGCTCATTCTTCCCGATGAGGACAAATCAACCCGTTGCTGTACAGATATGTCTGCTTTTGCTCGCAGGGGTTCTCCTTTCGACGAAAAAAGATTATACGTAATCCTTAGCGAGGTAACTTTGCCCTTAAATCCTAAATTATTTTTTGTACTTGCGTCTCCCGACCCGATTCCGCTAAACACATTTCCCCACTCCACTTTTACGTAACAAGAGCTTTTTTTCTCTTGGTCATAAGCAATGGTGATTTTTTTCAGATACTCAACTTGTTGGGCAACCGTTTTGTTGGAGTCGTAAAGTGCTCCTGTGCCGTCTAAAATGAAAGAAAATTGCGTCTCGCCCGAATACTTTCCTGCATCATTTCCGCTTTCCATGCTCACGCTATGATTCAGCACCACAGAGTCCGGATTTGCAGCAAGCACGATACTCCCGATTTTTCTGTTATCCTTCAAGTCTTTCAGGCTTTGGTAACCTGTTAGTTTTAACCTTTCAATCTTCATCTGTGTTCAAGTAAAAAATATACTGCCGACGTTTTTTTTATCGTTGGCTGTTAAGTTTTAGTTCTTTTTTCATCTGCTTAACACATTTTTTCACTATCCGCGCCATTTCTTTGTCTGACAATCGGTATCTCTCGATCGAATTGGGCATTTTTTTGGAATCTTCAACCTCAACTTTTATGTTTAATTCTTTTATTACAATTGGCATGCTTTACTGTTTTAAAATTTCAAAATATCGATAAGCTATTTTTGCCTCTTCAATTAAAAGCGTATTTTCTGTGGAATTAAAATCCGAAACTTTCCAACTTATCGGATATGCGCCAATGACCAGCCAGATAATCAACGGAATTTTTAGCGGTGATAAGAGTGATATGAGCAAATCTTTTTTTACGATTTTCCCGTCTCTTTTTTGTTGATTCCAAAACCAATTTGTGAAGAACGAATCTTTTACGGCAATACCTCTGCTTAACACCAAATTGCTGTATTTTACTGTTTTGGGTAAAAAATAAGTGTAACTATTTTCTCCGCCAACATTTACCGCTTCGGTATCAAGTTCTGTTTCCAATCCGCTGATAGATTTAAAACCTGTCTCTTTATATTTTGAGTTTTTGGCTTGCGCTTTTTCATCTGATGAAAACAAATAATTCATCGCGCCTTGCTGATTTTTTGATAAGTCGTCCAAAATCATGACAGAAAACCGAAAACTAACAGGAGGCGCGTATGCAAACTTGTTGGGCATTAAATATATAGTATTGAGTTGGTAAAACAAAAATATGCCGGGAATCTGTTAAGTACAATCCAATAAATACATTAGATTAAAAGTATTTCAGCTTTTCCATAAGACTTCACAGCTCACAAAGACCTGTGAAGTCTGTTAGGGCGCAAAATAATCTAAAGGCAAGCTCTAAAAATAGTGAAATTCAAGGCATGAAAAATTTAAAGCCTGAGTTTACTGCAAATGAGCTTAAAGCTGTTTTTTCTTATACTTTCCAATGGGTTTAAACCCATTGGAAAATAAAAGTTTGCATTTTTAGAGCTTACTTAAACTAATTTCTGCCGTTTTTATGGTAATTCTGTTATAATTCCCTCATGCGTAACTTCAAGGGTTTCTATCGCAAGTTCATTTGCCTGAGCATTAAGCGATGTTCCTGTGAGCTTTACGGGAAAAGCATTTGTCAGCGTCCATGTCATTACAATTTCGTCTTGATCGCTACGAAGATTGATATGAATGTCTTTTTTTACTTCTTCATGCTCCGGTCCGTTGTAATTATCGCGAACTTCATTGAACCATTCGTACAGTTTATTGTCGTCTTTATAAACGCCGCGTTTAAAACTCACGTTTGAATATACGTTCATGCCCGGAATTTTCAGTACGGAGTCGTTTGGGCTGTCGCCGGCTCTGTAATCAATAGATTGAACTTCCATGTCAAGCCCGCTGACTTCCTGAAAACTTACCTCGCCAACGTCGTCAATTTCAACATCGAAACGAAACTGTGGTACCGGATAATATAATGCTTCTTCTGCCATGTTTATCAGTTTTTAATATTATACAATCAATTTTATCAAATTCCGAAATTTCGGATAAATTATGATTCCTGCATTTTTTGCTGGAATGTTATCACTATAAATTCCGCAGGACGAAGTAGGGCTACTTTTACCGTAACTTTCAAAAGTCCTTCGAGAATATCTTCAGGACTCATTGTTGAGCCAAGTCCTACTGAAACCTCAAATGCCTCGCTCGGATTTCCGCCTGCCAATCCTCCGGCTTGCCACATGCTGCGAAGAAATCCTGTGATGGAAGCGCGTATTGACACCCATGTTGCCGAATTGTTTGGCTCGAAAACATAAGCGCGAGCTGCATTTTTAACCGATTGTTCGATGTAGGTCAGTGTTCTTCTTACATTTATATATTTCCAATCTTGGCTGTTTCCGTCAAGGGTTCTTCCTCCCCACACCAATGTGCCTTCGTTGGTGAAATTTCTGATTGCATTGATTGATTTTCCGCTAACCGTAACGTTCAGGTCTTCTTGATCTTCGTTGGTTAGTTTCACTACCGGTGCCACAGCACCCATCAACGATTCGTTTGCCGGTGCTTTCCATACGCCTCTGTTTTCGTCAATCCTTACGTAAAGCCCTGCAATGCCTCCTGATGGCGGCAATACGTTCATTTGGTCTTTTATGCGGTCTAAAATAAGGGAATAAATCGGACAAACTGCTTTTAGGGTCTTGTCAAGTCCTTTTGTATCTGCACCTTCCGAAGTCAGTTTTAGTAACTCTTGTTTGATTTCCTCGATTTTCCGTTGATTGGAGTTTACAAGTTCGGCTTCCAGCGAAAGTGTTTCGGCAAGCACCTCTTTGTTTACAATGTTGTTGAAGTCAAATTCATCGGCATCAATGATCGAGGTCTTGACCCAAGGATAATATGCTGCGCCATAAAGAAGCGATTCTTTCCCGATGCCTTCTCGGTATGCGTTTATTACATCTCTGTCGTCATACGAGCGTGTTTTTGTGCCATTTACAACATCAAGAATGGCAAAACGGTTTTGCAACGTGCTGCATTGAAGCAGCATTTGTTGTTGAATCTCGAAACTTGCTTCTGCCGAAAGGGTCATCAAGTCCGGAATGACGAGCAAGGTCGGTTCCGGCTGGGCTTTTAGTGCATTCAGTCCTTTCAGTAAAGCGGTTTTTGATACGCTGTTAAATCCGCCTTCTGCGTTGGTGTACGTTCCCGAAGAAACAACATATGCTACTCCTCCGCCGTTTGCAAAATAGAAACGGAGACTGTCGTAAAGAAAAAAACGACTGCTTGCCAGATTGATAACAAATTTATTGTCTTCAAGCGCAAAAGAAAAATCGTTGCTTTCTGTTTTTTCCAAAGAAAACAAGTGTAGAGCGTTTCCACCAAAATACTTGTCGTAATCTGCCATTGAAGTGATTCGGGTTGGTTTATTTAACAACGACTGTCCGTCTTTTACTGCTTTTGCCGTGTAACCGACAAATGCCGGAATTGCCGTTGGTAAGGCAACCGAAGAAGTCGAAAAGGCAGTTTTTTCAACCACATAAACCCCGGGAGTTGCTACTCGTTTTGCCATAACTTTTAGTTTTAATTAAATATGTATGTATATTTCAGATATCGGTATCTTTGTTGTTCCTGAATAATATGAAATTGTGCGCGGAACAGGCAAATATGGATTTATGATTTTACCTTTTTTCTTGTCTGTTTTGTTTTTGTAGTTCCACAGCTCCAATTTTAATTTGTTTTTTTCTTTTATTTCAATCGCTTTTTCTGATTGGAATATAAAAACGTCGGAATCTGAAGCAGGAGATGCTTGCGGTAAAAATTTCACCTTGTTTTTCAGGCTTTTTATCTCAAGGTGATATTTCTCGTCTGTGCGTTTCGCTTTTAGGATATATCGCCAATACGATTTTGGCGCGTCAAAGGCTGCTTTGTACCTTAATTTTTTTTCCGAATCTGCTTGTGCAAGACAGTCGGCTATTTGTTTTCTCTCTTTTTTCGTGAGATTGATCTCTATCAACGCCAAAATGTCAAAACCCTTCGATTGCAACAAGCCCGAATAGGCTTGCAGTTTGTTTGAACTCAGATATTCATAGTTTTTGTCTGAAATAAACGCTTCAGAGGTCAATTTGTCGCCTTTATTTTGAAAAAACAAGAACTGATTGCGCTGCTTTTGCTTGATGGTTGATGTTTGAAAAAAAGTTTTATCTAATATTTTGATCAAAAAATTCAACCTTATGTCTTCTGTTAGGCGCAAAGTTTCTGTAAAAGGAATGCAATTGAATGTGTCTGTAAACAGTCCGTAAGCAACTTCTGTTTTTTTTAAAATGATATTAAAGCGTTCTAAAAAAAGTTGAGTTTCGCGCGTAGGAAAAATTTCTATTGTTTTCGCTATATTATTTGTATAATAATGATGTTCAAAGTTTAATTCAAAAAAATTTATATATTTAAACGATATATCTATCATTCGTTCATTGCTTGTTGAAAGATTATTTTGACTGTAAATTTATTAAAAAACAAACTTAAAAACAAGTAAAATTTTTGTTTTTTTCATTCTTTCCTTCACAAAAGAACAAGAGGCATAAGAAGAAAAACAAGCAAAACTATTTTAATTTTCATTTTTTATTGAATTGTATAATTTTTCATTACTTTAAGAAGCACTTGAGTGTATCGTCGGGACAATTATATGCAAGCAAAGCGAGTCTTTTCCAAAATTGAATACGGGAATAAAGCACTAAGCTACTCTTTTTTTTTTATTTTTGCATTCAAATTTTTCACGCAATCATGATTCCTCAAGACACGGTTCAAAGAATACTTGACACGGCAGAAATAACAGAAGTCATTAGTGATTTTGTAAGCCTGAAAAAACGAGGTGTGAATCACATTGGTTTATGTCCTTTTCATAACGAGAAGACTCCGTCTTTTACGGTATCATCGGCAAAAGGGATTTTCAAGTGTTTCGGTTGCGGGAAAGGCGGAAATGTCGTGAATTTCATCATGGAACTCGAACAATTGAGTTATGTAGAAGCACTAAAATATCTTGCCGGGAAATATAATATTGAGATAGTTGAGAAAGAACTCACTGCGGAACAAAAACAAGCCAAAAACAGGAAGGAAAGTTTGTATGTCATTACGTCTTTTGCAAAGAACTATTTTTCAGATTTGCTTCACAACAGCAGCGAAGGCAAATCGGTGGGAATGTCGTACATGCGCCAACGCGGTTTTAATGACCACATCATTAAAAAATTTGAGATAGGATACAGCTTGGCTGCAAAAAATGCGTTTACAAAAAATGCCATAGAACAAGGCTATAAACTTGAGGGCTTGACGCAAACAGGCTTATCTATCGTGGGAGAAAACTATCAACTTGACCGATTTCATGGTCGGGTGTTGTTTCCGATTCACAGCCTTACGGGAAAAATTTTGGGTTTTGGCGGGCGATTGTTAAAAAACGACAAAAAAGCCGCCAAATATCTTAATTCGCCGGAATCGGAAATTTACCACAAAAGCGACATTTTGTACGGGATTTATTTCGCACGCCAAGACATTGTGAAAAACGACAAATGTTATATGGTTGAAGGCTACACAGATGTCATGGCATTGCACCAAGCGGGCATAGGCAATGTGGTTGCGTCGTCGGGAACATCGCTTACGGTAAATCAGATACGCTTGGTGAAACGCTTGTCGAAAAACCTGACGTTTATCTACGACGGCGATCAGGCAGGAATAAAAGCCTCGCTGCGAGGTATTGATCTGGTTTTGGAAGAAGGCATGAACGTGAAAGTTGTGCTATTGCCGGAGAACGAAGACCCCGACTCTTTTGCAAAGAAAAACAACGCGGGCGAACTCATCAACTATATTGATGACAATGAGGTTGATTTCATCAGCTTCAAAACAAAATTGTTGCTCAACGAAGCCTCTGACGATCCGATAAAAAAAGCAAGCCTTATCAGCGATATTGTCCGCTCGATTTCTGTCATCTCGGATTCTATCGTCAGGTCGGTATACATCAAAAAGTGTAGCAACATGCTTGGGCTTGCAGAAAATGCGCTCTATTCAGAAATCAACAAAATTCGCTACAAAAAGGCAGAAAAAGATTTCAACCGAAAAAAATACCAAAGCAAAAACAATGCTGCCGAAACAAAGCCTGCGCCCCAAAACAAAAGCATTGAACTGCTTGAGCGTGAAATAATCCGCTTGCTCTTGTTGTACGGAGACCGCGAATTTAAAATACTGATTCCCGAAGAAAACGAATACGAACGATACAAAGTGGCAGAATACATTATCAGCGAATTTGAGTATGAAGAATTTTCTTTCGCCTCACAAGCATACCAAAATATGTTCAACAGGATTTTGCAAAAATACGAGGAGGAAAAAACAATGGATATTCGTTTTTTTACGAATCATTCCGAAAGTCAAATCAGCTCGCTTGCCGTAGAAATCATCACGTCAAACTATACCTTGAGCAAAATATGGAATAAAGACGGCACGATGAACACCCGCGAAATTGAACTCGACAAAGCTGTGCCGGAATTAATGCTGAAATACAAAATGAAAAAAATCAATATCGAAAGAGAAAACATAATGACGAAAATTCAGAACTCGGAAAAACGACTTTCCGAAGATGAAATAATGCAACTGCTTCAAAATAAAATGGCATTGGACAAACTCACTGCCCAAATAGCAAAAGAACTTGGCGATATGACAATAATTTAAACAGAATAAGCAAAAACATGGGAAAAGTAAATTGGAAACCCGGAACAATGCTGTATCCTGTTCCGGCAGTTTTGGTAAGTTGCGGTTCAAACGAGGCAGAACACAATATTATTACCGTTGCATGGACAGGGACAATAAATACAAATCCGCCAATGTGTTATATTTCTCTTCGCAAAGAGAGACATTCGTATGAGATTATCAAACGCAACATGGAATTTGTGATAAATCTGACGACCCGAAAAATAGCTTATGCAACAGATTGGTGCGGCGTTTGTTCGGGGAAAGATTACGACAAGTTTAAACAAATGAAACTGACACGCGAGAAAGCTCAAATTGTAAATGCGCCATTGATAGCCGAATCGCCGCTTAATATAGAATGTATTGTCAAGGAAATCAAACCGCTGGGTTCTCACGATATGTTTTTGAGCGAAATTGTTGCAATAAATGCCGACGATAAATACATTGACCCGAATACGAATAGTTTTATTCTCTCGAAGGCAAACCCAATTGCTTATCTGCACGGACACTATTTCACGCTGGGAAAACATATCGGCAGATTCGGGCATTCGGTGATGAAACGAAAAACAAAAAACAAGAAGAAGAACAAGAAAATTAAAAAATAAATCACCTTTAATCATCAGCTGAAACACCCATATTTAATGAATGATGAGTGATGAGTGATGAGCTGAAAAAAATAAAATTCACACTATTTATAATTCAACTTTTTATTAAACAAAATAAAACAATGGTACTATTTTTTGGATACGAAGAAAAAAAGGTTTACGCTGTTCAAGTCGATAAAAAACAAGATATTACAACACTTGAGAAATTAAGTTGGCTTTTTGGGCAGGCAAAAATGATTGACAAAAAAAGCATAAAAGGGTATTTTATCGGTCCGAGAAAAGAAATGATTACACCTTGGAGCACCAATGCGGTTGAAATCACGAAAAACATGGGAATCTCCGGAATCGTAAGAATCGAAGAGTTTGTTTCCACAAGTTCTCCACTACAGGCATCATACGATCCGATGCTGAAAGCTCTTTACGAAAACCTCACACAAAGCATTTTTACAATCGAAAAAACACCTCAAAAAATAGTAGATATTGATGATATTGCGGCATACAATGAATTTGAGGGTTTGGCACTTAGCGAAGATGAGATTGATTATCTTGAAAAATTAAGCAAAAAAATAGGAAGAAAACTAACCGACAGCGAAGTTTTTGGATTTTCGCAAGTAAATTCAGAACATTGTCGGCATAAAATATTCAACGGCACGTTTATTCTGAACGACGAAGAACAAGCGCACACACTTTTTCAGTTGATAAAAAAAACATCGAAAGAGAATCCTCATCGGCTTGTTTCTGCCTATGTTGATAATTGTGCATTCATAAAAGGACCAACAATAAGTGAGTTTTCGCCCGAATCGCCTGAAGAGTCTGCTTTTTTTAGTGTTAAGAAAACAGATTCTGTCATTTCGTTAAAGGCAGAGACGCACAATTTCCCAACGACGGTTGAGCCTTTTAACGGAGCAGCAACCGGAACAGGCGGCGAGATTCGCGACAGGCTTGCCGGCGGAAAAGCAGGAATCCCTTTGGCAGGAACGGCTGTTTACATGAGCGCGTACCCGCGACTTGAAGAAAACAGAAAATGGGAAAAAGCAAGCAAAGCACGCAACTGGCTCTACCAAACGCCCGAAAATATTCTACTGAAAGCATCGAACGGCTCAAGCGATTTCGGCAACAAATTCGGTCAGCCGCTGATATGCGGCAGTGTTTTTACTTTTGAACACTTTGAGAATGACATAAAATACGGTTTCGACAAGGTCATCATGCTTGCCGGAGGCATTGGATATGCAAAAAACAAAGACAGCATTAAGGATCAGCCTAAAAAAGGCGATATTATCGTGCTGCTCGGCGGCGACAATTACAGGATAGGAATGGGCGGCGGCGCAGTATCGAGTGTTGCAACCGGCGAATTTGACAATAAAATAGAACAAAACGCCGTGCAACGCTCTAATCCGGAAATGCAAAAAAGAGTGTACAATACCATTCGGGCAATGTCTGAACTCAAAAGAAACCCGATAATTTCGATACACGACCACGGCGCAGGAGGACATTTGAACTGTTTCTCGGAACTGATTGAGCTTGCAGGAGGCGAAATAAAAATAAACACACTTCCAATCGGCGACCCAACCCTTTCTGCCAAAGAACTCATAGGAAACGAATCGCAAGAAAGAATAGGATTGCTTATCGAGGAAAAAGATCTGGACATTCTCAAACGCATTGCAAAACGCGAACGTACTCCAATTTATATCGTCGGGGAAATTACAGGAAACAATCGCATTGTATTTAACGACCCGACGGAAACAAAAAATCCCATAGATCTGGAAGTGGCTGACTTTTTCGGCAATCCGCCGAGAACAATAATAAAGGACAAAGCCGTAAAGAGAACCTACAAAGCATTGGACGTAAAACAAGACAAGATTGCAGAATATGTTCAAGATGTTTTGCAATTAGAAGCGGTTGCGTGCAAAGATTGGCTGACAAACAAAGTGGATCGTTCGGTAACAGGAAAAATTGCCATGCAACAAACAGTGGGTTCTATTCAGCTTCCGCTGAACAATTTGGGAATTGCCAGCTTGGATTATGACGGCATATTCGGTGTTGCCACTTCCATCGGACACGCTCCTCTCAGCGGACTTATTGACGCTGCCAAAGGCTCTGTGCTGTCAATAGCAGAGGCTTTGACCAATATACTCTGGGCTCCGCTGAAAAACCAAATTGAAGGCATATCGCTAAGCGCAAACTGGATGTGGCCGGCAAAAAACAAAGGGGAAAATTACCGCCTTTACAAAGCTGTTGAAGCCGCAAGCAAATTTGCAATAGAGCTGGGAATCAATATCCCGACAGGAAAAGACTCGATGTCAATGACCCAAAAATATCCGAACAACGAACTTGTACATTCTCCCGGAACCGTAATAATTTCAGCTTCGGCAGAAGTTACAAACCTAAGAAAAGCCGTTTCGCCCGTCTTGCAAAACAAGAAAAACACACAAATAATTTATATTGATTTCTCAAAAGACAAGAAAAAACTGGGCGGCAGCTCTTTTGCCCAAATAAACAACCGAATCGGGGACGATTGCCCGACGGTTTGCGATGCAGCCTATTTCAAAACATGCTTTAACACCATACAAAACCTGATTGCAGAAGAAAAAATATTGGCAGGACACGATATTTCTTCGGGCGGAATGATTACCGCACTGCTCGAAATGACTTTTGCTGAAAATAACATCGGTTTAGAGATAAATTTAAAGCCGTTTGATGAAGATATGGTGAAAATATTGTTTAATGAAAATCCGAGCATCTTGATTCAAGTTGAAGATACGGAACATGTGGAAAAAATATTTCGCGACAATAACATATCGTACAACATCATCGGGAAATTGAGCAACGAAAGAACAATACGAATAGAAAAAGGCAAAGAGAAAACGGTTTTAAATATTGACGCTTTGCGCGATACATGGTTTAAAACTTCGTATTTACTCGACAGGAAACAATGCGGAACAAAATTGGCAGAACAAAGGTTTAAAAACTATAAAAATCAAGAACTTAAATTTAGCTTTAATCCAAATTTCACAGGCAAAGCAAGTTTGTACGGAATAGAACAATACCGCAAAAAAGCATCGGGGATAAAAGCGGCAATCATACGCGAAAAAGGAGTAAACGGCGACAGAGAAATGGCATGGTCGCTTCATTTGGCAGGATTTGACGTGAAAGATGTGCATATGACAGATTTAATATCAGGCAAAGAAACATTGCGCGACGTAAACATGATTGTGTTTGTGGGAGGATTTTCAAATTCCGATGTTTTAGGAGCTGCCAAAGGTTGGGCAGGAGCTTTTTTGTTTAACAAACATGCCAAAACTGCTTTAGACAACTTTTACAAACGAACAGACACGCTAAGTCTCGGAGTGTGCAACGGCTGCCAGCTAATGATGGAATTGGGACTTATTTATCCCGAACACGAAAAAGCCATAAAAATGCAACACAACGATTCCGGCAAATTTGAATCGGCATTCGTCAATATCGACATTCCACAAAACAACTCAATCATGCTCAAGAGTTTGCAAGGCGCACGATTGGGAGTTTGGATTGCTCATGGCGAGGGGAAATTCACAATGCCGTATGAGGAGGCGAAATATAAAATTGCAGCAAAATACTCATACAGCCAATATCCGGGAAACCCGAACGGCTCGGACTATGCAACAGCCGCAGTTTGCTCTGACGACGGCAGGCATTTGGCAATGATGCCACACCCGGAACGAGCAATTTATGCCTGGCAATGGGCAAAATATCCAAACAACAGAAACAACGACGAAGTAAGCCCTTGGATTGAAGCCTTTGTTAATGCTCGAAATTGGATAAAAAAACATCTGTAAACGATTAAAAGAAAAGAGGATAATCGTGTGCATTATCCCTGATTTTTTTTGCGCACAAAAACGTCTCAAATGTTTGATCCACAGCTATGGAAAGAAAAAGTAACTATTTTTTGTGAAATTTAATTTTGCATTGGAATAAATGCTGCTTTTAGATTGTCAAAAGATTGTAATTTCAAAAAAAACGATGAAAATATACATCAACACTTCTTCGTTAAAATTAAGAGTTAAGGATTTAACACAAATGATAATCAGGAAGTTGTGATACGCGCAAAATATCAACACAAACTGCTTATTATCAGCTTTTTACAATAAAAAACAACGAACTAATTGGTACATAAAACACAAATAAAAATTATGAATAAGAGAAAACTAACTATAATTGGAATTATTGTATTGATGCTTATTGTGAGCTTTGTAGGCATGAAAGTTCTAAAAGGAATGAAAAAAGAGCCGGAAAAGAAAGTTGCAACGAAACAAAAACGCTATGTGAAAGCCGAAAAAGTGAAATATGCCAACATAAAATCAGAAGTTGTAGCCTCGGGGCGGGTTGCTTCTGCACAATATATTGATTTAAGTGCCGAAGTGCAGGGGAAAATTCTCAACGGAAATATTCCGCTCAAAAAAGGGCAAAATTTCAAAGCAGGCGATTTGCTCGCAAAAATATACAATCAGGAGGCAAGCTACAATTTGCAAGGACGAAAAAGCCGCTTTTTAACGCAAATAGCCAATCTTTTGGCAGATTTTAAAATTGACTATCCGAATAGTTATAACGAATGGAACGCCTTTTTTGAATCAATAAACATCATGCAAGACCTTCCGGAACTGCCAAAGCCAAAATCAAAACAAGAGAAAGTATTCTTAGCCACCCGAAATATTTTAAGCGATTTTTATGCCATAAAAAGCGAAGAAATCCGCTTGAAGAAATACAATATCTATGCGCCATTCAACGGCACTTTTACAGATGTATTTCTCGAAGTCGGCTCGGTGGCAAATCCGGGAAGCAAATTGGCAAAAATCATCAGAACAGACCAACTGGAACTTGAAGTGCCGATTGATATAACCAACTCGAAATGGATAAAAACAGGAAACAAAGTAAAAGTGCAGTCGGAAGACGGCAGCATGGAATGGCAAGGTATTCTTGTCAGAAAATCATCTTTTGTCAATCCGCAAACACAATCGTTCAGCGCTTTTGTGAAAATTCTTCCCAATTCGACTTATCCGATTTACAAAGGACAATACATGAAAGCATTTTTCCCGGGAATGGAAATAAAACAAGCAATGGAAATTCCGCGAAATGCCGTTTTTAACCACAACGAGGTTTTTATTGTAAAAAACGGACGATTAGAAAAAAAAGAAATAAGCATTCAGAAAATAAACCAAGAAACATTGATATTTAACGGATTGGAAGAAAACTCGGAACTCGTTATCGAAGCATTGATCAATGCAGCAGAAAACACGGAAGTTGAAATCATCAGATAAACAAATGATAATACCGGACTTCCCGCTTCCAACTTCTAACTAAAAAATTTTAGACACACAGCAGCATGATTATAAGGAATTAACAAGACATAGACGCAATATATTGCGTCTCTACAATACACCCGAAACAATTAATTTTCAAAAAATAAACATAGGAAACACCATGACTGCAAAAAAGACACACAACGGAATGATTATTTGGCATTAACAAGGGAGCATGCTCCCTTGCCAAAATTAAGAACTTACAAAATACAAACACATGAAAAGATTAATTACACTTTTTGTCAAATACCCTTTCTATGCCAACCTAATTATCGTAATAATTTTGTTCGGAGGCATCGGAAGTTTACTGAGCATGAAAAAATCTTTTTTTCCCGAAATGAAATCGAGGAATATTGTCATCTCTGTGGCATATCCGGGAGCATCGCCCAAAGAAATGGAAGAAGGCATAACCACACGCATAGAAGAAGCTATTCGCGGCATTGTCGGGATAAAAGAATTCACGTCTTCGTCTTCGGAAAATTTCTCCAGAGTAAGAATTGAAACCACCGGAGAATACGATTTAGATGAAACACTCATGGAAGTAAAAAATGCGGTTGATGGCATTTCGTCGTTTCCGAGTGCTGCGGAGCGTCCTGTTGTTTACAAGGTTCGGGCGGTTTCGCAGGCTTGCTACATGGCGGTTTCGGGCAATGTCGATTTGCTTACCTTGAAAAAATATGCCGATCAAATTGAGTATGATTTACTCTCGTCGGGAGTAATATCGCAAGTATCGGTAAACGGCTTGCCGCCGGTTGAAATTTCGGTTGAAGTTACCGAGCAAGACCTCATGCGCTACAATCTTACATTTGATGCCATACAAAGAGCCATTTCCCTAAACAATAGAGACATTTCTGCCGGCATGATAAAATCGGAAAATCAAGAAATTCTCATCAGATCAAGAAAAAGATCGGTTGATCCGAACAAAATCGGGGAAATCATTATCCGAGCAAACAATGACGGTAGTTTTTTGCGCATTCGCGACATTGCAGAGGTGAAAATAAAATTTGCCGATATTGCTATGGATTTCTTAATGAACGGCAAGCAAGCCATTTCTTTCTCTATACAAAAATTGCCTGAAGAGGATTTAGATGAAATATCAAAATTTTGTAAAAAATACGCCAAAGAATTCAACGAGCAACATTCAGGCGTGAAATTAGAACTGACTTTTGACTTTTTGTCGATACTAAAAAGCAGGCTCGAACTGCTCTACCGCAACGGAATAATCGGACTTATTTTGGTCATTGTCTCGCTTGCTTTATTCCTGAACACGCGTCTTTCGCTTTGGGTTGCGTGGGGAATTCCCGCCTCGTTTCTTTGTATGTTTATCATTGCCAACATGTACGGCATTACCATCAATATGATTTCATTGTTCGGAATGATACTTGTCATCGGAATACTTGTTGACGACGGAATTGTCATCGGAGAAAACATCTTCACACATTTCGAGCAGGGAAAAAGCCCGAAACGAGCAGCCATTGACGGCACAATTGAAGTAGCACCGGCAGTAATAACTTCTGTTTCTACCACCATAATTGCATTTTCGCCTTTGCTGTTCATAAAAGGCAGCATGATGGAGTTCATGTTTGAAATGGCTCTTGTTGTGGTTATTGCCTTATTTTTCTCGCTGTGGGAAGCGTTTTTTGTTCTTCCCGCTCACCTTGCCAACAAACACATTCTGCACAGGAAAAAAGAAACAGGCATTGGCGCAAGCATTCGCGAATATTTGAACCGCATGGTCAATTTCATGAAAATTCGCATCTACGGAAAGATCCTCAAAGTAATCATAAAATGGCGTTGGATTTTTGTAACAATGCCTATCGCACTGATTTTATTGACCACCGGATTGTTTGGCGGAGGATTGATAAAAGCCACATTTTTTCCGCCCGTTACCTTTGACATGTTTAATGCCGACCTTGCATTCAAACCCGGTTCGGGCGAAAAACGCACATACGAACTCTTGCAAAAAATAGAAAAAACAATTTGGGAAGTAAACGACAGCCTTGTTGCCGAATACGGAAAAAAACCAAGTTTTGGATTTTTTCAGAACGTACTGATGGACATGGGTGTAAGACAACGCGACACGAACGACTACATCAAATACACTTATTTACACGTCGGGAGCTCGTTCGACGGCAAAGAATCGGGCGGACATGCGGGCAATATTTTCGTAACGCTCCGCGATATGGAAGGCTTGCCTATTTCAAGTTTTTATATCATTGAACGCATTAAGAAAAAAATAGGAAAACTTCCCGAAGTGGAAAAATTCAGAATAGGAGGTCGTGGACGATTTGGCAAGCCTGTTTCAATAAGTTTGTTAGGAAAAAACCTTGATGAGTTGAAACAAGCACAAACTTTCTTGCAAAAAGAGTTAAACAATTTCACTTCTTTACAAAATATAACGTCGAATCAGGCGACAGGAGCGCAGGAAATAAAACTGGAGTTGAAACCCAAAGCATATTTTCTGGGTTTAGATCACTCGTCGATAAGCAATCAAATCCGACAGGGATTTTACGGCGGACAGGCGCAGAGGCTGCAACAAGGGAAAGATGAGCTTCGGGTGTGGGTTCGCTATCCGAAAAACAACCGCGTTTTTGTCGGACAGTTGGAAAATGTGAAAATAAAAACGCCTATGGGCGACTTTCCGCTGTCGGAACTTGCCAACTACACGGTAGAACGCGGACCGGTTCGGATTCAACGCTTCAACGCCTCAAGAGAAATTCGCGTAGATGCTGATTTGGTAGATCCTTATGAACCCATTCCGCCAATTTTGGCAAACATCGACAAACAAGTGATACCAAAGATGAAAGCGAAATTTCCGGGCGTGAAAATATTTTATCAAGGACAACAACGAGGCAGTAACGAAGCAATGCAAGAAATGGTAAAATACTTTGGCGTTGCATTTGCCGTTATTGTACTTGTTTTAATGATTCACTTCAAATCGGCAGGGCAAGGCTTGCTTGTTTTGATGATGATTCCTCTCTCGTGGATTGGTGCTTCGTGGGGACACGGCATCGAAGGCATTCCGGTATCGATACTCAGTGCGTGGGGCATGGTAACGCTTTCGGGCGTGATTATCAACGATGCGGTTGTGTTTTTATCGAAATACAACAGCCTGCTCTTGTCCGGACAAAAAGTAGAAACCGCCGCATACAATGCCGGAATCGCCAGATTCCGAGCCATTGTTCTGACAACCATCACAACAAGTATCGGTTTATATCCAATGATTCTTGAGAAAAGTTTCCAAGCAAAATTCTTGATTCCAATGGCACTTTCGCTCGCCTATGGCGTATTGATTGGAACAGCCTTTATCCTCTTGTTTTTCCCGGCGCTGATTGTTGCTTTTAACGACATAAAATACGTGCTCAAGCGCATGTGGACAGGCAAAAAACCGGTGCGCGAAGATTTAGAAATACCGATAATTCACAGCAAATCAAATATTGACTAAGAACAAAAAAACAATGAATAATGCTGCATTTAATAACTTTTGTAAAATCCGAAAGATGATTTATAGAAACATAGTTTACACAAGCCTGTTTGTGATAATCTTTGCCAATACTTTATCGGCACAAAGCGATTTGTCTTTGTCCGACGCGCTTTCCAAAGGTTTAGAGAATAATTTTGACATAAAAGTGATGAAAAAAAAGCAAGATGTGGCAAGTTTAAACAACAATTGGGGCGCGCTTGGCAGATATCCGAACGTCAATTTCAGCCTTAGGAACGCAAACAGCTACAACAATGTGCCCAAATTCACCAATCCTGATTTGCGCGACAAATACCTTACGCAAACCCTGACTCCCGGCGTGAATTTGCGTTGGACAATCTTCAACGGATTTTATGCCAATATCAACAAAGCAAAACTAAACGATTTGGAAAAATTATCCGCAGGAAATGTTGCGCTAATGGTAGAAAATGCTATTCAGGGAATAATTCTGGGCTATTACAAAGCATTGTTAGAGGAAGAAAAACTAAAAATTGTGGCAAAAGTAATGAAGCTTTCGCGCGACCGATTTAATTACATGGAAACCAAAAAAAACTTGGGAAGTGCCGTAACTTACGACGTTTTACAAGCCCAAAATGCCTATCTGAACGACTCGACAAACTACTTAATGCAGGTTTTAAACGTAGAAAACGCCAAACGCAACCTGAACCTCTTGCTTGGCGAAGCTGCCGAAGTTGAATACAACCTGACAGATGAATTTAAAGCTGAACTTTATACCTACAGCCCTGATTCGCTGAAAAAGAAAATGTTTGCAAACAACCGAACTTTATTGAACCAATACATAAACCTTGATATGTTGAACAAAAATATCCGCTTGGCAAAAAGTGCGCTTTATCCGAGTTTGAGTTTGTCGTCGGGATACGACAGGACAGGCATCAGAAGCAAATACGAAAATCAAGATGCTACAACTTCCAACTCGTTTAAGTATTATGCAAATTTCACCTTGTCGTGGACACTCTTCAATGGCGGAAATACACGAAGAGCCATTCAAGCATCTGCCATTCAAAAGGAAATAGGCAAACTGGAGATTGATAAAATGAAACTGAGCCTTTCCAATGTGCTGTTCAACACTTACAATCTGTACAATATCAGAAAGCAAATATATGCCGTTGCATTAGAAACGATTGAAAGTGCAAAGCTGAACCTTGACATTTCAAACGAAAAATACAAAAACGGAACAATCAATTCGTTTAACTATCGTGATGTGCAATTGCTTTACCTGAACGCTGCATTCAACAAACTGCAAACCATATTCCGGCTTATAGACACGCATACCGAACTTTTACGGCTAACAGGCGGAATTGTTTCAGAATAAGAGGGTTTACGGAAATTTCACGAGGCAGAAAAAGGCTAAAGTTTGTTTTCCCAAATTAGTTTTTTCCCAAATCCCAGCAGATTGTGGGTCATTTTCACGAAAGACAGTTCAACAACCCAAAGCCTTGTATTCATCAGTTTGGCAAAAGGATATTTTTTCATGTATGCTTTGTTTGCTTTTTTCGCCAAATCATCTTTAGGAAGATACATGATGCCATTGAACTGTATCCCTTGAATTTTACCGACGACATTTGTTTCCAAGACAACCGAACCGCCGACGTAGTTGTTTTGCATTACATCAGCAACGTGTTTGGTGTTTGCGTCTGAAGTCAGGACAAACATATTTTCGTCTTCCATGTAAACGTAGAAGCAATTGGCACAATACGGTTTGTTATCAACGGCAGTGGCAAGGGTCAGTACGTGATGTTCGTTTATAAATTTAACAATTCGTTTATCCATTGGCAAGAAACTAAGGCAAAGAAATTGGCAAAAATGAGGCAAGTATCCTCATCTTTGCCAATATTGCTTGTGTGTGCAAGCGTTTTTTTTATAAGATCGATTACAGTTTAAGTTTTTTTCTGATTTCTTTCGGGATTGCATCTTTATGAACCATAATATTTGTAGCTTTAAAAACCACGAAAGCCTCTGAAGCGTAGAAATATCCATCGTAAAGGTTGTCTGTATCCCATGAATTTTTCACAATATAGTATAATGTTCCGTTCTGGTCTTTGGCTTTTCCGATAATGTGCATTCCGTGGTCATCTGTTGTAAGGAAATTGTCGAACTCTTTTTGGCGCATTTCTTGGGTAATTGTTTTTTCTTTTCCGGGAGCTTTTAGGTTGTATAGCAGCTCATTTTTTTTGTTTCTTGAAAGTTGATCCCATTTTGAGCGTTCCGTATCGGCTAAATCTTCTTTTGTATTGTTCGGAACAACTGCTATTCCGTTTGAATAAGAGAAGCCGTTTTCGCTTACGTCAGAAGCCCATGCCACGGTATATCCATTATCAATGGCGTTGGAAATTATCTTTTTAAAATCATTCAGAGGAACGTTGTAGGCTTCGCCCCAGAGCCAGTTGTCAGGCACTTCGAGTATAAATTTAGAATAAAAAGGGTGATGCGAAAACGATGTTATTTCAACATAATCATCAGGATTCAAGCCAACGACCTCTTTGGCAAAACTTTTTGGCGTATATTCTTTTCCTTTGTATTTGAATTTTTCGGGATATTTTCCCAAATAAACATCAAGCAGTCCCTCGAAACCCTGATGCCAGACAGGTGTCAGTTTTCTGTTTTTATTTTTCACAACGCCATCGACATAATCTTTCAAAACCTGATCCATTTCGCCATGGATATGTTTCTCTTCCCCGATTGTCAATCCTTTATATGCCTCTTCGGGAACTGCGCCGTATTTTTTCAGCACATACAAGGCATCGTGAAAAGCTCCGCCGCCGCCAAAATTCAAATGTCCGTGCATGCGAACGGTTCTTTTGGCTTTGTCCGAGTAGCAGTTGCGCACAACAAACATTTCGCTCAAGTCGGGATCTTTTTTCCCTTTTCGGAGCATTTCCGACTCAAGAAACGACAGTGCAGAGAAACTCCAACATGTTCCTGAGCGATACTGATTTTTAACAGAAGTTGTCGGAAGACGTTTGATGTCTTTAAATTCATAGCCTGTTGCAGGTTTTTTCTGGGCTGTAAGAAACGAAACTGCAACAAAATTAAAAACAAGAAGTAAAGAAATGTAATAAATTTTTTTCATAACTAAATTATTTAAAATTATCTTCACAAAGGTATCAAAATTGATGAATAATTTTGCTCTTATAAATTACTTTACACGACATTTTTTCGCAAGATACATTTTTTTGAATATTAATGCAATGATAATCAAAAGGTAAAAGATAAAATAGTCTCTCATGATTTAAAACACATAAAAATTTTTCGCCCCGACGCAACCTTTGAAGCTTTTTTCGTGTCATATTTATAAAGGGCTGTTTGTTTTTGCCCAATCTTTGAGATTTAGCAAATCTATCGAACGAAACATGAACATAAGAGTGTCAAAGAACATATGTTATATTTTGCAAAAAACGAGGCTCATTACAACAAATAAAATGTATAAATTTACAAGCAAATTATCATAAGAAATTTTAAATACACAACATTATGGAAACACTTACTCCACCGGACAAGTATAGCACCGCCCAAGCAGAAACAACACAAAAGATGGGCGGTAATGATTATTTGGGATTAAACTTATAAAACAAAAACACATGAAAAGAATAATTTTTACATTATTGGCAATAGTAATAATTGCCATAGCCTGCGAAAAAAACGAACAGGCAACAAAACAGGTTAATAAAGAGATAGCGGAAGCTATAGCTCCTAATAAGTACAATATTAGTATTATCGGTACATGGATAGAGAAGTCTCCTGGATTATTTGATGGTATTTCTGATACAATTATTTTCACAGAAGATGAATTGATAAGGAAGCATTTTTATTTTGAAGGATGGAGTTATACTATATCTTCCGATTCAATTTCATTCCAAAAAGATGAAAAGATAAGAAAATATTTGTATTCAATTTCAAAAAATAATGAAATGATTATTTACAACTTCTTAGATAGGTCAATAACTTGCGTGGTAAAAGATATCCAATTCATTAAAATCAAATAACTTATGAAAAAAAGAATATTATCCGTTGTATTGTTTTTTTGTGCCATTCATTGCTATGCACAAAAAAATGCAGTAAATGACTATTACTACTATAGAGGAGAAAAGAAAAAACTTAATGTTAATAAAAACAGACTTGTGGTTTACTTTGAAAAAGATATTGGTTTGGAGAAATCAATAGAGAAACAATATAATATTTCACGAAAAATCAAAGTAGATGAATCTTTGACAGCACAAATAAAAAGACAAAAATTGGTTAGTTATGAACTGAAAATTGATTCAAAAAGATACAATGAAACCTATAATTCATTAAAAACAAACTCAAAAATAAAAGCAGTTGAAAAAGTGGTTGGTGATTCTATACCTATAGCTATTTCAAATTACTTTTATGTAAAACTCAAACAAGTTTCTGATTCTGTCTTATTATTTCAAAAGGCAAAAGAAACAAACACACAAATTGTTAGAAGAGTTGCTTTCACAGATAAATGGTTTGTGCTTGAAACAAGTAAAAGATCCATTTCAAATTCTTTAACTGTTTCAAATATTTTTTATGAAACGGGTTTGTTTGATAAAGTTGACCCTGGTTTTATTTTTAATTTTTCACATAACTGTGTCGTTGATACAAGATATTCAGAGCAATGGGCAATTGATAATACCGGAATAGACATTAATGCGTGTAATGCTTGGAATAAGACTACTGGAAATAATAACATTATTCTCGCAATTATAGATAGAGGTATTGATAATGGGCATATGGAATTTACCGGAATAAACTTTGCAGAATCTTATGATGCTGAAGATAGAACATCACCTGCACAACTACACGGCAACCATGGTACTCACGTTTGTGGTATAATAGGTTCAAATCATAATCAAGCAAGTATTGCCGGTGTTGCACCCGGACTTAGTATTATGGAAATCTCTCATTCAATGGAATTCATTTCTACAATATCAGAGGATTTGGCAACAGGTATTAATTGGGCAGTTCAAAATGGTGCTCATATTTTAAACAATTCATGGGGAGACCAAGGAGGTGCTTTTTATAATAATTTACATAGTGAACTGTTGGAGGATGCTATTGACAATGCGCTTAATAATGGCAGAGATGGTTTGGGTGCTATTGTTGTATTTGCATCAGGAAATAACTCCCCTGCAATTGATTATCCTGCTTATTACAGACCTGAAATATTGGTTGCTGGTTCTATTGCTTCATCCGGGCAACGATCAAGTTTTTCCGGCTTTGGTAATAATTTAGATATTGTTGCTCCCGGTAGTGCAATACTTTCAACAACTATGAATAATCAATATGCAAGTTGGAGTGGTACTTCTATGGCTGCTCCCCATATAAGTGCAGTTGCAGGCTTAATTCTTTCAGTACGCCCTGATTTAACAGGACAACAGGTTAGAGATATTATAGAACAGACTGCACAAAAGGTAGGAGGGTATTCATACTCTAATCATTCCGGCAGACCAAATGGGACATGGGACGATGAGATGGGGTATGGTTTAGTTGATGCTTATGCGGCTGTTTATGCAGTTGCCCCACGCATTACCGGTCCCTCCAAAATCTGCTACACCGCCACCTACACCATATCCAACCTGCCGGCGGGAGCTACTGTAACGTGGACCAAAAGCGACAACCTCTTTTATGTCAGCGGACAAGGAACAAATACTTATAAAGTAGAAATACCAAGTATTTCGCTTATATTACAGGTTTTCCGTATAATGGAATGAATTTCGGCAGTAATACCTCCTATGATTTTTATACAAATTCTACGGAAGCAGGCTCGTATGAATGGACTGTTAAAGGTGGAACAATCGTGTCCGGACAAGGTACAAATTTGATTACGGTGCTGACAGCCAATGCAAATTCCGGAGATATAAATTTTACTGTTAGTGTTAAGGCGGTTAATGCATGCGGATGTTCGCCTATATTTTCGCGAACAGGATATGTGGTTAAAGGTGAAGGTCCTGCATATAAGGTCTATCCTAATCCGGCAACCGATTATGTTGTC
>PDWI01000792.1_pt1 | contig 51355 bp, 39 predicted proteins | sample 1430891 | NCBI WGS metagenome assembly PDWI01 (sample SAMN01162508, study PRJNA174530) | Oral metagenome, whole genome shotgun sequencing project. | biome: Marine environment; feature: Marine mammal; material: Swab sample of the gingival sulcus; isolation source: swab sample of gingival sulcus... | reverse complement strand
CCTCAGCCGATTACAGCATTGTACTTCAATCAGGTCATGACGGCCCTCCGGCAGCTATTGAAAAACACACCCGGACAAACACCATTGTTTCCGCCGGCAAAGACGGCCGGCTCATAGCATTTGAGCCCGGAAAATCACGGGTAACTCACCGCTTTCACGTCAGCACAGACCAGATAATCAATCTCCGGCTTAATCCTGTTTCCCCTCAGGCGGCCCTGATTATAAACAAGGCCGGGGAATACTCTCTGGAAGTATGGGACTGGACTAAAGAGAAAAAACAGTACAGCTATCAGCTGGATTCGGAACCGCTTTTTCTCCGCTGGTCGGCAAAAGGACGTTACCTCATTATGGGAAGTCTGGGTACGCCCAGCGTTGTAGTTCTGGAAGGCCGCAGCGGACGCCGCCTGTCTTATCTGCAGAGGCTGCCTTCTCTTTACAACGATGCCTATATAGGCTCCACCGAAGCCATTGTCATGACATATTCGTCCTCCGGAACAATTCAGTACCGCGACATCCGCAGTTCCGCGTTAAAACTGGAAGTAGAAACCCTCAGCAGCCTCAATAATCTGACCGTACTTCAAACCGGTGACAAATCAACTCTGTTCGCTACCAGCAGAAACTCCATGTATCTTATACACCGTCAAACCGGCGAACTCCTTGACCAGATAGAAATTCCCGGCATTGCGGATATCTCGGTTGACGCCGCAAACGGAGATATTGCCGTTCTTTCCAATACTGGTTCCGGTAAGACGCTCTGGCAGTTCAACGCCTCCAGTCAGCGTTTTTTACCCTGTACTCCCTTTGAAACCGAAGCCGCTCCTGTATTTCTCGATGATTATCTGAATCCTGTTCAAGTGCTCCGAGATGGCGGTGCGACCTTTCTTATGAGTGAAAACGGTATTCTGTATCACGGCACAGGCGGTTCCGGAGTACCTTTCCAGCCTGTTTTAACCAATTCCGCCTGGGTTCCCGACTCGCTCACCTTCTTAAATGATTCTGTTTATCTGTCGGGACCGGGTTTAATACGGAAAATTTCATCGCCCTTTTTCAAAGAGACCTCACGCGGCAGCTTCAATTCACTGCTCAATTCACCTTTGGAATTTGCTGAACGCAGAACCGGTACGGCCGGGAAAATAACCGGTATTTCGGCTCTTAAAGACAACCGTCTTCTCCTCTGGACCGAAGATAACCCCTTCCCCGAAGAATCAATAAAACTCTTCCGCTTTGATGAGCCCTCGGAAACCGGCATTCCGGCACCGGGGCCCCTGGCCGATCTCACGGTTCTTGATAACAGCCGTATTCTGACCTTAACACGCAGCGGTAATGTATCATTGATCAATATTGATACAGAAAACGAGGAATTCACTTATTCGGCTTTAGGCATACTGGATGCCGCCCTGTCAACCCCGGAGAGTCTGCTCACAGCCCGCTCTTCGGCAGGCTCAACCGGCTCCCCTCTTGAACTGGTTGATCTGCAGACACGTGAATCCATTCCCATTCCCGACAAGCGCTTTATGGTTTACAACGTTACCGCCTCATCAGAAGGAATATACACAATTGGAGTAGACCGGACCGGGAAAAAACCGCTGACCATTCTCAAAAAGCATAACAAAGCCAATCCTGAACAAAGCCGCGCGCTTATCCAGATAAAAGGAGAATATCTGAACGCTCAGATTCTGCCTCATCCGGAAGGAAAAGGATTCTTTGCCAGTGTCGGCAGCGATATTATTGCTTTTTCCGGCAGCCGCAGTACCAGGTTCGACTCTGAAGCAAGAATAAAAACTCTTGCCTGCCGGGGTGCCACACTGTACGGCATTGACGGTAACGGCGCCGTTATTCTCTGGAACGCCAAAAACGGAAAGGTTCTTGTAAAATTTCACATGTTCCAGGACGGGAACTGGCTGGCACTATCCGGAGATAACAAAAAGATCTGGTATTCATCGCCTGATATTCTGAAGAATGTCCAGCTTTACAAAGACGGAACCCGGGTAAGAAGATTGAACTGAAAGCTATTTCATTTCTGCCGAAGCAGTCAAAGCCTGGGCTTTGGAATCGTAGACGGCTATGCCGGAATCCGGTACCCAGCCGCGCGCGTTTTCTGAAATAACTTCCAGCCAGTAACTGGTGCCGGTAACACTGACACGCGCATGGATTTGCACCACATCGCCCCGGCGCAGAACACCGGCTACAGGAGCGTCCTGACGCGCGCTCTCCTGTATTCTCTGGTATGTTACCTGCGTTACCCCCCAGGAGGAATCGGAAGTCAGCACGGGAGTGGGAGGAAGCTCCGGGGCGGGCTGTTCAGCTTCCGGCTGACAGGAAAACAGCAAAACAACCAGAAAACTAACCGGTACACGCCGGAAAATATTTCGCAAACTCATGCGTCACCTTCCTTTAAATGCCGAATTTCATCTCTGAGTACCGCGGCTTCTTCATATTCAAGATTTTTGGAGCGCTCAAACATTTCATGTTCAAGAGCCTTTATCAGACGGTTTTTCTGTTTGGGATCCAGAAGATTGGCCGACTTTTTCATTACCTCAATACTCATTTTCTCCGCGGCGCGCTTTTCATCGCCGCGTCTTACTAATATTTCCTGTATTTCCTTTTTAACCGAGGCCGGAGTAATATTGTGGGCCTTATTATAGTCCATCTGAATGCCGCGGCGCCGTTCAGTTTCCTCTATGGCCGCCTTCATGGCCGCGCTGACATTGTCGGCATACATTATAACCCGGCCGTTAACATTGCGTGCCGTGCGTCCAATAATCTGTATCAGACTGGTTTCACTGCGCAGAAAACCAATTTTATCCGCGTCCATAATGGCCGTCAGGGAAACTTCCGGTATATCCAGACCTTCACGCAGCAGATTAATTCCCACAAGCACATCAAAGTCGCCCCGGCGCAGACCTGTTATAATTTCCACCCGCTCAATGGTTTCCACCTCGCTGTGCAGATAGCGGGTTTTCAAATTCAGACTCATAAAATAATCAGTCAGGTCTTCGGCCATTTTCTTGGTAAGCGTTGTTACCAGCACCCGTTCATTCTGCTCTATGCGGCTTCGTATTTCTCCGTAGAGATGCTCCATCTGCCCTTCAGTCGGACGCACTTCAATGGGCGGATCCAAAAGACCGGTCGGACGGATAAGCTGCTCCACAACCGCCTGACTTTTTTTCTTTTCTTCCCCTCCCGGAGTAGCCGACACGTAGATAACCTTGTCCAGCTGCTGTTCAAATTCACTGTAAACAAGCGGCCGGTTATCCAGAGCCGAAGGAAGGCGGAAGCCGAAATCAACCAGATTGGTTTTCCGGGAGCGGTCGCCTTCATACATGGCCCGTATCTGGGAGAGCGTTACATGAGACTCATCCACAAAAGTAACAAATTCCCGCGGGTAGTAATCGAGCAGAACTTCCGGACGCTCACCGGCTTTCCGGCCGGTTAAGTGACGGCTGTAGTTCTCTATGCCGGGGCAGTATCCCATTTCCGAAAGCATTTCCAGATCGTATTCAGTGCGGGTTTTAAGACGCTGGGCCTCAAAATGCTTACCGCCTGCTTCCAGCGCTTCCAGATGTTCATCCAGTTCTTCCTGAATGGTAAGGCAGGCCATGCGGATACGCTCTTCAGGCATAACGAAGTGCTTGGCCGCGTAGATTGTTGTTACTTCCAGATTCTCCAGAACCTCACCGCTGACAGTGTTGATGCGCTGAATAAACTCCACGGTGTCAAAATCAAGACTGATCCGGTATCCCACATTTGTCAAATAAGCCGGATAGATTTCAAGAACATCGCCCCGGATACGGAATTTTCCCCTTTCCAGAACCGCGTCGTTGCGCTGGTACTGCATGGCCACCAGCTGAAGACGCAGACTGTGCAGGTCCAGTTCATCTCCCAGGTGGAACTGCACCTTCATATCCCGGAAGGTTTCGGTACTTCCCAGACCGTAAATGCAGGAAACGGTTGCTACAATAACAACATCTTTCCGTTCCATCAGGCTCATGGTGGCCGACAGACGCATGCGCTCTATTTCTTCGTTAATGCTGGAATCTTTTTCAATGTAGAGATCACGGGAAGGCACATAGGCCTCGGGCTGGTAGTAATCAAAATAGGAAACGAAATATTCAACGGCATTTTCAGGAAAGAATCCCTTAAATTCCCGGTAGAGCTGTGCTGCCAGTGTTTTATTATGACTGATTACCAGAGCGGGCCTCTGCAGGGCCTCTATGGTTTTGGCCATTGTGTAGGTTTTTCCCGAACCCGTTACACCCAGCAGTGTCTGACAGCGCAGATTATTTCTGAGGATTCCCTGCGCAAGAGCTTCTATGGCCTGCGGCTGATCACCTGCCGGCTCATAGGGAGCGTGAACCCGAAAGGGTTTGGCCGGCTTTTCACTCACCGGCGTTCCCGCGGCCTTTCAGCCAGAGTAACCGGCATGGTCATTTGACGGCGTCCGCGGAGAATGGAAACATTTACCACGTCGCCCGGCCGGCTTTTTTCAAGCGCCGCGTAAAGGTCGCCCAGTGTAGCAACCTTTTCTCCGTTAATACCTGTTATAATATCACCGCCCAGATAAATAACGGAATTCCCGCTGCGGACAGCCTTGTCCCGTGAACCGCCGCGTATACCGGCCTGGTCGGCATTTCCCTTATTCAGCACCTGCGACACCAGTATTCCCTGGCTGACAGGCATCTCGGCAAAACGCACCAGAGACGGAAAAAGCTGAACCGGTTCAATCTGAATCCACCCTCTTTCCACATAACCGTGCTGGATCAGATCGGGCACTACCCGCCTGGCCGTGTCAACCGGTACGGCAAAACCTATACCCACCGAACCTCCTGAAGGAGTGTAGATCATGGTATTTACGCCCACCAGTTCTCCGCTGGTATTCAAAAGCGGCCCGCCGGAGTTTCCCGGATTAATGGAGGCGTCTGTCTGTATTAAATCCTGAATAACAATGCCCCTGTCGTTGCGCAGAGGGCGGCCGAGCCCGGAAATAATACCTGTTGTCAACGTCCGTTCAAACGCAAAGGGGTTGCCGATGGCCAGCACTTTCTGGCCCACCCGCAGCCCTTTGGAAGTACCAAAGGGTATTGTTGAGAGCGGATGACCGCCGGGATCGAAGCGGATAACCGCCAGATCGTTTTCCGGATCAGAACCGATAACCTCTCCGTCAAACTGTTCACCGTCAGCCAGTACAACATTTACTTTATAGGCGTTTTCAACAACATGGTTATTTGTCAGTATGTAGCCGCGGCTGTCTATGATGGAACCTGAACCGGACGAGCCTTCACGGGGGACAGGTTCCAGAAACCAGTTGTATCCAACCTCTTCGGTTGTAATGTTGACCACCGCTTCGTTGCGGGTATCGTAGACAAAAATATTCTGCTGCTCATCAAGGGTGTAGCCGCTGTTCTGGCTGGCCACAGGAATAAGCGATTCAATTTCCTGAGGCTGCATGCCGGTTTCAGGGGCTCTCAGCTCTGCTGAGCCCGGCTGCGTTGAAGGCGGAGAAAGAACTTCCGAAGAAGAATCATTTCCGCCAAAATCCAAAATGCCGAAGCCCATAAGAAAAATAAGTATTAAAAGAATAAAAATCAGAATGGTAGACCAGGAAGGCCGTCTGATACTGTCTCTGCGCTTCATAAGAACAGTATAGCGGGCGAAAGAGTCTGGTGGAACACCCCGCCTCTACAGAAGAGGGCGAATCTCGCCGGTTTGCAGCCCAACCTCCATGTGCTGTGACAAAGGCCGTCCCTCAAAGCCGCACAGAAGTATGTCCAGCGGATCGCCGTGCGACACCAGCAGCACCGTCTTGCCGCTCTCTGTCCCTTCGCAGTGTTCAACAAGACCCCGCACGCGTTGATACACAGAAAAAACACTTTCAACACCACAGGTAGTGTGCTGAATGTCTTTGCGGTCTTTTTCCCACACGGAGGCGTACAGGCTGTCCGGCTGCCCTTCCAGCTCTCCAAACCAGCGTTCCCTCAGCCTTTCATCAATACCGGGAGGGCCGCAGTCCAGTACAGCGCGTACAGCTTCCGCCGTCTGAAGAGCCCGCAGGAAGGGAGAGCAGATAAGGCGTGTGTCTTTTCCAAGCACCTCTCCGCTTACCAGGGGATTACTGCGCAGTACTTCAGGCAGCTCCCGGCGGCTGCTTTCGGTCAGTCCCCAGCGCGCGCAGCCTTCCTGCAGACCGCTGACAATCAGTCCGGCCCGGTTGGCTTCCGAATAACCATGACGCAAAACGTAATAGGTGTTATTTCTCACTGCGGACTTTCCTCACTTTACAGCTTAATCCAGAACAGATCCCGGTCGCCGAAGCGCCGGTGCTGAAGAGCCTCCAGTATATCATCTTCGGCAACATTGTCACGGTCCGCCAAATCGGCCAGTGTACGGGCCACCCTTATAACACCGTGGGCTGCGCGCGAAGAAAGTCCCAGTTTCCGGACAGCCTGGGCAAAATACTGACTCAGACTGCGCTGCAGAGGTACAATACTGTTTACTTCTCCCGGAGGAATACAGACATTCACTTTCCAGGAACGCTCTCTGAAGCGCTCAGCCTGCTTCTGACGGGCCCTCAGCACCCGCTCTGCTACAACGGACGAACATTCTCCAGGCGCTTCCAGAAGCTTTTCAGGCGCCACAGGTGAAACGGCTGTCCGGATATCCACCCGGTCAAGCAGGGCTCCGCCCAGTTTGCGCCAGTGGCGCTGTATTTCCGCCGGCGAGCAGACACATGGAGCATCTTCACGCCCCAGATTACCGCAGGGACAGGGGTTCATGGCCAGCAAAAGCTGAAACTCCGCCGGATACCACCAGGTCCGTCCCGAACGGGCCATATCCACCCTGCCCGACTCCAGAGGTTCCCGCAGAGACTGAAGCACGCGCGCTCCGAATTCGGGAGACTCGTCAAGAAACAGCACCCCTCTGTGGGCCAGAGATACTTCGCCCGGGCGCGTTCCGTTTCCTCCGCCCACAAGACCTTCGGCTGAAGCCGTATGATGCGGTTCACGGAACGGCGGCCGGCGCAGCAGCCCGCTTCCGTCATTTATTTTACCGGCCTGAGACCATATCCGCGTTACTTCCAGGGAATCTTCGGCATCCAGATCAGGCAGCAGGCCGGCAAGAGAACGGGCCGCCATGGTTTTACCGCAGCCCGGAGGCCCGAAAATCAGCATGTGATGTCCGCCGGCCGCCGCAATTTCCAATGCTCTTTTCAGCACCCCCTGTCCCCGTATTTCCGCCAGATCAGAGCTGCAGGCGCTGTTTGCGGCAATGGCCGCCGGGCATTCAGCCGCTCCCTCCCGAAAGGCTGAATTATTAAAATACTCCCCATGTTCCCCGCCGCTGATCTTTTTCAAAAGACCAGGTAAATCTCTTAAACATTCAAGCGGCGCCGGCATGGAGCCCGGAAGCGACGCAGCTTCCTTCAAATTCTGCAATGGAACAATGCATTTCCGTATTCCGGCCTCCAGTGCTGCCGCGGCAGCCGGAAGAATGCCGGTTACCGGACGCACCGTACCGTTAAGCTGAAGTTCACCGGCGCACAGTAACGCGGAAAGATCCGGCGCCTCAACCTGCCCCGAAGCCGCAAGAATTCCCAGAGCAATCGGCAGATCATAGGAAGCTCCTTCCTTGCGCAGACCTGCCGGCGAAAGGTTCACCAGAATACGCGCGGCAGGAAATTCAAAACCGCTGCGCTTAACCGCCACACGCACTCTTTCCCGGCTTTCCCTGACTGCGCCGTCCGGCAGCCCCACTATTTCCAGACCGGGAATACCTCTGCGGATATCCACCTCCACAGATACCAGCCTGCCTGAAAAACCTGATTCAGCATACGCAAAAATATCCATAGCGCCCCCCTTAGGTTAACCGCCCCGAACGGTCTGGCGCTTGAATATAGAGCAACAGACTGTACAGAAGAAAGCGTATTGTATACAACTAGAGCATTATGGAATCGATACGTGAACTGTACAGAACAGGTAACGGACCTTCCAGCAGCCATACCATGGCTCCCCGCAAAGCGGCAGAAATTTTTCTGGCCGACTGCCCTTCCGCGCACCGCTACACAGCCGTTCTTTACGGAAGTCTGGCTGCCACGGGCAAAGGCCATCTGACCGACAAGGCCATAGAAAACGTGTTTTCCGGCAGGAAGCTGAGCATTGAATGGAAACCGGAAATATTTCTGCCGCGGCATCCCAACGGCATGACTTTTACTGCCTGGGATCCAGAAAACAATGAACTGTGCAGCCGCACCTTTTACAGTATCGGCGGAGGCGCCCTGGCTGAAGGAAATAAAAGCCGTGAAACCCGGCAGGTTTATGATCGGACAACAATGGACTCCATTCTTGCATGGTGCAGCGCAGAGGGAAAACAGCTTTGGGAATATGTTGATTTCTGTGAAGAAAGCTCCATATGGGATTATATACGGGAAATATGGAAAACCATGAGAGAATCCATTGAACGCGGCCTGGAAACCGAAGGAACACTTCCCGGCAGTCTTCATCTGGCCCGCAAAGCCCCGTCCTTTTACTTCAAGGCAAAAAACTACAGCGGACGCATGGAACGCCGCTCCATGATCTTTGCCTATGCCCTGGCCGTTTCCGAAGAGAATGCCGCTGGAGGCCGTATTGTTACAGCCCCCACCTGCGGTTCCAGCGGGGTTCTGCCGGCCGTACTGGCGTTTCTGCAGGACTACTACAAAGTTTCAGACAAACGGATACTGAAGGCCATAGCCACAGCCGGTCTTATTGGAAATATTGTCAAGCACAACGCTTCCATTTCGGGAGCTGAAGTGGGCTGTCAGGGAGAAGTGGGAACCGCCTGCGCCATGGCCTCCGCGGCCGCCGCCCAGCTTTTCGGATGCAGCATCTACCAGATTGAATATGCCGCGGAAATGGGGCTGGAACATCATCTGGGATTAACCTGCGACCCCATATGCGGCTATGTACAGATTCCCTGCATTGAACGCAACGCCTTCGGCGCGGCCAGGGCGCTGAATCATAACGCCTTTGTCTGCATGTCCGACGGGCGTCATACCGTTTCGTTTGACGAAATTGTCCGTGTAATGAAACAGACCGGACACGACCTGCCGAGCATCTACAAGGAAACTTCAGCCGGAGGCATGGCCGCCCTTAGAAAAGCCAGAGAAGAATAGCAGCCCCCGGCAGCAGATTCCCCTCAGGCTTGTTCATTCTCAAAACTTTCCAGTTCATCTGCGCGGTACGCGCCGCTCCAGTGATGCGGCTGCAGCTCGGCAAGGGGAACAAAGCGCAGAGTATCTCCATTATGGGTTACCGCCACACGCACATTGCCCCAGTACATCAGCCGCTCCTGGCAGATACCGCAGGGCGTAAGAATTTTTAATTCGGCGTCTGAATTTTCACGCACCAGGCAGAGAGAATGCGTTACCCGCTCCTGAATTTTATGGGCCTCGCAGATTGCGCCCGTTTCAATGCACAGCGAGGCTGCGGCATTGGCCGTTTCAACAGCCACACTCAGCAGCATACGGCCGGTTTCGGTTCGAAGAACTGCCGCTCCGCCCCAGCCGCGGGGATAGCGGCGGACAAGAAAACTCCGTGCCTCATCGTACATCTGCTTCTCAATTCCGTTTTCCATTTCGCTCTCCATAAGCATTCTCAGTACTTCGCCCGTTCCGCAGCCACAAGCTCATCGCAGCGCTCATTCCATTGATGACCTGCATGCCCCTTTACCCAGTGCCAGCTGATCTGTACCTGCTGAGCCAGCTCATTCATACGCATCCACAGATCACGGTTTTTAACCGGTTTTCCCGCAGCAGTTTTCCAGCCTTTGGCCAGCCAGTTTTTCATCCATTCACTAATACCTTTCTGAACGTACTGAGAGTCCGTGTAAAGCTCCACAGAGGGCACCGGCTGTCCCTGACGCAGTATCCATTCCAGAACCTTAATAACAGCTGTCATTTCCATTCTGTTGTTTGTCGTAGCACTCTCTCCGCCTGAAAGTTCTTCCAGTACTTCGCTGTCCTTGAGTAAAACGGCGGCCCAGCCGCCCGGTCCCGGGTTCCCTGTGCAGCCCCCGTCAGTGTAAACAGTCAGTTTATCAGTCATTTTATTCCTCTTTTATAATCAGCTCTGTATTATCCATGCCTTGCCATCAGGGCCCGGCATGCGGACAATATACCCTGATGACCATACACGAGCTGCTCAAAGAATACAATCTGGAAACCGACGATGTCCGCTGGTCCCTCTGCCGCAGAATAGCCGCACAGCTGACTGATCTTCTGAATGAAGAAGGCCCGGACGCCTTAACCCGCAAACTCTGGTCGGGAGAAGTGGGAGACGAGCTGTACAACATGGAAGAACGCTGGATACAAACCCAGGACGATCATCTTTCCAGAAAGAAACGCGACGAAAGTCATATACGTGACGAGCTGTCTGTTTTTTCAGCCGATAAAATAAAACGTTTCAGTTCTCCATAATGCCGTTAAGCCAGACTTCCAGATCCTGAAAATAACGGGACACCTCAGCACGGGCCTGTTCAAGTTCTCTAGCCTTATCCACATAGCAGGAAGCGTAAAACTTTATTTTCGGCTCAGTACCCGAAGGACGGGCGGTAATAATGCTTCCGTCCTGCAGAACGAACTGAAGAACATTTGATGAAGGAAGCTGAATATCCCTCTCCTTCTTTCCGGAAGACATATCGAGTGTTGTGCCCTCCTGGTAATCGCGCATAAGGGAAACCGGTTTACCGGCAATATCCGCTGGAGGAGCGGAACGCAGAGAACTCATCAGAGCGTTCATTGTTTCCACTCCGGCCTGTCCCTGGAATTCACGGCTGATCAGAAGTTCCTGCCAGTAGCCGAACTTCGACCAGAGTTCTTTGAGATGCTCCATAACGGTCATTCCCCTGTTAAGATTCCACAGGGCCATTTCCGCCGTCATGGCGGCAGCTGAAACGGCATCTTTATCGCGCACGGAAGTACCGACAAGGAATCCGTAGCTCTCTTCTCCTCCAAAGACATAACTGTAAGTACTGTCGGCTTCAAACTGCCGTATCTTTTCACCGATGTACTTAAAACCGGTCAGAACACGGAAACTGGCAGCACCGTAGCTCTCGGCAATACGGTTTTGAAATTCAGAAGTTACCACGGTATTGATAAAGGCAGGATTTGCCGGCAGCTGTCCCTTTTCTTTCAATGTCCGGAAAATATAATCGGTCAGAAGAGCACCCAGCTGATTCCCGGTAAGCAGAACCCATTCATCTCCTTCAGGAACAGCTATTCCCAGACGGTCCGAATCGGGATCTGTGGCCATAAGAAGATCGGCTTTTTCACGGCGGGCCAGCTCCAGCCCCATTTGAAGAGCCTCTGCTGTTTCAGGATTCGGATATTTAACTGTGGGGAAATCGCCGTCAGGCTCTCTTTGCTGCGGCACCGTTATAAGGGGAATACCCATGGACTTAAACACACCCTCAACATGAAAAGTGCCGGTGCCGTGAAGAGGCGTATAAATTACTTTGATATTTTTGCCCTGTTTTCTGATCAGATCGGAATTCAGCGACTGTCCGGATACCATGCTGCGGTAGGCATTATCAAGGTTGCTGTCCGTCATTTTCAGCAGATTCTTCTGCTCGGCTTCGGTTCTGTTCATTGCCGCAACCTTACCGGAAACACTGCGGACCTCGGTTATAATGCCCTTATCGTGGGGAGGAACCACCTGGGCTCCGTCAGACCAGTACACTTTGTACCCGTTGTATCCGGCAGGATTATGACTTGCCGTCACCATAATTCCTGCGCAGCAGCCCAGCTCTCTCACCGCGTAAGAAAGGAACGGTGTCGCACGCAAGGCGGGAGTAAGCCACACACGGATATCGTTTGCCGCCAGTACCAGTGCCGCTTCTTCCGCAAAAACATCAGAGTAGTGACGGCTGTCAAATGAAATGGCCACAGCCCTTTCAGAAGCGGGTACATGCGAAATAATGTAATTGGCCAGTCCCTGGGTGGCTTTCCGTATAACATAAGTGTTAATACGGTTATCACCGCCTCCAATGAGTCCCCTCATACCTCCGGTACCGAAGTCGAGGTCTCTCCAGAAACGTTCCGAAAGCTCTTTAATGTTATTGTCTGCAATAAGCTGTTTAACTTCTTCCAGGAAGACCGGATGTTCTTCCATCAGTATGTATTTTTCCGCTTTTTGGAGAATCTCTTTAGGTTCCATGCACCCCACCTCACTCAGAATATCTTTGGTTTCTGGAAAAGAAGCAGCTCTTCTGTCTTGCTGATAATAGTTTGACAGCCGGCTTTCCGCAGTTCAGCAGCACTTCTGTATCCCCAGCTCACACCCGCAAAATCCACTTCTGCTCTACGGGCAGTCTCCACATCAACAGGAGAATCACCCACATAAAGTATAGCAGATTTTTCCAGCTGTGTACTATCAGCATACTGAAGAAAAGCAGAGGGGTCGGGTTTGTGCGGACGGCCTTCCCTGGCGCCCAGAACAGCTTCAAAATGATGACGGGGAAGCAGTATGTCCAGAATTCTGCGGGCCGTTTCCTCCACCTTGTTGGTATAAACCATTAAGCGGCAGCCTCTTTTATGCAGTGTGGTCAACAGTGGCTCTATGCCGGGATACAGGGCGCTCTGAATAACAGGTTCTGCGGTATAACTGCTTTTAAACGCGTCCATTAAACCGGCCAGTTCCGCCCCGTCTGTTTCAGGAGGAAGTGAAAGCTGAAGCGTTTCTTTTAAGCCCCAGCCCAGACGCTCCCTGTAATCTTCAGCCGGCCACCGGGAATAACCTGCACGTTCAAGAATACGGTTACAGTGAAAGGCTATATCCGGCAGGGTATCAACAAGTGTACCGTCCAAATCAAATACAAAAAAATTTTTAAGCGGAGGCATCAGGAATGAACCTCCAGGCTTGCCGCAGCGGCCTGAGCTTTTTTGCGGATTTCCGGAGAAGGATCTTTATGAGCGGAAGCCATACCTCTCAGGGCGGCGGGAGTGCCAACCAGTTCCAGAATCTGAATGGTCTTTTTCCGCACGGAAAGCTGCGAGTGAGACAAAGTTCTACTCAGAGATTCAATACAGCCCGTACGGGTCAGCAGCTCCGTGAGAAACGGATGATTATCGGCATTTTTTTCAAAAAGAAGCTGTATTATCATTTTTTCACATGGTTCACCCATCAGAACAAAAACTTCAACCAGGGCTGTTTTAAGAGGCTCGTCCGCGGTTTTGAAATGTTCCATCATGGCCTCAAGATCCGTTTTTTCCTTTTTGGAAGCCAGGGATTTAACAACCTGGGGATAGATGTCACTCTCGGCCGACAGAGCTTTCACCAGAAGATGAAGCGCTTCAGGCCGCAAAGAAGCTCTCAGGCCTTCCAGAACAGACTGGCGGACCGAATCATCTTCTTCGGTATTCTGAAGAATGCGAATCAGTTCTTCATGATAAGGCAGAGCCGGTTTCAGTGCTGTTAAAAAACAGGCTTCACGGCGTACTGTTAAAACAGGATCATTCAGCAAAGCCGGTATCTGTCCGGAACTGCTGTCAGAAGAATCTTCCAGCAGGGCCTGTAAAGCGGAAATACGCACTTGAGGATGCGCGTCTTTCAGGCATTTTTGAATTTTACGGCGGAATTTGACAATAAAGTGAAGCGGCAGAGCGGAAATAAGCGCTTCCCGTATGCCGGCATCAGGTGAATCCAGAACAAAAACAACACGTTCTTCCAGCATTTGAGTATCAACAGACTCCAGATACCCGGTAAGGTTACGTCTGTCCCGGCGGGGCAGAAGCGGCAGATTTTCTATAACGGTCTGCAGTGTGCAGTCCTGCTTCCAGATACCCAAAGTACTCAGCGCGAGAATGCGGACCGGAAGAGCGGAGGCGGAAGAATCAGATTCCAGTATTTCCATTACAGGATTCATAAACATGGACGGCGGCAGCTTTTCCATCAGCGAAACAAAGGCCCGGGGCGAAGGAAAATCCGGATCGGTGAGGAAATCCAAGAGCACAGGACGGAAGACAGAAGCCTCATCCGGGGGGAGCAGCGGCAGAATATAATCCAGCAGGGCCTTATCCCTGCGCCGGCTCTGCAGCTCCCGGAAAAGAAGCTGACGGGCTTTGGCGTTACCCTGACGGCATACCAGCGTAACCGTACGGTAGTAGAGTTCTTCCCAGTCAGAATTATTCAGTAAATGCCGCTTAAAAAAGATCTGATCAGCCAGAACTGTGACAAGGCTCCTGTCAGCCGATTCCCCATACTCACTGCTTAATAAATCAGCGGCAAGCAGAAGAATGCCTGTTTTACTGATTTGTTTAATCTGCTCCAGAAATGAATACACACCGACAGACATTGCGCAGCAAAGCAGTTTTTTCCGCCGTTCCCAGTCTTCAATATCGCCGCGGCTGGCTCCGGCAAAAAGGCGGTTAAGAACACCCGACTTCTCAAGAAAACGGGCCGCGCCGAGACGGCACTCCGGCTGCCGGGACTGAAGCATGACAAGCGCCGTGTTTTCATCTTCGGCTGAATTGGTTTTCAGCTGCTGAAGAACATGGAGCGCCTGGGGAGCGGAGAGTTTTTCAGGCTGGAGTTTCCATTTGCGGGGAAATTGATTTTCTATGCGCCGGCGCGCACTTTCCCTGACATCACTGGAGGGGTCATTAAGAACCAGGGAAAACAGCAGCGGGAAAAGCTCATCCGGAGTACTGCTTAAACCTTTTTCGGCAACAGTCCGGCGGATCAGCTCATTTGAATCGGCAAAAGCTTCTTTAACAGCCCGCAGGGCAACAGGATCAGACTCCTGAAGCAGAAGGCGCAGCGCAAAAAAACGCACGCACGCATCAGGATGTCCGGCAAACTCCGGTATTTGGTCCAGCACAGGTAAAAGAAGACGCCGGACGGCGGGAATATTCATTGTTTTCCAGTCCGATGAGAGCCCCAGAGACAAAATATGAGGATAAGAAGGTTTTTCCTGCAGCCAGAGCGTAAAAACCTCCGCTGCGGATTTTTTTTCCAGCGCCGCTTCAAGCACGGAAAACGCGCCGGCATCTGCCGCCAGTGTCAGAACTCTTTTGGCATCATCAGGATGTTTTTTCCGGCGGAACCTCTCCAGCAGGTACTCCTGCAGTTCAAAACGGGTAATAACATCGTCGCCTTTCTTTTTGAGAAGAATATTCAGTACGCGGGGACGGGCAGCCAGTCTGGCTGCCAGAGCGCTCTCCTTCTCTTTGGAATCAAAAACCCTGAGTGCTGTTTTGATCAGCCTGCGGCGGCTAATAACAACAGCAAGAACAACACAAAGCAGAACCAGAACAACAAGGAATACCAGCGCCCACAGCGGCGCAATATCGCCCGGAAGTGTTAAATCTTTTAAATATGAATTAACCTGCTGCTTCATTATGTTTTTCATTATCCACAGAAGAGGCATCTTCTGCAAACATGAACAGACCTAAAGAGGCATTCCATGAGCGGCCTGAATCATCCAGAATTGTAATGCTTCGGCCCTGCCCTTCAACGCCCAGAACAGGATACAGGCGCCCGGGAGTAAGCCGTTCACGGGCTTCCAGCCAGGGATTTTCCATGTCTTTAAAAAGGTAATTTCCTTCGTATTTTCCGCACCGTTCCAGAAAATCAGTCTTTAAGGTAACGTAGAAATGAACTCCGTTCTGCACTTTTTATCCCCTTGGCGCCTCATCGGGAGACACAGGCACCCCTTCACGAAACACGGAAAAGATCATTTGACGGCTTATTCCGTCAGGGCCTGCGGTTCCCAGCCTGCCTATACGGCTGCCGGCCTGAACATCTTCGCCGACATTAACAAACAGGTCTTCATTACCTCCGTAAAGATAAATATAACCGTTTGAATCCACCAGAACAACATGACCAAAGCCCCTGTAGGGTCCGGTCCAGACAACATTTCCGGGAGCAACTGCATGAACATAACTTTCCGGTTCAGCATCTATGGAAACCCCAACCAGTTTTCCCTGCAAAGGTTTTTTTAATCCGGCAACAGGCCACCATGGTACATTCCCTACACGCGTTACGGATGCAGAAACCGTTTGGGCAGAAACCGTGGACTGCCGCGCAGGCGGTTTTTCGGACGCGCGGACCGCAGGTGTCTGTGCCGCCGGTACCCGGACCGCGGAAACCGGCCCGGCCGAAACTATAAGATTTTCTCCTGTCCGTAAAACCCTTGATGAAGAACGGGCGTTCAGTTTAAGCAGCTGCGCAACGGAAAGGCCGTGCTTTTTCGCAATGCTGTAGTACGTATCGCCTTTTTTAACTGTGTAGACAGATGCTGCAGACTGGGCGGGTTTTCCGCCTTTGCCCGGTATACGGAGTTTCATTCCCACAGACAGCGCCGAAGGATCCGCTATATTATTGGCCCGCAGAAGCTGTTCAACAGAAACATCGTAATATCTGGAAAGAGAATAAAGAGTATCACCCTTTTTAAGCAAATGAACAGTATCTGCGGCTGTAAAACCTGCTGTGAATGTTAACAACACGGCAAGAGCCGTGTATCTGCGAATAATGGCCATACAGCTTCATCATCGGCTGAAAACACCGCGCTTTGAAACAGAAAATTCGGGCTGGTCAGATTTGAACTGACGGCCTCCTCGTCCCGAACGAGGCGCGCTCCCCCTGCGCTACAGCCCGGTTTGGCGGAAGTGACGGGGCTCGAACCCGCGATCTCCGGCTTGACAGGCCGGCGCGATAACCAGCTTCGCTACACCTCCAAACCGCAGAAACATTACCCGAAAGCCGCCCGGCCGTCAACCGGGCTTTTTACATTGATTCAATATAAGGAATGTTGAGCATCCGAAAACCGCTTTGCAGGGTGGCCAGAACCGCACGGCACAGAGCCATACGCGAGGCGGCAAGAGCGGAATTTTCTTCCCGGGCTATGGGAACATTATGATAATACCGGCTGAAATTGTGAGCCAGCTCATAAAGCCCTCCAGCCAGTATGGACGGGTCAAGTTTATCAGCCGAGCGGGCAACAAGCTGAGGAAACTCGCTGATCTGCCTGATAAGCTCCCATTCCTCTTCATGCGTCAGAAGTGAAGCATCCGCGGGTGTATTTTTAACGGCATCGGAAGCCTTTGCTGTAAGCCCCATTATCCGGGCCACCATGTACTGAAGATACGGGCCGGTATTTCCGTTAAACGAAAGCGATTCTTCCGGGTTAAAAATCATATCCTTAACCGGGCTTACCTGAAGCAGAAAATAATGCAGAGCGGCTATGGCAATTTTTTCGGCTGTTTCTTCCGGATTATCCACGGCGTCCTCACGGTTTTTACCGCGTATTTCACTGAGGGCAAGGGCTGCAAGGCTGTCAATTAAATCGTCTGCATCCACAACCGTACCTTCACGCGACTTCATTTTACCTTCCGGAAGATTCACCATTCCGTAGGAAAGATGGCGCAGTTTTTCAGCCCAGGGAAAGCCCAGTTTTTCCAGAGCGTAGAAAAGCACGCGGAAATGGTACTCCTGCTCACTGCCGACAACGTAGATGAGCTGATTAAACAGCCACTGCTCATGCCGGCTGATCGCGGTACCCAGATCCTGAGTAATGTACACACTGGTACCGTCTGAACGCAGCAGAACCTTGGTATCCAGTCCTATATCTTTCATGTCCAGACGGACGGAGCCGTCTTCCGCTTTATAAAAAACACCCTTCTCCAGGCCCTTAAGAACCTGTTCCCTGCCCAGCAGGTACGTCTGGCTTTCACGGTAAATGGCATCAAAACTGATTCCCGTGCGTTCGTAAGTGGCGTTAATTCCCTGCAGCGCCCAGCTGTTCATTGTTTCCCAGAGTTCCCGGACTTCCGCGTCGCCTTTTTCCCATGCTCTCAGCATGTTCTGCGCCTGTTCTTCAGCACTTTTGTCTTCCGAGGCCCAGGTATTGAACTTCACATACAGGTCGCCGACAAAACGGTCGCTCTTAATGCCCAGACTTTCAGGTGTTTCCCCTTCTCCGAACTTCTTATACGCCAGCATGGACTTGCAGATATGCACTCCCCTGTCGTTGACAAGGTTTACCTTGCGGACATCCGCTCCGCGGGCTTTCAGTATACGGGCGCAGCTTTCTCCCAGAATATCGTTTCGCAGATGCCCCAGGTGCAGCGGTTTATTGGTGTTGGGACTGGAAAATTCAATCATTATTTTCCGGCCGGCCAGTTCCGTTCCCGTTCCCCAGTTTTCTCCGGCCTGCTCTACAGCATCCAGCACATCCTGAGCCGCGGCGGCTCTGTCAATACGGATATTGAGGTAGGGACCGGCGGCGGCAGCTCCTTTATCCGGTCCGCCCAGCCGTAAAGCCGCCTCGGCGGCTAACGCCGCAGGTGCTTTACGGAAAACAGCGGCAAAGGGAAAAAGGGGAAATGAGAGGTCTCCCATCTCCGCTTTGGGCGGCTTACCCACTGTCAGCATTTCTTCCGGATTAAAATTGCCTGTACACGCTTCCACAGCCATTTCCTTAAGAACTGTGAGCACTTTATTCTTCCAGTTGTCCTGAATAGCTTTCAAGAAAATTCTCCTCTTCGGATTTAATCAGTTTTCAGGATTATCATCCAGATAGCACTTTCCTTCAACATCTACCAGTTCATTCAGAAGTTCACTGCTGTTTTCAAGAATTTTCTGTACATTCTGCAGATTTGTACGGAAAGCGGCATTCGCGGGCCCTCCAATTTCCGACATGTTGGAAAGCGTATCGTAAGTTCCCCCGTTTCCATAAAGCACACCGTGCAAAAGATGAAAGAGCGACTTGAGATCCGCGATAATGGGTATAATAATATTAACGCTTTCCCTGTCCAGGGCCAGCATGACATTCTTCATTTTAAGAAGACTCTTGTTCGTCCGTTCCCGGCGCAGCTCCGCAAACTGAATTCCTGTTTCACCGTCCGGCCGCAGCTTCATGCTGAAGGCCCTCAGCTTATCAGGCGTACGCATAAAACGCTCAAATACTTCATCGAATTCCCTGCGGTTGTTTTTCTTGTAGAACTTTCCGTCCATTTTAAGCAGATTAAGGGAATGGTAGAGACGTCCGGGAAAAACATCCAGAAATAAAGTATTCACTGCCGCCAGACTGGCTTCATGACAGGGAATAACCGTGTCGTTAAAATCAGCTCTGCGGTAATTGATTATACTGGGAATAATATCAACACCCCAGAGCATAATAAGGCCCCTGATCAATTCGTTGAGACGCTGCCGGTTGGCCCACCGGGTATAGATGCGGCTTAAGCGCTGGTTCCAGAAATCCCTGTAATAATAAAACCAATCCTGTTTTCCCTGTATTTTCCGCGGGGTGTAATGGATGTTGCCGGAAACAACTTTCAGAAAGTCCATCCACGGAATATCATGATTCAGCTTGCGCACATAGTCCAGCGCCGCGGCAGCTTTATCCATACGCTCTGTTATGGCCGTATCCAGCTCCTCGCTTTTTTCCGGAAGTGATTCCGAAACATCAAAAAGAAAAAGCGCTTCCAGTAAAGTTGCCGCGGGAGCATTTTTAAAACCCAGAAGCGCGTCCCCCAGTTCCAGCAGCGGTACCATGACAGTCCGCAATTCAACCGGAGACTTTGAATCAGAAGGAAAACAGTCCAGCAGCCGTGCATAGGGATAACGTACAAGGTTTTTCAGACTTTGGAGGGTACTGGCATGATAACTCATGCGGCGGCGCTTCTCGGAGGTAATACTGAGCAGAAAACCGTCCAGTTCCAGTTCCATTTTTTTCTTAATCTGAAGCGGTGTAGCGTCAGACATGCTATTGGCTATCTTTTCCGGATCAAGAGATTTTTCCATTCGTGTATGAAGTTCTTCAAACTCCATGCGTCCCAGCAGGCCGTAAAAATCAGAAAAATTACTCTCAACACTGCGCAGAACAGGATTCCGGAAAACCTCCAGATTCATACTCAGATAAATAATTTTTTCATAGACCTTGCGCATAACAAGTCCCCGCTGAGTGTCCATCCAGCCGGGAGCGGCTCTTTCAACTTTTTTCTGGAGCTTTTTCAGAAGATGTTCTTCGGTAAGCCTGCTGCGCCCGCGGCCGGTGAGCAGGCCCAGTATAATAATCCACAGCCGGGCAATAAATCCCAGCTGAGCAAATTCCTTTTCAAGGACAAGGGGCTGAACGGACAAGTCGTCCATGCGGCACATGGGTTCTTCATTAAAACTGACGGAATTGCTTATTTTACGAAGAAGACGGCGGCGTTCTTCGCTTGATATTTCCCGCACCAGTCGATCAAAAACAGAAACCATAGCCCAACCATACCATGATTGGTCTGATAAAGAAAGCAGAACGGAAATAGTCCCTAGGGGAATCGAACCCCTATTTGAAGAATGAGAATCTCCTGTCCTAGCCGTTAGACGAAGGGACCGTCAAAAAAACTTCCCGGGGAGGACTCGAACCCCCAAAGGCAGAACCAGAATCTGCAGTGTTACCAATTACACTACCGGGAAAAACTGTAACGAAGCCTAATGTACAGAATGACGGGCTGCAGGTCAAGCACTTTTAACGCACTTCTTCGTTTAATCGTTTTCTCAGTTCATCGGCCTCGTCATCTTTTCCCGCATCTCTGTACAGCTTTTCAGCGGCTCTGAGGGAACGGGAAATATAATACGCCTCTTCCGGGAAAAGGTATGGAAGTTCAAGATAGGCCTCAATGGCCTGATTGATTTTGCCCTCTTCGGCATAGCTGCGCGCCAGTCCTTCCTGAGCCTCCGCGCCGCGCGGCCCGCTGATATCCCGGATCAGTACTTCATAAATTTGCCGCGATCGGGAGTATTTAGCGTTTTTTCTGTACAGATGCGCCCGCAGAAGAAGGGCCTCGACCCTGTCGGAAACCGGAAGCCTTTCATTGTCGGCGTAGGAGTCCAGATAAGGGGCGGCTTCATCCGGTATGCCGTTAACCCTTGCCCAGGCCAGCATAACAGGAACAACAACATCCGGTCTGGAAGGCTTAAAGGACAAAACCTTATTTTTGGCATTATCCGCCAGCTGAGGGTTTCCGGCTTCGCGGAGCACTTCCGCCCATGAGCGTGCCGCGGCTCCGGCTCCCGGCTCTCTTGTGTGCGCGGAAACCCACCGTCCGTAACGGAGCGCCGCATCTTCAATGTTGCCGTTCTTCCGGGAGGCATGGGCCGCGCGGAGAGCTGATTGAATACCGGTGGCGGAATTCGGATATTTGCTGCTGCAGAGACTGAACCACTCCACAGCCTGAGCATAGGCCTGCTGCTTCATGGCATTTTCCCCCATACGGAAGGGCAGATCGGCCGGCAGGCCGCTGGAGGGGTACTCACGTTCCAGTATTCCGGCCGTACGGAAGGCCTCTTCTCTGTCGCCAAGATTCAGAAAGGCCCAGGCTTTTTGATAAAGGGCTTCTTCCCTCCATGAGGTTTTTCCCGCCTTCAGCGCTTCATTGTATTCAGCAAGGGCTTTTTCCCACTGCAGATCGGAGGCCAGGCTGAGTCCTGTTCTGTAACGTGAACGGGCCTTTTTTTCACTGCCGGGAGCTATTTGGGCCGCTTTTTGAAAAGCCTGGGCCGCCTCTTTCCACTTTGACTGCCGGAACCAGGTCCAGCCTGTGGCGTAGGCGGCTTCAAAAGCCCAGTTTTTATCGCCGTAACGGGCGGCTGTTTCATAGGCTCTGCGCGCCGACTCATACTGTTTGGCATCGTAGAACGCTTCTCCCATGTGATAAGCCGCTTCCACTCCCCATGGGCCGTCCGGGTCTGTATCAATAAGATAGCGGAACTTTTCAACAGCCTTTTCTGTGGCCCGGCCGTTCAGATAGGCCACACCGGCCGAATAGACGGCCTGACGCTTTTTTTCTGAACGGTTTGCCGCGGAAAACTGCGCGGCGGCTTTCTCGTAATAAGCGGCGGCGCGCATATGTTCACCCCTTTCGGTAAAGATAAAACCAATACGGGAAAAAGCGTCCGAGGCCTCCGCCGTGCCCTTAAATTGTTCTGTGAGCTGTTTGTAATCTTTTAACGCGGCACCCTGATTACCGTTTTGAAGCTGAATTTCAGCCCGCAGAAAACGGTAAGCCGGTATTTCCCCGCTCTCCGGATAGTCTTCAATCAGCGTGTTCAGCGCCTTGAGCGCGCCGCCGGAATTTTTTGCTTCCTGATGGGCTCTTACCAGTCCCCTGAGAGCTTCTTCTCTGCGCGGATGCTCAGGAAAGGCGGAAATAAAAGCCTGCAGCTGCACACTGCCCTGAGGGTTCCTGCTGACCAGCAGAAGCTGCGCCGACTCAAAGGAAGCATCTCCGGCTATCAGCTGGTCCGGCCCTTCGGAAGCCTGTTTCAGATACGGAAGCGCCTCAAGAGCCTGGGGAGTACCCAGCCATGTCTGAGCCAGATTAAACGCGGCGCTCTGAGCTTCCTGTTCACTGACAGGTTTCTCAAGTACTTCCATGTAGGCTGAGCGGGCTTCTTCCAGGCGGCCGGTTTTCAGTGCGCAGGCGGCTCTGATGCGCATAACAGCGCTGCGGTTGGGGTCGGAAGAAATTCCTGAGGGGTTTTCTTCCCGCATTTCCGCATTGCGTAAATCAAGATAGGCCAGAGCTTCTTCACATTCCCCTGTCCGGGAAGCCAGATTAGCGGCCTCAAGCAGAGCCGCCGCTCTGTACTCTGATGTATAAACAGACTCCAGAAAAGACCGGAACACATTCAGGGCCTCTTCCCTGCGGCCGAGACGTCTGAGGGTTTCACCGATCCAGTATCCAGAGTCGGCAGCAGAATCCGAACCGGTATAGTCGGCCAGAATACGGCGGAAACTTGCCAGGGCCTCTCCGTAGCGCTCAAGTGAAAGCTGAATCTGGCCCAGCCGGAAAAGCGCCTGAGATACGGTTTCATAATCCCTGCTTTCCTGAACAAGCTTTTCATAGACAGATTCAGCCTGTTCCTTTTTATTCAGATTTTCCCGGCAGGCGCCCAGGTACAGCAGGGCGCGTTCCTGATATATTTTATCCGAAGAAATTGCCGCCTGACGTTCAAACGCGCTTTCCGCCTGAGCCCACTGCTTCAACTGATAAAAAGACATGCCTTCCCAGTATGCAGCCCTCTGGTTCCAGGCGGAATTGGGGTACTGGCGGGGAAACTTCGCCAGAATGTTGATACTCTGCTTATAGCTTCCGGCATTATAATAAGCCACAGCCGCCATGTAGGCGGCCGAATCGGCCCGCAGGTCTTCGGGGTATTCCCTGATAAGCCGGGAAAACTGTGAAGCGGCAGCCGGCCAGAGCCTATCACTGAAAGCCTGCCTTCCTCCTCCGTAGAGCTGGTCAGCCGTCTGAGCGCAAAGATCGGAAACAGCACCGGCTGAAATCAGAAGAAAAACCAAAAAAACACTTAGAACTGACTGCCGCACCCCTTTTGCTCTCATACTATTCTCCGGATTGACTGATTGTAACCTTATCCGTATCCGCTTTCTTTTTACGTTTGTTTTTACGCCGGAAGGATATTTTGTCATTACGCGCTTCGGCTGCAACCGAATCACCTTCCTGAAAACGTCCCTGAAGAATAGCCACAGAAAGAGGATCTTCCAGATGCTTCTGAATGGCGCGCCGCAGCGAACGGGCTCCGGAAAGCATGTCAAAACCTTTGTCAAGCAGCAGTTCTCTGGCCGAGTCTCTAACACTGAGAGTAATGGAGAACTCCTGCAGATTACGGGAAACTTCCTGAAGCATCAATTCCATTATCTGAGCTATATGCTCCCTGTCCAGACTGTGGAAAACAACTATTTCATCCACACGGTTCAAAAACTCCGGACGGAAAAGCCTCTTCAGCTCCATTACCGCCGAAGACTTGATATCCCGGTGTTCAAGTACTCCGCCGTTTCCGGAAAAACCGAATGCTCCGCGGTTTATTTCCCGGGCTCCGGCATTGGAAGTCATTATAAGAACAGCATTACGGAAAGAAACCTTATGTCCGAAATTGTCAATAAGTTCGCCCTCTTCAAGTACCTGCAGAAGAAGATTAAAGACATCGGCGTGGGCCTTTTCTATTTCATCAAGAAGGATCACGGCGTAGGGGCGTTTGCGGATTTTTTCGGTCAGAACACCGCCTTCTTCATATCCGACATATCCGGGAGGAGCCCCCACCAGGCGGGAAACATTGTGTTTTTCCATAAAGTCTGACATGTCCACACGGATAAGCGCCTCTGCGTCGCCGAAAAGATACTCGGCCAGGCTCTTGGCCAGCAGCGTTTTGCCCACACCTGTGGGGCCCAGGAAAATAAAGGAACCAAGCGGCCGGGAATGGGCATTGAGCCCTGTACGCGAGCGGCGGATGGCGGAAGCAACAGCCGCAATGGCCTCATCCTGCCCGATAACACTTTCATGCAGTTCTTTTTCAATCTGCAGCAGCCGGTCTGATTCCCTTTTGACAATACGCACCATGGGAATGCCGGTCGTTTCCGCCACAATAGACTGAATATCTTCAGGAGTAATGCGGTTTGTTTCCTCCTTCAGCACCTTTTCCCATTCAGCAGTTAATTTCGCAATTTGTTCGCGGATTTCACGGACTTTATCGCGGATACGCGCCGCGTTTTCATAATCCTGAGCATTAACAAAGGATGTCTTTTCTTCGGTGAGCTTCTGAATTTCAGTTTCCAGTTCAATAATGGAATCCGGCCGGGTGTTGTGCTGCATGCGTTTGCTGGAACCGGCCTCATCTATTAAATCAATGGCTTTATCAGGCATGTGACGCTCTGTTATGTAACGCCCGGCCAGTTCGGCGGCGGCCAGCAGAGACTCATCCGTGTAGGTAACGTTGTGATGGTCTTCATACCTTTTCCGTATGCCCTGAAGTATAACGCAGGTTTCATCAATTCCGGGTTCTTCTACAATGACAGACTGAAAACGCCTTTCAAGGGCCGCGTCTTTCTCCACATATTTTTTGTATTCGTTCATGGTTGTGGCCCCCACACACTGCAGCTCTCCGCGGCTGAGCGGCGGTTTGAGCATGTTGGACGCATCAATGGAGCCCTCCGCGCCTCCGGCACCGATAATTGTGTGCAGTTCGTCAATAAACAGAATAATATTCCCGGACATACGGATTTCCTGAATAACTTTTTTCAGTCTTTCCTCGAATTCACCTCTGTATTTTGTACCCGCAACAAGGGAAGCAATATCCAGACTGACAACTCTTTTACCGGTAAAGATATCAGGCGCGTTGCCATTAACAATTTCCTGAGCCAGTCCTTCCACAACAGCTGTCTTGCCCACTCCCGGTTCGCCTATAAGAATGGGATTATTCTTGGTTCTCCGGGCCAGTATCCTCATAACGCGTGTAATTTCCTCTTCACGGCCGACAACAGGGTCCAGCTGTCCTTCCCGCGCCATTGCGGTCAAATCGCGGGAGTATTCAGAGAGAACCCCGGCTTCATTTTTATGGCTCACAGAAGTATTCCGGCGGGAAAAAACAGGGCGCTGTACACTGGAACGGCGGGGGCGTTTGCCCTGCTTTTCCCTGCTCATTTCGTATATTGTACCGCGCAGAATATCAACGCTTATTTTATAAAGAGACAGATAGGCACTGGTGGCGCTTCCCGGTTCCCCTGCGGCGGCAAGCAGAAAATGCTCTGTACCAATAAACTCGTGGTTCAGGTTTGTCGCTTCATGCGCCGCGTTTTCAAGAAGCATTTTAACCCTGTTGGAAGGAGGCACATCATCAAGCACTGCGGGGACAGAACCCTGCGGCAGATCACGGGTAAGGGCTTCAGACATTTCCCGGGCGTTAATGCCAAGCCGCTGAAGACATTGAAAGGCTGCTCCGTCTGCTTCATTAAGAATGGCCAGTATAATATGCTCGCTGAGCAGTTTGTCCGCCTGGTGTTTTCTGGCCTCTTCTTTGGCCAGAACTGTCAGAACTTTCTGGGCGCGCTGGGTGAGTCCTTTAATCATTCAAAACTCCTCGGTATAGAATACCCAAATACCTTTATTTACGCTATTGGAATTTTCAGTGTTTCCGCAGTACTTCCAGCGGGGCAACCCGGGAAGACCTCCAGGAGGGAAGAGCCGCGGCCAGAAAAGACAGAAACAAAGTGGCGCAGCCGATAATACCGACAGATTTCCAGCGCATTTGAACCGGTATATACTGAAGATAATATTCCTCATCCAGCAAATGATGTTCCGCAGAAGAGGCCGTAAACCGGGAAAAGAAATCAAGAAAATGCTCAATTCCCGATATAATTTCATTAATAAAACGCGACGCCAGAAGCCCCCCGCCCAGTCCGGCAGCTGTACCGGCAGCGGAAGCCATTAAGCCGGCCAGAATAAATGTAAACGTTATTTGAGCCGGGGAAGTTCCAGTGCATTTCAAAATACCAATTTCACGGCGCCTCTCCAGGGTCAGCATAACCAGAGAGCTCAAAACGTTCACAACGGCCACTATAATAATTATGGCCATAAGGAAAAGCAGAATACTGCGGGTATTTTCCAGATTAGACAGCAGAAAACGGTTCAGTTCACGCCAGCTGTACACCCTCAGAGTATCCGGAAGGCCGGCGGCAATACGTTCCCGTTTAACGGATGCTTCTGCCGGTCCGCCGGTAAAACATCCGCCCACAAAGGTAGTGGAACTTTCATCTGAAAGTATTTTCCATCCCCTCTCCAGAGGAATAAACGCCCATGTACGGTCCAGATCCTGATAACCGCTGGAAAAAATTCCGCCCACCTTAAAACGGGAAACACGGGGAACATAACGGCCGTCCGGCAGAAGTCTGGCCGTCAGAACCCTCAGTGTATCACCGGTCTGCGCGTTGAGCCGCCGGGCCGCCTCGCGTCCCAGAAGGATGCTGTTTTTCTCTTTCAGATTCCATGTTCCGGAATCAAACTGAATAAACGAGGCAAAGGAAGCATTCTGCTCATAAAGTTCCGGGGGCAGAGCCCGCAGAGTTAAACCTTCCCTGAAATCTCCGGCACGGGCCAGACCGAAGCCCTGCCGTTCAATCCACGCAGATTCAACATCGCCCTGCTCTTGAATCTGATGCAGATTTTTTTCCCAGCTCTGCGCGCCGGCCAATTCATGGGTATAAACCTGAAAATGGAAACTGGAAGTTTCACGGTACCGGGCAATAATACCGTCTATCATGGCATCGGCCACATGATCCACGGTAACAAGGGGAATAAGGGACAAAGCTATACCCAGAGCCGCGCCGGCCAGCGGATACCCCTGCCGGCGCTCACGGCGTCCCCGGAGAAAAATACGTCCCGCAACAAAGGAAACCCCTTTCATAAGGCTTTCAGAACTCCTTCGCTGAGCCGGCAGGTTCTGTCCGCGCGACGGGCCAGGTCGGCCGCGTGAGTAACAAGAACCAGCGTCTTTCCCGATTCAGAGGTAAGATCAAAGAGCAGATCCGCCGCCAGCGTTTTATGCGCTTCATCAAGGTTTCCGGTGGGTTCATCGGCCAGAATAACATCAGGATTATTAACCAGCGCCCGCGCGAGAGCCGCTCTCTGCCGTTCTCCGCCGGAAAGCTGGGAAGGATAATGAGAAGCCCGCTCGGCAACCCGTACATCTTCCAGGGCCTTCATGGCTCTGACGGAGGCTTCCTTTTTACTGCAGCCGGCCATAACCATGGGGAGCATAACGTTCTCAAGAGCTGTAAAATCCTTCAGCAGATAATGAAATTGAAAAACAAAACCCACACCCTGTGAACGGTAAGCGGTTAACGCTTTCTCGTTTAACTCACTCACGGTAAAGGAACCGGCACGGATATAACCGGAATCAGCCGTATCCAGCCCGCCGATAATATTCAGCAGTGTGCTCTTTCCGCAGCCCGAAGCTCCCACAACGGCAATGCTTTCGCCCCTCTTTACCGTCAGGGAAATATCCCGGAGAACCTGAAGGTTCTGGGAGCCGGACATATAACTCTTGTTGACATTTTTCAAAACCAGCGCGTAATTATCCATATTGTTTCCCCTATTCACTTCGAAGCACCTCTGCCGGTTTCAGACGCGCGGCCATGGAAGCGGCCCTTATTGCCGAAAGGCATGAAAGGAGCAATGCCATGGCGAATATAATAATAACATCCAGGGGCATTACCTGCGAACTTCGGAAAAACGCTTCCAGAGAACTCCGTCTGACAAATAAGCCGATAATACTGTCCACATGAGAACCAATAAGCACCCCCAGAATGCTGCCGAGCAAACCGCCGCTTCCGCCTATAACCAGCCCGTAACGCAGAAAAAGAAACCGGACATCCGAGGGGGAGGCGCCCACAGCCTTGAGCAGAGCCAGATCTTCGGTTCTTTCAGTGGCCATACGGCGCAGAGAATGGTCAATATTCACCGCTACAACAACAAAAATAAGGGCAAGCAGCAGAAGCATCATTGTTTTTTCAGTTCTCAGCGCCCCGAAAAAAGAGCGGTTGGTTTCGCGCCAGGACTGCAGCTGCCCGGGCTCAGGATAGTCTGCAAGCTGAGGAAGCACCCGGGCCATGTATTGACGGTCCCTGTCCACCTGGCGGAGTTTTACTCCTATTTCAGCAGGCCGCCGGCCCAGTATGCGTGTGGAACTGTCCAGTGAAACAAAAGCCAGAGCGGATTCATACTCCCGGTAGCCGCATCTGAACACACCTTTTACCTCAAGCGATTCTTCCACAAGGTTAAAACCTTCCGCTCCCAAATCCAGCGCCTTAACCGTATCTCCGGCTTCAACACCCAGATTTAAAGCCAGCTCACGTCCCAGCACAATTCCGCTGCCGCTTAAATCGAACTCGCCTTCCACCATAAACAGGTTGGAAGCCAGTCCCTTGTCCCTTTCATAAATATTTTCAGGAACACCGCGGATAAGAGCTCCGGCGGGACGGGGCCGGACACCGGTGAGCATTGTCTGCCCTTCCCTGAACGGAACAACAAGCCGGCTCATTTTATCAGATGAAAGCACAGAGGCAATGCCGTTAATATCTGTGTCACTGAGCTGTTCAGCCAGGGTGTCGCCCCCGGCATTCCAGCGCAGGTGATACGAACCGATCTCCAGTATGCTCCGTATGTATCCCTGCTGAAGACCGTTCATCACAGCCAGTATGGTGTTCAGTGTACCCACTCCGGCTGTAATAAGAACCAGGGAAAAGAAAAAAACAAGCCTTCCCCTTCCGCCCTTGCGGCCGGTCAGAAAACGCCGTGATACCCAGGCAAGCCACAAACCGGAAGACTGACGGGAAGATGTCACAGCTTACTCTCCAATTCTGGCTCAGGAGCGGCGTACTCCTCCGGGCGGATGCCGTCAGGGACATTTTCAGGGCTCTTCCGTTCCCGTGTGCGCACAACCTGTCCCTGACTCAGGAATTCCTCGCGGAGTTTTACCGAATCTTTCCAGTAAATACGTATAACCGGCATATCGTCCCGAAAAAATGTTTCCACTTTTTCACCGGGAGTTTTCCACTCATTTTCCCTGACTCTCAAGCCGTCTCTGATAAATGTTTCACGTATCATGCGTCCGTCTGCCCAGACAATGTTTCTGACCTTATTATACCCGGTTCCGCGTTCTTCCACACGCACCAGTTCATTTTCCTGCCAGAAATACAGGCGCCGTGATACGGTCATTCCGCTCTGAACGATCTGTTCTTCTTTCAGACGGCCCTCAGAATCGTAGAGGCTGCGGGTTGTTTCATTTCCATTGCTGACCAGCTGTTCATACAAACGCCCCTCACTGTCTCTTTTCCATTCTGTTTCAGAGGCTGTTTCACCATTTTCCAGGCGAAACTGCTTAAGAGGCTTATACTGATTATTCTGGCGGGTAATCAGCCAGTCTGCTCCCCCGCCGTCAATAAAATTTCTGGAAGAAGAGCCCGCGCTCTCCGGCTGCGATGCCAGAACTGCGGTTTCTTCGTCTTTTTCGGGATTCGGCTGCATAAACACCGCGCGCGGATTTCCCTGACTGTCGTACACGTATTCAACACGGGATACCAGCTGACCGGAAGCGTCACGCTCTTCTTTTTCCGTGAGCAGACCGCCGTCCCTGAAAAAATGAAACGATTTATTGAGAGTTCCGTTTTTGTATAAAGAATGAATTTCCTGTTTTTCTTTCCGGGTTACAGACAAACTCCATCCTTCCGCAGACGGAGCGTCTGCTGAAAGAAGGCGGCCGGGAATACCTGCCGAATTGCTGGAATACCAGTCAGAAGCCCCAAGCGGGCACAGGAAAGGCAGAAAGAGCATCATAACAGTCAGGCCGGCTGCGGCCGGCACTCTACTCTCCGGAAAGAAGTTCATCAAGATATTCCTCCGGATTAAAAGGTATCAGATCCGCCATACCCTCTCCGCTTCCTGTAAAAGCAAAGGGCAGGCCCAGTTTTCTGCTGATGGCTGCCACAAGTCCGCCTTTGGCGGAGGAATCGTATTTGCTCAGAACAAGAGCATCAACTCCAACAGATTCATGGAATGTTTCCGCCTGACGCAGTCCGTTCTGACCGGTTGTCGCGTCAATGACCAGTATTTTCTTATACGCACCGTCAGCTCCAATGCGCTCCCGGGCAATACGGTCAATTTTTTCCAGTTCTTTAACAAGATTCACCCTGTTGTGCATGCGGCCGGCCGTATCGGCAATAATAATTTTTTCTCCGCGGCTCTTCGCGGAAGTAACCGCGTCGTAAATAACAGCTCCGGGGTCGGAGCCGTGTTCCTGTTTAACAAGGCGCGCGCCCACCCTTTGGGCATGAATACCCAGCTGATCAATGGCCGCCGCGCGGAAAGTGTCGGCTGCCGCTAAAACAACCTTGGCATTGCTCTCTTTCTGAAAGCGGTAAGCCATTTTGGCTATGGTAGTGGTTTTACCTACTCCGTTAACTCCCAGAACCAGATAAAGTGTTGTTTTTTCCGGATCGGGACTGATGTCAGCTGTTTTCAGTGACGGAAGCAGCAGGGCTTTCAGGGTATTTATAAATTCAGCACGGTCCGGGCTGCCCGAACGGCCTTTGAGCTCACGGCGGAGCCCATCAACAAGTTCCACTGCTGAAGAGGCGCCGAAATCTGCTTCAACCAGTAATTCTTCCAGTTCTTCAAAAAATGCTTCATCTGCCGCGCTGCGGCGTGAAAAAAGTTCACGGATACGCCGGCCGGTCTGTTTCCCGGGCGCCCGGGATTCCGGCTGTTTTTTCTTTCTGCCAAACATGTCGCCGGTATCCTAACGGCAAGTGCGGTTTTTCGGGAACCCCTCAAGGGCTCTCATCTGAAAGTGTTTCGGCTGCTTTTAAGTACTGAGACAGGCGGAAAAGGACATTACCCAGCAGCAGAGTGTTTGCTCCGAAGCATCCCCACATAATTCCGCGGGTCAGCTTATAGGCCTGATACGAAGTCCGTTGATCTTCAGCAGTGGTGCTGTGAATATTCATTTCGGCATAATTACGCGACACTCCCAAAAGAATAAAAGTGGGTGCCAGAGACAAAGTAAACCATAAAATGGAATTGTGGAGCTTCTTCTGAGAACTGTCAAAAACATCCTGAGGGGCCAGAACAGCATTTTCAAGGGGAATCTGCAGCTCTTCCGTATACGGGTAGAGAGCAACGGTTTTACTGCGGAAACCTTTTTTTTCCAGAGTAAGAGGACTGACAGATTCAGGCCTGACAATGAAAAGGGGGCTGCGCCCCAGCCAGAGAGAGCCCAGCCTGACATCAGCACCCGGAGGATCTGTCTGAACCAGAACGTATTGCAAAGCAGATTCCGTCAGAGTGAATTCCCTGCGGAGTATCTCTGCTTCGCCGAGAGTCAGCGTATAAAAAGCCGGTTCATAACCGCTCATGTTCAGTTCCATTTCCACCCGGCCAGGCACAAGAAGCATTGTTTTCCATGAGCCGACACCCACTTTACGCCCGTTCACACTGACAACCGTCCCGGCAGGAATAAACGTTAAATCAACCCCGGCCCATTGACGGCCCAGCAGCAAAGTCCGCGCGTGTGCCGAAGCTTCTTCTGCGGCCATGGGAACATCCGCGGAGTCCACCGCGCCCTCCCATAAAACAACTTCCCCCTCCGAAGTGTAAGCCGTTACACGGAAACCCGAATATGTTCCCACCATAACTGCCGACCCGGCCAGAAGAACATCCAGTTCTTTTTCCCGGCGGAACGACTCAAAGCGGCCGTCTTTGACATTCCACAAATTCCCGCCGGAAGGAGGATAAACAAATTCCAGCGGCAGAACTTCAGGAACCGGTCCGGCAAATGAAGACTCAAGAGGTTCAGATAACCTGTTTTCCAAAACACGCAGTTTGGTTTCAGCTTCCTGAATTTGTTTGTCCAGGTTCCGTCTTCTCTGTTCATCAGCATTGCTGTCAAAAAAAAGATCGTCCCTCTGCCGGCGCAGGGAAGAAAGAGAACGCCAGGCGTCCATTTGTTCTTTTTCAACCTTTTGGCGCAGAAGATGTTCAGCCTCTGTCAAGCTCAGAGAGTGCTCCTGTATATCCAGTAATGAATTGAGCAGCAGACGCGGAAAAACCTCGCTGATACCGGAGGTATTTTCTTCTTCACTGCTCAGGGCGAACAGTGCCGTGCCCACTTTCCAGCGCGCGTCAGTCCACAGAGAAGCATTTTCACCGGCAGAAAGCAGAACGGGGAAAACAGCGAGTACAAGAAAAACACTGACAACCGGCCTGAAGGCCCGGAAACCACAGCTCTGAGCCGGCATTTACGGACGCCTTTTGTTTCCGGCTGCTTTACTCAGAGCCGAAAGAAGCCGTTCCCTTGGAAAGGGCTTCACAACATAATCAGAAGCGCCCAGACGTATGGCTTCCAGAATCTGCTTCTGATCGCCCAGAGAGGAGCACATTACAACAGAAGCGGCAGGATCTTCCAGGCGGATTCTTCTCAAAGCTTCCAGACCGTCCATACGGGGCATGGATATATCCATCAGTGTTACTTCAGGCTTCCAGGCCCTCCGCAAAAGAAGAGCCTGGCGCCCGTCAGCGGCTTCCGCCACAACTTCATGTCCTGCTGATTCAAGAATATCCCTGATCAGGGTTCTCATGAACGCCAGATCATCAACGATCAGAATTCTCATCATCGTCCACCCGCCAGCGCAGATACGCATCAATAAAGGGGTCCAGATCGCCGTCCATTACTGCCTGAATATTACCGGTTTCATGCCGTGTACGCAGGTCTTTAACCATGGTGTATGGATGAAAAACATAAGAACGTATCTGACTTCCCCAGCCTATATCTTTTTTTTCCGCAGCCCCTTCCGCGCGTTCCTCATCCTGTTTCTGACGATAAAATTCGTACAGACGCGACTTGAGAACCTTCATGGCTGTGGCGCGGTTTTTCAGCTGACTGCGTTCATTCTGACACTGAACAACAATTCCGGTTTCCAGATGTGTCATGCGGACGGCACTGGAAGTTTTATTAACATGCTGGCCGCCGGCTCCGGACGCCCTGTAGGTATCAACACGTATATCCTCAGGCTTTATGTCCACCTCTATGTCATCATCAAAAACGGGCGAAACATAAACCGAAGCAAAAGAAGTATGCCGGCGGCCGGCAGAATCAAAAGGACTGATGCGGACCAGCCGGTGAATTCCCCCCTCGCCTTTTAAAAGGCCGTGAGCATAGTCGCCGTCCACCTGCACATCAACAGACTTAATACCGCCTTCAGCCTCCTGAATATCCAGCAGAGTCATTTTAAAGCCCCTCTGCTCCACCCATCTTCCGTACATGCGGTACAGCATGGCGGTCCAGTCGCAGGACTCGGTACCGCCGGCACCGGAATGAATGGTAACAAAGGCTGATGCCCCGTCTGTTTCTTCGCCCAGAAGTTCAAGCACGCGGAGTTTCTCGTAGGAAGCACTCACCGAATCAATGGCTTTCTGCACTTCAGCCTCCATAGACTCTTCTTCCGCTTCCAGCGCCAGAGAAAGCAGTGCCTGAACATCTTCAAGTTCGGCCACCAGTTTCCGCCATGGTTCATAACGGCTTTTCAGGCGCTTGAGTCTGGCCATGGCCTTTTCGGCTTTTTCCCTGTTTTCCCAGAAGTCCGCCTTACCTGAAGAGGCTTCCAGCTTCTCTGCTTCCTGTATTATGCCGGAGGAGTCAAAGACGCCTCCAGGTGTCAAGAATGTCCTTTTCAAGAGCTTTGACCATGGGATTTAAATCATTGAGCATTATGCACCTCGCTAACTGTCTTCGTTAATGGATTCCCGTATAATAACACGGCGCCACCTTTTTTCATTTAATGATGTAATAACTACCGTATCATCGACAGGATACTGATAGAACCTTATGGAATCATAATAATCGGTAGAACGGTCCAGATCCACTTTCAAACGGCTCAGGCGTTTGTCATCCAGCGATGTCGACTCAAAAACATTTTTCTGCATCTGCCGGAAGCCGTACCGGAACAGCAGTCCGGTTACCGCCTTCAGACTGTCCTCATTACCTAAATCAAGAACCACAGCTACAAACATAAATCCACCTTGTTAACAAACGGTTCATTTCCGGCCCTTGTTTTTCTGATACAAAGATTTAAATTCATTCCAGGCTTCTTCCTGCTGTTTGGCGGAATACCTTTTGGAACGGACAGTACGGCCGCGGGAAGCTTTAGAATGTTTTTTGTTATGTCTGCCCCTTCTTTCCTGCCCCGGCATAAGTTCCATGGCGGCAGAGGACGAAGACGGCGGAAACGGGGTATAGGCCTGATTCTCTGCCGTGTTCTTTCCTGAAGAAGCCCTGTCAAACGACTGTATATAGCTCTCATACCGGCCAAAGAGGCGGAGGAGAAAACGGCGGAACCAGCCTAAACGCCTGAAAGCGTATTGAAGCAGCTCAACAGGAGAAAGATAGAACAGCTTCTCCGGCTGTTTAAAGCGCAGTGAATTCCCTTCAAAATACTTTGCCAGAGTAGACTTTATCCGTTCCATATCTGTAGTTTTCTGTATTTTGCTTGAGTAATGAATAATGCTCTCGGATACTATCCGGGGTTTGGAGAGTAAATCGGAAAGTATGGGGAATTCGGCAACCAGACGTTCCCTTATGTCTTCACGGAAAGCGGTTATACCTGTAAAAGCCGAAAATTTATCCCTGTTTTTTGTCAGAAGAATATGCCCTGCCAGCTGCTGGTAATAATCGTTGAGCTCCAGAGATGCCTGAGAATGGCGTGTTTTAAACAGAGGATACACATGGTCCCTGTAGATGTAATAATCATTTACCTGAACAACATACGGAAGGCTGTTGGCACTCTGGGGTACAGCGTAGGTATTAAGAAACATATCCTTGAGATCCGGCCATTGTTCATTGTAGGGCTGAAATTGGGCGTCAAGCTCTTCTTTTGTAACCAGAAAATCATCTTTTTTTATCAGATATTTCATAATGGCTTTAACGGTAAGCCGTTTTTCAGCTTCCTGTTCACGCTGTTTTTTGGCGTCTTCCAGTTCATTGTCCGTGTAAATTTTCAATATTTTTGCTGATATAAAAATGTCGGAAGGCAGATTGGTTATTTTGGCACGTAAATCTTCTTTGTGATTCACTACGGTATTCGACAGCTTATTCCAGAACGAATCTTCATTATGCCGCAGCGACTTTACCAGACTGCTGACAACCGTTTTCATCATTTTGGCCAATATGGGCAGCAGCGGACTGTCCGACAGATAAGCACGGATTTTTAACCGGGAAACTTCAATCAAAGAATAAACAGAAGCCGGAGTAACAACAATTTTATTACCTTCCAGTGCCGGCAGGACATAAATAATAACATCATTTTCATGCGCCTGTATAAAACGTCCGGATATTTCGGTTAAAGACAGTGGCTGAAGAAGCTGTGTCGTGAATCCCGGCTTCTTTTTAAGAATATTAACAGAGGGAAAATCTTCCCGGTCCGCCACACGGGCCGTGTGCCAGAGATTTTCCACAAACCAGTACCAGAAACGCGGTGAATTTCTGTCGGTAAGGATAATGCGTTCTTTTTCCAGCTCACCCTGGCGCACTGTATTGGCAATTAATCCGCAGTTTCCCCGCTCCAGATGATTCATCAGGGTATGGAGCAGAACATCGGTATTCAGGAATTCATGTCCGGCCCTGGAAAAAAATTTACGGTAAAGCAAATCCGGTTCCCACATATCACAGAGACGGTTAAAGACAGACCTCTGCTCTTCATTAAAGTGCCCCAGCTGTGAAAGGAATTCATCTCTTGCAACACGATCTTTGCGGAAATAGGCCGGTATTTCCGGCTGATCCCGGGGCGGTATTGTTACGGCCTTCTGAGCACTCATAATTCTTTACCCCGTTCCTTTTTCCGCTGTTCTATCCTGCTTCTCCAGTAAGGGACAGCATTCAGCAGTGCCCGGAAAACAAGCATGATACCTGTAAAAAGCAGAAATGAAACCAAAACCTTCTGCATAACAATAGTCTATCCTTTTTTCACCCGCGGTGAAAGCCGTTACTTCTTCCTAATTTCCCAGCAGCGGTGCGCTCCTCCCCTGCCGACAAAATCAGGCGGAACTGTCTGCTGAGTAATTTCCCGTACCCGGTATTCCCTGGCCAGCTGTCTATCCAGAACAAAACGCCGGAAATTAACCGAGAATATAATGCACCCGTCCTCCTTCAAACGGGAAAGTGCCAGTCTGAGCAGCGGAGCATGATGTTCCTGGACAGACCAGTCCCTGCGGCCGCTGCCGTTTGAATACGTGGGAGGATCAATAAAAACAAGATCGTAGAAGTTCCTGTCATTTTTAAGAAAATCGAAAGCATCCGCGCGGACAAACTGATGGCTGGAGGAAGACAGTTTATTCAGTTTGAGATTGTCCCGCGACCACTTCAGATAAGTATTGGAGACATCCACACTCACGCTGCGGAGCGCGCCTCCCGAAGCGGCCATTACAGTAGCGCTTCCGGTGTAACAGAATAAGTTCAGAAACGTTTTGCCCGCTGCCATGCCCTCAATACGGGCACGGGTGCTGCGGTGATCCAGAAAAATGCCGCTGTCCAGGTAATCATTAAAATTAACAAAAAAACGCCGGCCGTTTTCACGGATAATAAAACGTTCTGAAGAATCTCCCGGTTTTCCGTAAGGGCGCACTCCCCGGCGGCGTGTTTTGAGATACAGATTTTCATCAGAACAGCCGGTCAGCTCTTTCAGCACATCCAAAAGTGTAAAAAGGCGGCGCAGGGCTTTTTCCTCGGGAACCTTGCGCGGTGCTTCAAATTCCTGTACATGCAGCCATTTTCCTTCATACCAGTCCACTGCCGCGTTAAACTCCGGCATGTCCGCGTCCCAGATTCTATAAGATGTCACACCGGTTTTATCCGCCCAGCGGCCCAGGGCCTGAAGTTTCTTTTTTAAGAGTTTTTTGAGGGACGGCGCTTTCGGATCCGGCGGCGGAAGCTGCGAAAAGGGTTTAAAATGCGGTTTTTCGGGTTTTTCGGGTTTTCCTGATTTTCCGGGCTTTCCGGGCAGCCGGGAATAAAGCGCCAGCACAACGTCCATACCGCCGCTGACTGTTTTCAAATATTCACCGGCCCGGAGGAAACATCCCGAAGCTGTTTTTTTATCCGGCGCCAGTAAAGACATACGCCAGCCGGAGTCGAGCTCACGGAAGAGATCCCCCAGAGCCTTATAGACAGGCTGCGGGTCACCTCCGCTGCGCACACCGTAGGGAGGGTCGGCGCAAAGCAGACCGGATGCGGACATTGGCCAGGAAGAAGGTCTGCCTGCTGTAATATCATGCTGTTCCAGACGCACAGCCTGGCTGAGTCCGGCCCTTCTGAGGTTTGAACGGGCCGCTGCCAGTGCATCCGGATCAATATCGTATCCAAAAAACGGCGGAAGTTTGTCCAGGGCTTTTCCAAAACGTATGCGTCCTTCATTCACAAGGTTCTGCCACACTTCTTCATTATGCCGCTTTAACAGATGGAATCCCCAGTCTTTACGGTGCACGGAGGGAGGCGCATCCATGGCAATGAAGGCAGCCTCCGCCAGAAGTGTACCGCTTCCGCAGACAGGATCAACAAAAGAAGCACCTTCACGCGCCATTTTTTCCCAGCCGGCAAGAGAAACAACGGCAGCCGCGGTTGTTTCCCTGAGAACCGCATCAGTGCGCTCCAGCCGGTAGCCGCGTTCATGCAGAGGCGCTCCCGACCAGTTCAGAAAAACGCTTACCCTTTTACCGTCCCAGCGGGCTTCAATCCGGACATCGGGATTATGACGATCGATGTTCGGACGGGATTGCCCGGCCCGGCGGAAACGGTCCACAATGCCGTCTTTAAGGCGCAAATTTGCAAAGCGCGGATCTTTATCTTTTGGAACGCCGGTAACACGGCAGGCAATAGTATGCTGTGAATCAAACTCGCTTTCCCATGGATAAGCCGACACCAGACGGTATATCTCATTTTCATCCGCGGCGTTTTCAGATATAAGCTGCAGAAGAATACGCGAAGCGGTACGCAGTTCCAAAGAGGCCCGGTAAGCGGTATTTAAGTCTCCCAGGAAGGAAACACCGCGGAAGCCAGCCCGCAGGCCGCCGCCGCCCGCCCGAAGGAGCTCTTTTTCCAGAACACTTTCAGCTCCGGGCGGACAGGGCGCAAAGAAATGCAGATTCAACTACTTCTCCAGAAAGAATTCAACACGGCGGTTTTTCCAGCGCTGTTCAACATCACCATGCGGCACTATGGGACGGGCTCCGCCTATACCCTCAGCATTCATGCGGTTTGCGGCAATGCCGCGTTTTTTGAGTTCATTGACAACCGTTTCAGCACGGGAGAGCGAAAGCGGCATAAGGATATTTTCCTGCTCACGGCGGGCGGCGGCGGGGTTTTCCCATTTCAAACTCACCGCATGTCCTTCTACAAGAATTCTGTAACTGCCGAATTTCTTCATTATTTCGGCCAGGCGGTCCAGAACCTCCCTGTTCTTTTCTCCCTGTTCACCGTCAACGGTCAGACTGGGTGAATTGGGCTGAAAGGTAATGTTATTCAGCCGTATTTTCAGCCGGTCACCTTCACGGATAACAAGAATACCAACACCTATAGTACCTGTTGCGTTTGTTGTCTGTCCCAGCACATCGGAAACTGTCAGCGTGTAGGGGTAGTCTTCCGCTGATTCTACCAGTTCACCCTGACCGCTGCGTCCGTCCCAGATAATACGTTCAGAGGGACGCCCCTTACCGGAGAAGGAAATAAATTCCTTACCGCGGGGATCGTTAATAACCAGGCTCCACTGAGCAATGCGGGAGCTGTCCTGAACAGCCAGGCCTATCACCACTTCATCGTCCACATTGTCATCATCGGGAGTAAAGGGCTGAGGCTCCAGATTTACGCTGACAACCGGAGGACTGCCGTCAACAACGAAGGAGCGGGACGCCGCTGTGGGAGAAGCGCCCTTCTGGTAGTTAACTGTCAGATAGCCGGTAAAAACACCTTCCTCAAGTCTGCCGGCCGTGTCGGTACCGTTCCACCTAAACGTATCAGGAACCCTGCCTGTGCCGTTTTCTTTCCACACAACAGTATTATTTTCTTTTTTAATGCTGAAATTCCACGATGCAATACCCGACTCATTGGGCACAACAGCAGCAAAACTCTGCATTCGGCTGCGGTCTGTTTCTCCGGCCCTGATAAAGGCTTCGGAGGCTGTAAGATAAACAGGTGTCGGAGCCGTATCTATTTTAACACCCTTAATACGTTTTTCACTGCGGTTGCCGGCTTTATCCACACCGGACACAATATAAGAATAGGTTCCGTCAGGAAGGATATTCCCTGAATTATCAGCACCGTCCCAGCTAAAGTTTTTCAATTCTTCCGTCCAGACATAGGAACGGACCTTATTTCCCTCGGCATTAACAAAATACGACTCAAAATACTCTTCCGCGGATGAAGACTGCTCCACTGCCAGAAGATCTTTACTGCCGTCACCGTCAGGACTGAACAGAACATCGGGCACAGACACATTAATAACAGGAGCCTCTGTATCCACTTCAATTTTTCCTGTCCGCGATGAAGCAGAAAGCCCTTTCTGATAGTTTACTGTCAGGGAAGCTGTATAGAAACCGTCTGTAACAACACGCCCGGATTCACTGCGGCCGTCCCATTCCACTTTTTCCGGAATATCGGAATTGCCCGACCAGCTTCGGAGAGTGTTTTCTGAAGCATCCTGAACGTTCAGTGTCCAGCTGCCCACCTGCGAATCTGAATTGGCGCGGAGAAAAAGATTTACCGCGGAGCCTGTTCCGCTTCCTCCCGGAGCAAAAATATCCAGTGAAGAAGTAACCGAGGCCTCCACGGCTCCGGTATCAACACGGACAGAAACGCCTTTGGACTGGCCGGTATTTCCGGCTTCGTCGGTGGAACGCAGAACATAGGTATATTCTCCGTCAGGCACCAGCTGTCCGTCAGAACCTCTGCCGTCCCATACCAGAGTTTCCGGTACATTTTCCATCCAGGTCCACTCTTTTACCGGAGTTTTTCCGGAATAAAGAATGCCCTGCCAGCTTCCTTCCCGGGAAACATCCTGACGTATGGTTACGTTACTGCGGGCGCTGCCGCTCTGGGGCGCAAAAACTTTCCAGTTAACCGAGGCAGAGGCTTTGGGTGCTGTTGTATCCACCTCAAAAACAGGTGATTCAACCTGCGGCTGAAAGCCGTTGCCGTAGACAAGAGACAGACGCGCTCTGTATAAGCCTTCGGGCAAATATCCGCCCTGATCCCTGCGGCCCATGTATTCCACAGACGCAGGAAGAACCGGCGACTCACGGTAGGTCCAGGAACGCATGGTTTTTCCATTCATGTCCAGAACTTCCAGTACCCATTCGCTGATGCCCGACTTAACCGAAACTTCAGGTTTAAGGGTAATTGTATTAACAGTTCCTGCCGAACCGGGTGAGAACTTCGAACGGTTTATGGAAAGATTAACCTGGGGCTGACGGGTATCAACTATAATGTTATACACACTTCCTTCCACGGAATTGCCGGCCTGGTCTGTAGAGCTGAGCACATACCGGTACACCCCGTCCGCTACAATCTGGCCGTTATCGTCCAAGCCGTCCCAGGTGAGCTTTTTCACGGCGCTGTCAGCCCAGGCGTAAGTTCTTACTTCACGCCCGGAAGCATCAATAACGGCGGCTTCCCAGAGCTGTTCCGTGCTTCCCTGCTGCATAATGACGAAGCTGTCTTTAAAACCGTCTCCATCCGGTGAAAACACCAAATCAGTGCCCTCCGGCTGTGCCATTTTAAGTTCAGGAGCAACAGTATCCAGAATCACCGGAAAGGGGCCGGAGGTGGAAGTATTACCATTATCATCTGCAAAGGTTAAATAGACTTTATACGCACCGTCTTCCGCCGGAGCTCCGGTATCGGATACACCGTCCCACCGGAATTTTGCCGGTAAAGGCGTTCCCTTTTCAGCGGCAAAAAGCCTGGAGCCCAGATTTTTGAAACTTTCATTCTCGGGACGTTCATCTTTATTGACAAAGCGGCGGACAACATTGCCGTTCTCATCTTTTACTTCCCAGATATATGAGGTGATAAACCTCTCATCGTCGGCAGTATAAGGAACCAGAATTTCATCGTTAATTCCATCGTAGTTCGGCGAGAAATACATCGGACTGTCAAATTCAGTTGTTACAGCAGGCGGATTCTCATCCTTTATGCCAAAGGGAACGGTGGTACCGGCAGAAAAAGCCCAGACGCCGGCATACAGAGGCGCGGCCGCCAGCTGAAAATCCATCTCGGAAGTATCAGAACCGGCCTCTTCCCCTTCCAGGGGGCTGAGGGGAACATGAGCTGCCAGAGTAACGGAAGGAATAACAGTCTGCCACGAACCGGCAAAAGCATCACGCACGGCAAAAGAGGAAGAAACAGAGAGCCGCGCATACTGTCCAAAATAGAAATCACTGGACAAACCGGCCCAGAAATCGGTTAAGGAGGGAATGCGCAAATCAGAACGTAAGGTTATGCGGAATTTCGGACGGTCCACAGGATCAAAAGCAGCGCCGACAGCAGGAGTCAGATTGCCGGGAAGGGCATTCATATACCCCCGGCTGGAACTGCCGTAGCGGTATCCCAAACCGTTCAGACTGCCTCCCCACCGGAAGTTGTTCAGCTTCCCTGCGGTTTCAGGAAAATGAAGGAAACCCGCATTAAAGGCCCCGCCGCCCTGGAACTCATTGTCCAGCTGCCCCAGGGAGCCGGTCAGACTGAAACCAAACCAGAGGTCGGAGTACAGCTGTTTGGAAAATGCCAGATGCAGGCGGCCGAACGCCCCCATGTCCATTGCCGTCTGCGGAAACTGTACGGTTTCCATAAAACCCGCTCCCCAGGAGAAAACCCCGACGCGGGAAGGTATGGCCATTCCCACGTTTGCCGCATTTGCAGTTCCGGAAGCCGGATTAAAGGAAGCGGTCTTCAAACCGTACATCAGCGTGTAGTTTGCATCCAGAGTGGTCCGCTGAAATGCCGCGCCGGCAGCCGGATTTACAAACACAGCCTGAGGGGTTCCGGTACGGGTAACATGAAGCCCTCCTCCGAGAAAAACAGGAGAAATAAGCCGGTAGGCCAATTCCCCTCCAGACGGCGCCAGATACGGCTCCAGGGCCGCCACCGGCAAGAGCGCCATTAAAAGGAGCAGGAAAAGGGTGAAAGTTTTTTTCATAATATGGGGGCCTCCATAAGATCAAATGTATCGCCAGAAATATATTTATTCCGATAAATTCAGTATAATGACTGAAAATTATAATGACGAGTGGTGGAGAGACAAGTCTTTCTGGGAAGATTTTGCTCCCTTAATGTTTGATAATGAACGTTTGGACAGTGCCCGCGAAGAGACGGAAGGCATAATAAGGCTTTCAGGAGCACAGGCGCCTCAGAAAATTCTGGACGTGGGCTGCGGTCCGGGAAGACATGCCCTTCAGTTTGCTCTAAGAGGCTATAAAGTAACCGGAGTGGATATTCAGGAGTCGTATCTGGCAGACGCAAGAAAAAAGACTGAACAGCTTTCAGAGCCTCCTGTTTTTATTAATTGTGATATGAGAACGTTCCAATCAGAAGAGCAATTTGACGGCGCGGTCAGCCTTTTTCAGAGTCTGGGCTATTTTGAGAACACCGAAGAAGATCTGGCCGTTTGCAGAAATGTTTTTAACAGTTTAAAACCCGGCGGCTGGTTTCTGCTGGAAATGGACGGCAAAGAAGCGCTGGCCGGAAATTTTGAAGAAAGAAACTGGTTTGAACGCTCAGGAAAGCTTATACTGCTGGAGTACGCGGTTGAAGGAGCCTGGGACAGGTTGTGGAACCATTGGCGCTACCGCGATGAAAAAGGCCGGTGGTATGAATGCAATTTTTCCTACAGACTCTATTCTGCTGTAGAATTGGGTATGCTTCTGGAACAGGCCGGATTCTCTTCGGTGGAATTTTTCGGCAGTTTCTCCGGCAGGCCTTACGATCATACAGCCGAAAAACTGGTTGCTTTGGCACGGAAGCTGACATGATGATAGAAATATGAAATAAGGGGATACACGTTCAATGAAACTGAGAGGAAAAATAATTATTGCCGAACTGAGCTTCAGTATAATACTTCTCGTTGCGCTTCTGCTGTCAGCCGCTCCCTTAAGAAATTATTTGGATTTTATAAACTTTCAGATAAAATTTGCCACGCTGAAAAAAGACGCTGAAACAACCCGTTCCATTATCAGCAATATTACATATGAGAATTTTCCGACAGTTTTTCTTGTAACATCCTATGAGCTGTCTGACAATAAACTCAACGAAGCTTTTGACAGTATAAAAGAGGACCGGTTTTTCAGACTGCTTCCTGAGGAAGTAAAGCAGCTCTATGACACTCTTCTGACAGACTATCATAAAAGTTCCGGTTTTCTGAGAGACGGGAAGCTTGAAGAATACCTGAATCTGCGCTCTCAATACGCAGAGAATGAAGAGATTTCACTTCAAACACTTGCGGCCCGGACCCTAAATTCCGCGAAACCCGTTCAGGCAACTCTGGAAACCCTGTTACAATACGAACAGAAATTCAACTCTTACAACCTGGCTTTTGAGCAGATTATTGTCCAGGTTGACGGATTTGGAAACAATTTATTACACAACAACCTGATTGTCGCCATAGGCATTCCCGCCGGTATAATGCTGCTGGCTCTTGCCGGTATAATCTTTTTCGGCGAATGGATGGGCCGCAATATCCGCATACTGGACAATTCACTGCAGAGAATTACACGGGGAGATTTTTCCCTGCGTGTAACAATAGAAGGTAATGACGAATTTGCCAGTCTGGCAGGGAATATCAACACATTTACGCAAACACTCGAAACAAAACTGGAAACATTCAGAAGCATTATGATGGAAGTAGGCAACACACTCACCACTTCCATAAACTCGGCACAGATTGAAGAGACACTGACGGAACTGGCCATACACAATACAAGAGCTGACGGAGCTGCCATTTACAACGTTATTGAAGAAGGCGGCGGCCTGATAATGACCGTAATGTCCGGGCAGTTCCGCCCGCCGTTCGCCATTACAGATTTACCCGAAGATCCGGCTCCGGAAGATATTCAGGCAATAGTGCGTTCCCGGATTATCCAGCCCGGACAAACTGTTATCGGGCAGGCGGCGCTTTCAGGTAAGCCTCTCATAATAAGAGATCTGGTTTCCGATCCGTCTCAGGAATGGCTTGAACCCGCAGACAGCGCCCTTTTTCTTTCTTCCGTTATGGTTCTTCCCCTCCAGACAGGTTCCACGGTTTTCGGCGCCATGGTGCTCACCTCCTCCCGCCCGGACATGCTTTTCAGCGAGCTGGAATTTGTCAACATGAAATCTTTCGCGGAACTGGCAGCCATTACCCTGGACAATATCAACAAGTACGCGGATCTGCTTGAGGCATCGCAGATTAACAGGGAGCTGAGTATTGCGGAAGAAATTCAGCAGGATCTGCTGCCCAGTCAGCTGCCCAGAATTGCCTGCGGACAAATGGCGTATCTGTCCAGAAGTATAAAAGGACTCAATGGCGACTATTTTGATGTCTACCCCCTTAAGGGAGATAAAACTCTTGTAACCGTCTGCGAAGTGGCAGGACGCGGTGTTCCGGCAGGGCTGATTATGGTTATGCTCCGTACCGTTCTGAGGCTGCTGGCTTCGGAATGTGAAGACGCTCTTACTTTTTTAACCCGGCTGAACCGGAGCATGACTCACAGAATTGCCGTTGAAAACTATGCGGGTGTCAGCATTCTGGTTTTTGACAATTCCGGTTATTACAGTTTTGCTTCTGCGGCCAGTTATCCCATGCAGATTCTTCATGAAAACGCGGAATCTTTTGAAGCGATAATGGCTGAGGGTATACCTGTCGGAGTAGATGCCGATGCCGTTTACACTCAAGCCGCCGGACAGTTCCAGCCGGGAGACATTGTACTGCTCCATTCAGACGGCATACCTGAATCCCGTAATCGTGAAGGTAAAACCTTCACCTTAAACACAATGCTGGATTTGATTCGGACACAGACAGACAAAACCCCTCAGGCTATTGTTGACGCATTGAGAACCGAATTAGAATATTTTGAACGCGGCACCATTCAGAAAGATGATCAGACAAGTGTTGTTCTGAACTTTACCGGGAGGACGTCCAGATGAGAATCCGTGCCAAGTACTTTTATATGCAGCTCATTGTTGTAGGAGGTTTCATTGCATCCATAACATTTCTGCTGCTGCGGTTTAACCAGACAGCTCAGTTAAAAGCACTCTCCTTAAACGGTGTAACAGCGCTTTCGGAACTTGAGGTGTATATTAACAAAACCAGCTTTATTAACAGAAGCATGGATTCAGACAAATTATTGTGGGAAGACTGGACTCTTACAGGAAAGAAGTTTGATTTTGAATTTCGTCAAATGCTGGCCAGCCCCGCAATTTATTTATTAAGCCCCAGTATCAGAAACAGAACCGCCACCCTGCTGGAGAACTGGGATAATATTACTGAAGAAAACGTCAAACCCTTAAACACTCTGTTTGAGCGGTTAATCAACAATGAAACCATGGAGCAAAGCCAGCTTGATCTGGCCGTTGTGAGGCTTCGTGATGCCCTTGTAACCAATGTGCAAATGCCGACATCTTCTCTGCTGGATAAAATAGAACTGGAAGTAAAGGCATTTTCTTCCCTTCTTTACATTCTAACCGCTTCAATAGCTGTTGTATTTCTGTTGATAAGCAGTCTTTTCGGACTCAATTTTGCCCGGACTTTCGGACGGAACATCGCCCTGCTGGAAAAGGGTCTTGCGTCAGTTGCCGGCGGAAACTTCAGCAGCAGAATTGACATTAAATCAAAAGATGAATTCGGAACCATCTCCAGCCATTTTAATTCACTGATTGGAGATCTGTGGTTCAGGCTGGATGCAATGAAAAACATGATGCAGCAGATTGAGCAGTTCGCACAGGAACCGAATAAAAAAACATCACTGGAACATTTTATTCTCCAGCTTGCAGTGAACAACACTCATTCAAATGCAGGTATGCTGATGACTGTGCAGGACAATATGCTTATCTATAACACAAGCACAGGCTTTTTCCCGCCGCCGATGCCCCTCCCCGGCGCTGTTTCGGGAAAGAAAGAATATGTGTCTAAATGGTTTGAAGCGCATAAAGTAGCCGCAGGCGAAGGAATTCTCGGCGAAATACTTTCGGATCACAAACCGCGTTTTATCCGTGACAACAGGGACAAATCCCTGCCGGACAATGCGGATGCCGGCAGTGAATTTTACATCAATTCCGCTGTTTTTATTCCAATTCACACCTCGGGCGAGCTTTACGGAGTTTTGTCTCTGGCACGCACAACAGACAGGCGGCACTTTACCGATCTGGACTATTCCTATATGCAGACCTACTGCGAATTTGTCGGCCAGATTATTGATAACAGAATTAAATATCTTGAACTGGAAAGAATGCAGACTATCAACCGGGAAATAGAAGTAGCGGCGGATATTCAGAAAACTCTGCTTCCGGGCAAAATGCCGAAACTCACAGGAGCTGAAGCCGCGGCGTTCAGCCACGCGGCCAAAGGTGTCAGCGGCGACTATTACGATGTGTTCCACCTTGAACACAATAAAACAGCTTTTGTTATCTGCGATGTAGCAGGTAAAGGTGTTCCGGCTTCTTTGATGATGATTATGATCCGGACCATTCTCCGGACAATCAATACCGAGGGGAAACAGGCTAACGAACTGCTGCAGGAATTAAACAGAACCATCTCGGCGCGTCTGGGTGCAGACCGTTTTGCCACCATTTCACTGCTGATATTTGACACCGTTCAAAGAAAGATCTCCTATTCCAACGGGGCGCATCACCCCCTCTACATTTACCGAAAAAAAACCGGCACCTACAGAATGTTTGATACTGACGGACTGCCCATGGGTATTGATATCAACGCATCGTTCGGGCACAAAAATATCAGCATAGAAGATGATGATTACCTCATACTTTTTACAGACGGATTACCTGAATCGAAAAATATAGACGGAAAAGAACTGGGAACAGAACGTCTTCTCCGCTTTATTGCCCGAAATGCCGGAGAAAAACCCAAAGACTTATGTGAGCTGGTTAATAAATATCTGGATACCTTTACAGAAGGCGCCCCGCAGCATGACGATCAGACATTTTTGGTTATTAAAGCAGGCAGAAAGGGATAAGCGGCCGCTGTTAAGCGTGCCTGGGGCCGTCCGGCCCCGGACATCCGCGTACAGTCAGCGGTACCTGAGGGCCAGAGCCAGTGCCGGAACAGCGGAGAGAATAAGAAGAATACCCGCAATACGCAAAAGGAAATGGGCAGAAACAACAGGAAGCAGAATCAGGATAAGGCCCAGCAGCAGCATAACAATGGATGTACCGGTTAGAAGATAATCGCCTGCGGCCTCTTTCGACTTCCACATAAAAAAGAGGGAACCAATTATCAAATTAATTCCGGCTGCTATAAAAAACACAGAGGCCCAGAGATTCCCCGCACTAAGGGGATGCACCAGAACAACAGCACCGAAAATAATTCTTAAAACAGCTCCTGTAATGGCCAGTGCATCACGCCCCTTTCCATACACCGGATACCGCAGAACGGAAACAAGCCGTTCAATTCCATCAGCTACAAGAAAAATTCCAAGCAGTACGGCTACCGCGGCCAGCCCTGTGCCGGGCCAGAACAAAAGAATTATACCGGCAATAATACCTAAAGCGCCCTTTACAAAAAGCAGGGGCGCATAACTGCGTACAGTCTGCTCTTCAGGATCAACATCCTGAATTTCCACCTTGATATTGTCAGAATCAGACATGAATTACCCTTCCTCCAGTACATGCTTTAATGTTTCCGGGTCCAGATGAAACACAGCGCCCCGGCCTTCCAGAAAACCATGCACTTCCAGAAGATGCAGCGCCAGATCGGTGTAAAAAATCTTTTGCCCGGAATCTTTCCGTTCAAGCACAACATTGATCTTTCGGAAAATGCCGTCTTCCCAGGGGCAGGCCAGATGCCCGCGGGCTTCATTCGTGGTAACAAGCCATTTTTCATCTACTGTTACAGGTTCACCCAGTCCCCGGCGTCCTTCTTCCATAAAGTAGCGCAGGCGGGCAGCCGTCTCAGCGGGGTCCAGATTCAGCTGCTGCAGCAGCTGGGCGTCTTCATCGATGATCGACGACAGACTGCGCCTGTCATCTCCCAGGAAACCATCGGCGGTAATAACTCCAGGAGCCATGTTGTCCTGAGCCCTTTTCAGTTCGGGTGTCATTTTCATTACATTCCTCCTAGGCGAATTTGTCGAAATGAATATCTTCCGGCTGTATTCCGTTACTGTTCATTACCTTTTCACATGCGCCGATCATACCCGGACTGCCGCAAAGATAACCTTCCAGTTTCCGGCCTTCAGAATTAATATGCTCTTTCAGATAAGTATCCAGAACATCCGTTATTAAGCCGGTGGGGCCGTCCCATCCGTCGCCTTCCTGCGGTTCAGAGAGGGCCGGAACAAAGTGAAAATTGGGAAGCTGTTTTTCCAGCTCCCTTAATTCATCCATGTAGAACATGTCTTTGGTGGAACGGGCGCCGAAGAAATACCACACTTCCCTCTCTTTTTCTCCTTTTTCCAGCAGGTCGTAGAGCATGGACTTGAAGGGAGCCATTCCCGAACCGCCGGCCACACAGATCATGGGAGCGTTGCCCGGAGTTCTTTCAAAATCGCCGAAGGGACCAATCAGTTCAACTTTTTGGCCTTCCTTCATGTGCTCATGCACATAAGTGGTGGCAATACCTCCGGGAACCAGCCGGATGAGAACTTCCACATGTTTTTTATCCGAAGGACGCGAAGACATGGAATAAGCCCGCTGAGTTGTACCTTTAATTTTTCCGTAAGGAGGAACAACCAGCTGAATGTAGCGTCCGGCCTGAAAATCTATGGTGTCGTCACCCAGGTCGAAAAGTACTTCTTTAATATCATAAGTAACATCTTTTATGGAAACAACGGTGGCATTAAACTGCTTTACGTTAAACAGATTTTCCGGTATTTCAATACCAATATTCGTTTTAACTTTAACCTGACATGCCAGACGGATGTTGTCTTTTATTTCATCCGGGTTCATATACGGTGTTTCAGTGGGCAGATGCGGTCCCACATCTGTTGTCACTTTGCACTTACAGGCCCCGCAGCTCCCGCGTCCTCCGCAGGCTGAAGGCAGATATAGGCCCTCCGAAGAAAGTGTAACCAGAAGGGGGGCGCCCCCCTTCACCTTCATTTCTTTTTTTCCGTCATTTATATCAATGGTTACTTCCCCGTAGTTGTTGGCAATCATATCAACAACAACAATCAAGGCAGCCATTATTCCGGCAATACCGGCAACAGTTAACGGTGCAATCAGATACGACATTCCTACTCCCCTACTGAACGTTCAGCATTCCGCTGAACCCCACAAACGCCAAAGCCATAAAACCAATTGTAATAAGAGTAATACCCGGCCCTTTCAAACCGGCAGGAACAGGAGCCTTCGCCAGTTTCTTCTGAATGGCTGAAAGCGCCATAATGGCCAGCCACCAGCCCAGCCCGGAGCCCAGGCCGAACATTATGGTCTGCAGAAAGTTATAGGCGCGTATCTGCATAAACAGGGCAACACCCAGAATGGCGCAGTTCACTGTAATAAGAGGAAGAAAAATTCCCAGACTCATATACAGGGCCGGACTGACCCGGTCAATAATCATTTCCAGCATCTGCACTGTAGCAGCAATAACAACAATAAAAACAATGTAGCGGTACACCATCAGGTTCATGGGAACCAGCACATAATGCATAACGGCCCAGTTGATACCTGCCGTAATGGTAAGCACAACCGTAACGGCCAGGCCCAGCCCGTTCGCTGATTTCATATCCTTGCTGATGGATATAAAAGAACACATTCCAAGGAAATTCGTCAGAAGTATGTTCCCGGTAAAAACGGACGCAAAAAGGATAACCAGAGGATTAACTTGCGGTGACATTATTTGGCCTCCTTACGCAGCATTATTGTCCTGGCAGCCCAGATAATGGAGCCCAGCAGAAAAAAGGCGCTCGGCGGCATAACCATAATGGTCCAGGGAGTAAATGAACTTCCAAAAATGGAAAAGCCCATAAGCGAACCGGAGCCCAGCAGCTCACGGACAGCCGCAATAATAACCAGAACGCTCATGTAGCCGGCGCCGCTGGTCAGCCCGTCCCAAAGCGCCGTAACAGGCGGATTTGACTGCGCGAACGCTTCGGCGCGGCCCATAATAATGCAGTTGGTAATAATAAGCCCGACATAGGGCCCCAGGGCTCTGGAAATATCCGGCAGATAGGCCCGGAGAATGATATCCACAATAATAACATAAAAGGCAATAATGAGAGTCTGCACTATCATCCGCACCTTCCGGGGAATAAGAGATTTCAGCAGAGATACCGTTGTGCTGGAGAGCGCTGTAACAAAACTCACCGCTACGGTCATTATAAGGGTATTCGCCAGATTGTTGGTAACGGCCAATGTGGAACAAATGCCCAGAATCTGAACAAAAATGGGATTATCGGTCCACAGGTTTTTTTTAAGGATTTCTGAAGCCGGACTGCTCATTTGCTGTACCTCCTGAATACCTCAATCTCGTCGTTTATAATCTTTTCCATGGAGGCACTGGTGAGCGACGCGCCGGTTACACCGTCTACACGGGAATTATCCGGGTCTTTATCCGAACCCCCTTCCCCCTTGCGGACAGTAATACCGTTTGTGCCGATTTTTTCGTTACGGAACTGCTGTTTAAACCAGTCTTCTTCAATACGGCCGCCCAGACCGGGTGTTTCCGAATGGCTTATAATATCCAGTCCGGCAATGCGGCTTAAATTTGCATCAACGGCTATAACACCGGTAACGGTACCCCACAGGCCGTCACCGTGAAACAGTTTTACCAGGAGTTTGCGGCCGTCTACCTCAGCGGC
>PDWI01000790.1_pt1 | contig 51384 bp, 45 predicted proteins | sample 1430891 | NCBI WGS metagenome assembly PDWI01 (sample SAMN01162508, study PRJNA174530) | Oral metagenome, whole genome shotgun sequencing project. | biome: Marine environment; feature: Marine mammal; material: Swab sample of the gingival sulcus; isolation source: swab sample of gingival sulcus... | reverse complement strand
CTTTGTTGCTGCGTAAATCATCGACTCTTACGTATGTCTTTATACGCTGCGACCCGCTAATTTACTTGCGCCTCGAACTTGAACATTTTCTAAAGTCTGCAGAGTATCGACTTTGTCGACACGCTCAGCCTTGTTCTTTCGAACAAGGCTATTTTTGTAATTATTATTTTTTTGGTCTCGGTCTTTTGCTGCGCTTTAATTTAATCACTTTATCGGCGGGGATATCCTGCCGAATCTTGGCGAGTTTTTTGTCGCGCGCCAGTTTGGAGCGGCGCCTTCTGAGCGCGTTGACGAGCAAACGCCAAATAAATAGCGTGAGCAATACTTTGAAGATTAAAACGGCGACTTCGAGCGGCGATTGAATCGTCGGCTTGGTCGATAGCGCGTGCGTTATCTCACCGACCAAATCCCTTTCGTCGATATCGCGTTGCGCCAATAAATCGACTGTGGCAATCGTTTCGCCGTCGATGATGTAGTTTACTACGCCCATCTTGGTACCCATTAAAATGGCATCAGTTTGATTATCCAGCAGTTCGACTTTGTTTTCGATGTTCTGTTTCTCATCGCTCGACACGGCAATAGCGCGGTCAACGCTCTTGGCGGCAACTAAGTTGAGGCCACTCGATTCGGCGTTTTTTACTTTGATATTGGTGACGACTTCGCCTTCGTTGACGATGCGCAGCAGTGAAAATCCGTCGCTGGCGTAATTGATCAGTCGCTTGCTGTCGCCATACAGCATTTCTTTATTTTCAGCTCCCAGTACGACGACGATGTAACGCGAGGCATCTTGTCTGAACGACGACACTAGACAGTTGCGTGCTTTTTTGGTATATCCGGTTTTAACGCCGTCGATGCGCGCGTCGTATATCGCTACGCGCGCGCCGTCTAATGTGATTTTATCGCCGTTGTCATACAGGAATAGATTGCCGTTTCTCAAGTAGTTGCGCGTTTCCGATTTTTTGTTGGTCGGTGCAATCGTATAGCGCTTGGTTTTGACAATTTCTCTAAAAGCGGGCTTTTTTAAAGCTTCGGCAGTGACAATGGCCAAGTCTGCTGCTGACATGAGGTGACCTTCGGCGTCGAGTCCGTGAGGATTGACAAATGTACTATTTGTCAAGTTTAGCGCCCTTGCTCGATCGTTCATCATCGCGACAAAGTCTTCAACCGAACCGGCCGCGGATTCGGCCAGTACAACTGCGGCGTCGTTGGCGGACTCGACCAAGAGGGCGTACAATAAATCCTTAATCTTTAAAGTTTCTTCGTGGTCGATTGCGATATGTGAACCGCCCGGATTGACGAAGGTTTTAGAAGCCGTTATAGAACTTTCTAAATCGCTTTGTTCGAGCAGTAGTAAAGCGGTCATGATTTTAGTAGTGCTAGCCGGCGGCAGCGGTTCGTTGGCGTTGTGTTGGTAGAGAATTTGTCCGGTGTCTGCGTTTATTAAAATTGCCGCTTTAGACTGAATTGTCGGCGCATCTGCATTGGCAAACTGTAAGCTGAGCAATACTGCTACTAATAATAAAGTAAATCTCTTCATTAAGCGTTCCTCTATTTATTCAAATCGCGTTTCTATTTGTTGCCGCTATTGAGCGGTCGCTTAGCGTCTACGTCTATGGCGCAGTAAGGCGAACGCCATGTTAAATTCCATTATACCATAATATTGGCAAACGGCGTCAAAAATCTAAAAAGTCTGCCAATAATGTTATGCTCAAATTAGCGGACCGAGAATGCAACTTGCATTTTAGTGGGGCTAAATGCATTTACTGAGTGCGCGATTTGTTGTATGATCGAGTTGGGTGTATCATCGTGAATAATCCGAGTTGAAATATCTGAGAATGTGGTGGATGGTTATAAATGGTAAAGAAGATAATGTTAGAAATTACCAGTATTGCCCTTATTTGTTTGGCGCTGTTGACGATTAAGTACACTGTGCCGTCGGCCGAACATGCGCTGATCGATCAGCGCACTACAGTTGCGAAAGTGGGCGTTGAAACGCGCAGCGATGTGATGATTGACATCAATTTGGCGACGGTCGAGGAATTGGAGGCGATTCCAGGCGTGGGCAAAGTAATTGCTCAGCGCATTGTCGATGACCGCACTGCACATGGCTATTTTTTGGCACCGGCCGACATCATTCGCGTTAAAGGCATAGGCGAAAAGACCTATTATAAAATGTTGCCCGTTATCAAAACGAACCGCAAAGACCTCATGTTATACCTCGGTTATTAATAATTTGTACATATTTTGCGCTTTTTCAGATAAAAATGGCGCTAATTGTAAACTTTTTTATAATTAACTGCAGATTATGTTGAATAAATGGTTAAAAAAGGGTAATATATATAATAGTAGTGTTATCGATGCGGTAACAGTGTTGTTTTAACGCTTCGGAATCAGTGATATATTTTCAGGATGTAGAATATACTGCGTTTAGCAAACGTTAAAATAAATTGAAATATATTTTTGTGAATTTGGCTATCTAAGTAGAAAGGAATGGTGGGTAAAGTGAAAAAAATATTATTAGTAGATGACGAACCGGTATTGTTAAAGAGCTTAAAATATAGTTTAGAGCAAGATGATTACAAAATAGATTTGGCGGTAGATGGCGAAGAGGCGTTGCAAAAGGCCGATAAGAATACTTACGATTTAATCATATTGGATTTGATGTTACCAAAAGTAGATGGTTTGGAAGTTTGCAAAAACATCAGAGAAGGTTCGACGGTACCGATTATTATCTTAACTGCTAAAGGCGATGATTCGTCCAAGTTGTTGGGACTTGAATACGGCGCCGATGACTACCTGACCAAACCGTTCAACATTCTCGAGCTGAAAGCCAGAATTAAGGCTATTTTAAGACGCGTCGCAATTACTGAAAACTGTTCCAGTATCGTACAGGTCGGCGGTTTTAAGATCAATACGCTGGGGCGCAAGATTTCGTTCAGAGAGAAAGACATTAATTTAACCGCAAAAGAGTTCGACATATTCTTGCTGTTGGCTATGAATAAGGGAAAAGTTTATTCGCGCGAAGAGTTGTTAGAGGCAATTTGGGGGTACGAATACTATGGCGATGTACGCACGGTTGACGTACACATTAGAAGGTTGCGCGAAAAAATTGAAGCCAATTCTTCGCAGCCGGATTACATTCTGACAAAATGGGGCGTGGGATATTTCTTTAAAGATGAATAAGCTAAAAATAAATACGTTATTTATTAGTATTAGGTGGAAACTTGTTTCCACCTATATTCTTCTAATCGCAGTTTCATTGTTAATGATCAATATTTTAATACAAGATTCTCTAGTCAATCAATTAGTGACCGAAAAAAAAGAGGCGCTGATTAGTCGTGGCAATATCGTATCCGATCAAATTGGCTCGTCGCTCGCCTCTGCTTACAGCAAGGATAATATTGACTATATAAAAAGTGTCGTCAAGCGGCTCAGTATAAAAATTGACTCGCGCGTGTTGGTGTTAAATCATTCTTCTGTCGTAGTGGTCGACTCTTATGACGAATATGATGGCACTGACCAGAGCGATCTCGCCGAAGTCATCTCGGCAAATAGGGGCATTTCTTCTGCAGGGCTGTATAAGTTTGACGATGGTGTGCAGATTATATATACAGGCACGCCGATATACTACGACGGCAAACGGGTTGGATCGCTTTTAATTTCGTCTTCTCCCGATGAAGTGTACAATCGAATCAATCAAATCTCAAGACGCATAAGCCGCGTCTCTTTTGTCGTTGTCATTATTTCGCTGATCATCAGTATAATTTTTGCAGACATCTTATCTAAGCCGCTCGAAAAACTGACGATGACAGTAAGGGCGGTCGGCAAAAAGAACCTCAATCAACAAATTGACATATCCAGTAATGACGAGTTGGGCGAATTGTCTGATTCGATTAATCAAATGGTTACGCAACTCTATCGGGTGGACGAAATGCGCAAACAATTTGTGTCAAATGTATCGCATGAATTGAAGACGCCGATTACATCGCTTAAAATAATTGCCGAAACGCTAGTTGCCAGCAAGCCGCAAGACATTGCCGTATACGATGACTTTATGCGCGACATTAATGGCGAATTGGATCGCTTAAACGAGATTATCGATACGCTTTTGACATTGAGTAAATTGGAACACGACAACGTGGTTATGGATTATAAATTGACGGCCATAGGCGCGGTGGTTTCGGCCAGTGTCAATATGCTGAAGCCGATTGCCGAGAAAAAGCGAGTAGAATTGGTAGCCGATTTGCAAGACGAAGTGACAATTTTTTGCGATAGTTTAAAAATAAGACACTGCATCGGCAATATTGTCAATAACGCCATCAAATACACGGCACCCGGAGGGCGCGTACGCGTGCGCTTATCAGTAGACAAAAACGATGTTTTGATAGCGGTAGAAGATACCGGCATCGGCATACCTAAGGAAGCCTTGCCAAATATATTTGATCGCTTTTATCGCGTCGACTCGGCGCGTTCTCGTCAAACCGGCGGCACCGGTTTAGGGCTTAGCATTGCTTTGAAATTGGCCCAGCAGCACGGCGGAAAAATAACAGTTGACAGCGAAGAGGGCGTGGGAACTACTTTTGTAATCGTAATACCAAAAAAAATGGAGCTTGAATATGACGCCTAAGAAAATAGTATTATTAGTATTTACAATAGTCGGTTTGACTTATTTTGCGCTCAATCAAGCCAATCGTCTAGAATACTTGCCGGGCAAAAAGAGAATATTACCGTATCCTTCGACGTTTACAATTGAGGCCGATATATATTATGCGAATGATCAGGATTTGCTGGAGGCTGAACGCAGAACGCTACTGGTCGAAGGCAATCATCTGGTCGAGGCCATTTTTAAAGCTCTAAAGAGCGATTCATCTAAACCCGGTTGTCGCAGTATGATTGAAGATGACGTCAACGTGTTGTCGGCCAAAGTAGTCAAACAAAAATTATATCTCAACTTGACCAAGTCGTTTGTCGATTCCGATCTTTGGAAACGCGGCAATCAGATGCTCTGTGTATACGCTTTGGTAAACTCGGTAACTCAGTTCGATAAAATTGAAAAAGTACAGATAGAGGTGGAGGGCAAATCGATATATTACTATATGACGACGCGCAACGATTATAGTGATTTTACATTTGACGATAAAATAATATATAAGCAGCCGGATAGCCCCGAGAAGGTCGTACTCAGTTTTTTGAATATGATATCACTCGGCCGTTACGAGGCCGCCTATCTCATGGTTGAAAGAGATGACGCGATGACAAAAGAGGCAGTTATCGCCGCGATGAAGAGCTATCACTATGCTAAGAACAGCTATCAAATAGCGCGTCCATTTTCGCGTAAAAAAGGCGATATAACAGATGTTTACATACGCTATCAGTACTTTGACAGCATTCGCAATATCACCTATGACGGCGGGACTAAAGTTTGGCAATTAAAAGAAAAAAATGATGGCACATATAGCGTAATTTGGCCATCGGATTAAATCAGTTGGGTTTAAGTCATAGGCTAGATATGGTATAGTAGATATGGGCGAAGAGCTCGCAGGTGAGTTGGATGTTTGATTAATCAATTTGGATTGAGTGTACTGAGAGGTGAGTGTTATGAATCATGAAATCAAAATTTTCGCGGGGTCTTCGGGAAGAGAATTTGCGCAAAAAATGTGTGATTATTTGGGCACGGATTTGGCCGATTCGACAATTTTTCAATTTTCCGAGGGCAATATTTTTGTTAGAATAGAAGAGACTGTCAGGGGCGAAGACTGTTACTTGGTACAGAGTATAGGGATGAAACCAAATGAGGAATTTGTCGAAATTCTATTTTGGATCGACGCCTTCAAAAGGGCCAGTGCCAACTCGATAACGCTGATAATGCCCTTTTTCAGTTATGCTAAGGCCGATAAGAAAGACGAACCGCGGGTTTCGATTAGGGCGCGCGTCTGCGCCGATTGTATAGAAGTCGTCGGCGTTGACAGAGTGGTTACGATGGACTTGCACAGCCCACAAATTCAAGGCTTTTTTAATCGTCCGGTCGACAATTTAACGGCGCATCCGGTCTTTATTAAAACGATAAGGCAAATGGGGCTGGACGATTACGTCGTCGTATCGCCCGATGCAGGCTACGCCAAAGAGGCGCGCAAGGTTTCCAGTCTGCTCGGCGTGCCGACTGTAATCGCCGACAAGATGCGCGCCGACCATTCTGAAAGTGCCGAAATACTGGAATTGATTGGCGACGTCGCGGACAAACACTGTATGATCTTTGACGACTTTACGCTAAGTGGCGGTACGATTATCGAATTGGCTAAAATGCTCAAAGAAAAAGGCGCCAAGAAAATATATGCCTTTTTATCACATGTCATGTTAAGTGAAAAGGCGATGCGCCGACTCGACGAAAGCGACATAGAAATGCTTTACACGACGGATTCAGTACACAATCCCAACATCGCACTCTCTAAAAAGATTAACGTGTTGTCGGTTGCACCGCTGTTTGCCGAAACGATTGAGCGGATACATTCTAAGGATTCGGTCAGCGTTATGTTTGAGAGCTTACCGGAGTCAGTGGAACGCGGTATCGATAAAATAAAATAATATAATATAATATAGTGGAGAGAGCATGGATTTATCAATATTAAACGAAAGGCAGCTACAGGCCGTGACGACTGTCGAGGGGCCGCTCTTGGTGTTGGCGGGTGCCGGTTCCGGTAAAACGCGCGTTTTAACTTACCGCATTGCCCATTTAATCGATCGTTACGACGTGATGCCTTACCATATTTTGGCGCTCACCTTTACCAATAAAGCCGCCAATGAAATGAAACAGCGCGTAGCCGCATTAGTCGGCTATCGCGCCGATCAAATAACGATGGGTACCTTTCATAGTTTTTGTCTGCGCGTTTTGCGGCGCAATGCCGACCGGATAGGCTATCGGTCGGATTTTTTGGTGTATGACGCCGGCGATCAGCGCACGCTCGTCAAAAACGTTATGAAAGAGCTCAAGATCAGCGAAAAGGACATTAGTATTTCAAATGCTAAGTCGGTCATTTCCGATGCTAAAAACAAATTGATGCGCGTAGAAAAGTTTCAGGATTTGTATCGTGACGACTATCACAACAAGCGCATTGGCTTAATTTATGAACGCTATCAGGCGCATTTGCGCGAAAACAACGCAATGGATTTTGACGATTTAATCGTCAATGTCATTCAACTGTTTCGCGATGCGCCGGACGTCTTAGAATACTATCAGCACAAATTCAAATACATTCACGTGGACGAGTATCAAGATACCAATTACATTCAATATTTATTGGTCAAACAGTTGTCGGGACACTATAACAACATTTGTGTCGTCGGCGACGGCGATCAGTCTATATACGGTTGGCGCGGTGCCGACATCGGCAATATTCGCGATTTTGAAAAGACATTTAAAAACGCCAAAGTCGTTCTACTGGAACAGAATTATCGCTCTACCCAAAACATTTTAGATTTAGCCAACGGCGTCATTAAAAACAACGCGGCGCGGCGCGATAAAAATTTGTGGACTGATAATGCGGCGGGCGAATTGATACAGTATTATAAAGCGGCCGACGGTGAAGACGAGGCGCGCTTTGTGGCAAACCAGATTGCGCGCGGTATCGAAGGAGGCGGCGCTTACGGCGAATACGCAGTATTGTATCGCACCAACGCTCAGTCGCGCACATTTGAGAACGCCTTTAATCGGGCGTCAATTCCCTATAAAATCGTCGGTGGCAGAAAATTCTACGAGCGCATGGAGATAAAGGATTTAATGGCCTATCTGCGCTTTGTGGCCAATCCGATAGACGCCGTATCGCTGCGGCGCATTATCAATCTACCAAAGCGCGGCATTGGCGCGCAGACCATGACACATCTCGAACAAATTGCCCAAACTAGACAGCTGTCGCTCTATCAGGCCGTCGGCTATGCGGTTGAAAATGCGGCCTTGTCGGGCAGGGCGCTCAAGGGGCTGAAGGGCTTTTGCGATTTTGTACAACCGCTCATCGACGGACGTGACGAGATGGCCGGTTCGGAGGTGTTAAAGACGATTATCGAAAAAAGTGGTTATCGCGACAGTTTAGAGATGGAACGAACGACTCAGGCGGAGGCGCGCCTTGAGAACATCGACGAACTATATAACCAAATTGTCGAATTTGAACAAAAGAACGAAACCACTGAATTAAATTATTTTTTACAGGAAATTAGCTTGTTGAGCGATCAGGACGATATCGCAGAAGAGGAGTCCGGTCAAGTCTTGCTGATGACTATTCACGCCGCCAAGGGCTTGGAATTCCCAGTGGTGTTTTTAGTTGGCATGGAAGAGCGACTCTTTCCATCGGGCAGGGCGTTGGAAGACGATGATGGATTGGCTGAAGAGCGCCGCCTTTGTTACGTCGGCATTACGCGGGCGCAGCGACAGCTCTATATCAGTCACGCCGAAATGCGCAGTCAGTACGGTTCGTTGCGCGTCAATCAGGTGTCGCGTTTCATTGAAGAAATGCCGCATCACATCATAAAAAGTCACAGTGGCGAAATAGCGGTCAGAAAGCCGTACGGTGGCAAAATGGCGATTAACTATAAGCGCTATGCCGCAAAGCCGGTCGCGCAAACTGATGACAACGATTACAAACTGGGCATGCGCGTTTATCATCAGCACTTTGGCGAAGGCGTCGTCATTGCATTGAATCAGAAGAAGACGCTGACCATCGCCTTCGATAAAAAGGGCGTCAAGAAATTGGCGGTGGGGATTGCGCCGCTGCGCATCATCGAGGAGTGAGCATGACGAGGCAAGATTATCTGCAACTGGTTGAGGAACTCAATCAACACAATTACAACTATCACGTTTTAGACAATCCGCAGATTGACGATCGCACTTATGACGATTTGATGGATAAGTTGTTGGAAATTGAGAGGCAGCATCCTGAATGGCGCGTTGTTTATTCGCCCAGTTCGCGCGTCGGCGCAGAACCACTCAGTCAATTTGGTCAAGTTAGGCACCCCGTTAAACTGCTCAGCCTGGAAAACACTTATTCAAAAGCAGACGTCAGCGCCTTTGTGGAACGATTAAAAAGGGAGCTGCAAGCAGATGTCGACTTTGCCTTAGAGTACAAAATTGACGGCTTGTCGGTCGCGCTGACTTATCGCAACGGTCTATTGGTGCAGGCGGCGACGCGCGGCAACGGGGTAGTCGGCGAAGACGTCACCGAAAATGTCAAGACGATAGCCGCCGTTCCCTTAAAGCTCAAGCGACCAATTGACATCGCGGTGCGCGGCGAGGTGTTTTTGGCCAAGCGCAATTTCGAAAAGCTGAATCGACGACAAGAACAACTGGGCGCTGCGGTTTTTGCCAATCCCAGAAATGCGGCGGCCGGATCGCTGCGTCAACTCGATTCAAAGATAACGGCTCAGCGTCAACTCGACATCTTTGTATTCGGCGCACTGCAGGGATTACCGCAGGCGATAACAACTCAAATTGAGGCGATAGATTATTTAAATGAACTTGGATTTAAGACGATTGGTGTCCAACGGGCGACCACAGTAGAGCAAATTTCAGAGCATATTGACGACGTCTTAAAACGGCGTTCGGAGATACCTTACGACATAGACGGACTGGTCATTGCGCTGAACGATTTGGCGGCTTGTCAAAAAATGGGTGCGCGCAGCAGGACGCCGAAGTGGGCGGTGGCTTATAAATTTCAGGCCGAACGGGTCGAAACAGTCGTCGTCGGCATTCGCGCACAAGTTGGTCGTACCGGCGTGATTACGCCGCGCGCTGAATTTGAGCCAGTCGTCGTGGCCGGTTCGACGGTTAGTTATGCGACTTTGCACAATCAAGATTTTATCGATCAAAAAGATATTAGAATAGGCGATCGCGTCATTATTGAGAAAGCCGGAGATGTCATACCGGCCGTCGTAGCAGTGCGCAGTGAGTGTCGCAGCGGCGCTGAAAAGCCCTATCGTCTGCCGCCGACTTGTCCAGCTTGTGGTCAGCCCACCAAACGGCGTGCCGACGAGGTCGCGCTGCGCTGCACTAACCCGGCGTGTCCAGCAAAGGACAAGCGATCGCTGATTCACTTTGTATCCAAGGCTGGAATGGACATCGACGGCTTTGGCAAGGCACTTGTCGAACAATTGGTCGACGCTGGATTAATCGGCGACTTTGCGTCCATTTATCAATTGTCTGAGATGCGCCACGAGTTGTTAAAACTGGAGCGCATGGCCGATAAAAAAGTCGACAACTTACTCGCCGCTATCGAGGCGTCGAAGGCAAACCGATTAGACATGCTGTTGGCGGCGCTCGGCATACCGTTAATCGGCGCACGTGCGGCACGCCTTTTGGCCGCTCACTTTGGCAGTCTCGATGCATTGAGGGCGGCCGATCGCTCGACGCTTAGCGGCATCGCTGAGATCGGCGATAAAATGGCGGATTCAGTTATTGCCTATTTTGCCGACATTAAAAATAGGGCAACTGTCGATGCGCTACTCGATTTGGGTGTCAATGCGGTTGCCGCTAAAAAGGACGACGCTAAATTATCGCTATACGAAGGCAAGCGCATTGTCTTAACGGGTAAGCTTACGCTGTTGACGCGTTCTGCGGCAAAGGCGCATATCGAATCGCTCGGCGGCGTCGTGACGAGTAGCGTCAGCCAGAAGACCGACTTCGTCGTAGTCGGTGAATCGGCTGGCAGTAAATTAAAGAAAGCGCAGCAATTAAATATTGAGGTAATTGACGAACGCGCGTTTATAAATCGGTTGAAAGATGCCGGTGTCGAGATCGAATCGGAAATAAGATGAGCATAGCGAAGATGAAATGGGAGAACAATATGACTTTGAGCAGGCGAGTGGCCGGAATATGGTTGTTGAGCATATTGCTACTGGCGATGGTGATGACGGCTTATGCAGCCGAATACGCGATCGCTGATACAATACGGCTGCGCGATGAAAGCAGTGCGCAAACGAAAGACTATACGACGGTGAATTTGACACTTGGAAATTCGGATATACTGTCCGATGTGCCGGCGTTTTTATACACGGTAGATTTAAAAGGCAAACGGGAAACGCGCACGTTGGTACCGCTTCGCGTAATCAGCGAGTCGCTCGGCGCCAACGTCGCCTGGCGCGGTGAGGATAAAAGTATTATTATAGATTATGAGGAACTGAATATTCAGTTGACGATCGATCGCGGAACGGCGCTGATCAACGGCCAGGAAATTGAAATGCCCAGCGGCGTGCCGCCCAAGCTGATGACGTACGAAGATACGACGCGCACTTTTGTGCCGTTGCGTTTCGTTTCGGAAATGCTGGGCACGACAGTCAGTTGGGATGGCGCCACGCGCACGGTCAGAATCGATCGCGCCAAGCAGTACATCAAGTCAATCGACTACTCAAATGAATTGATGCGCCAGAAAATAGAAATACACACCAGCGGTCAAGTCGACATGTCGACTTACTATTTAAGTGCGGTCAGGACTGGTGAAAACAGCCAGCTGGTCATCGATGTACCCAATGTAGATTTTGCCCTGCTGGAAGAGGGGCAAACCGTCGATAATAAGAGTTATTTTTTGGAAATAGACGATAAGGGCATCGAATCGCTTAAGGGCATTGCGTTGAACGATGATAAGAACACGGTGCGCTTTATCGTTCAAATGACAGAGCCGCGCGGTTACGAAGTGAACAGTGATGCCAGGGGGATTACGCTTAGCTTTGTCAACAATATATATAAATTGGCGAAAAAACGCAATTTAGAGGGCGTTGGACTGGAGATCATGGGGGTCGAAAAGCCGGATTATAAATTGTCGCATTGGAAAGATAAGTATATTATCGACATCTTTGGCGCGCGTATGAATGTGGCCAAAGATGCCGCGCAGAATATTGATATGACCGACGCCGGCATATTGGCAGTCAGTTTTTCGCAGCTCGATGCGCGACCGATTTACGGCGACGACCGGTTGGTGGCCAGGGTAGTTTTAACATTGGCCGAGGATGTCGATTTTGAGCGCGTCGACGTCGAGCAAACCGGCAACAATCTATTTGTATACGTCGACGACAGCAATCGACAGTACATTGATTATCAGCGCGTCGATCAGTCGACCAGTCGCCTAGTTTTAAGCGATTGGCCGAAAGACTGCGAATACGATTATGACGAAGTGGAAAACGTCGTCGAAATCACAGTGCCGCACGGCTTTGGCAACTTCGATAAAATGGATTTTAGACCGAATGACGCCATCGTGCGGGCAATTAATCACGTCGAGGGCGATAAAACGGACAAATTGTATGTAGAATTGGAGAGCGGTGTCGTCTATAGCCTGGAAAAAGATATCGCAGCTACACGCTTAATATTCGAAAATCCGCATGTAAAAAGCGGCACTTCGGGGCGCAAAGTGATAGTGATAGATGCCGGTCACGGCGGCAAAGATCCCGGTGCAATCATTAAGGAAGAGGAATTATACGAAAAGACAATCGTCTTTAACAGCGCCTTGCAGCTGCGCGAGAAACTTAAGAATTACGGTTATCGCGTCTATATGACGCGCGACCACGACGTTTACGTCGACTTGTACGGGCGCACTGAGCTGGCCAATCAAATTGGCGCCGACGCCTTTATTTCAATCCACGCCAATGCCGCCGAATCGCTCAGTGCCGAGGGTGTAGAAACACTTTACGTCGAAGATGAGCGCGGCAGCAAAGCTTTTGCCAACGCCGTCCAAAAGGGGATGGTCAAGGCGACAAATGCCAAAAATCGCGGCATCGTAAACCGACCGGAATTGGTCGTTATTAGAGAAACCGAGATGCCGGCAGTATTGGTTGAAATCGGTTTTATGACCAATTTGGAAGAACGCGAAAAGCTCTTAGATGACCGTTACATTAACAGCTTGACGTCGGGGATAGCTGATGGTGTAGTTAATTATTTTAAGTAGCCGACTGACGTAGTGAGAGGAGCTGGCTGTGAAATTATTGTATGACGGGGAAGTTGCATCGACGTTTGAAGCGGTTGACCAAATCGTCAAACAGATTGATCAAAATATCGCGCGCTACTGCGAACGCATCGATTCTTCTACTTTGTTTAAAATTAATTTTATGTTGCGCGAAATACTCAATAACGCGGTGGAACACGGCAATCACTTTGCCGCTGATAAAACGGTGCACTGTCGCGTCGAGGCGATTGATGATTACGTCTATTTTCGCATTACAGATCAGGGCAGCGGTGTCGACTTGACTTGTGACCCGCGCAGCGAAGAATGTCAATACAAGCTGGAAACGCGACGGCGCGGCTTGGCAACGGTGCGCAAACTCAACTTTGACGTCGTCGTCAACGGCAATACTGTGACGGTTTCATTTGATTTAAGACAGGGGGAAAACAGTGAAAAAAACGACAAATAACGGCGTTGTCACTTTGGTGTTCGAACGCGATTTAACGGCAAATAACGTCGACTTTTTCAATCGGGAAGTCGCTGAATACTTAAGGGGCGAAACCGACTTGGTCGAATTGGTCTTAGATTTGTCGACGACCAAAAACATAGACTCGGTCGGCATAACATTTGTTATTGGACAGTATAAAAAAATGCAGAGAGAAGGTTGTCTGTTTAGAATTACAGGCGCCAGCAATGATGTCAAAAGCCTTTTTAAGTTGATGAAATTAGATCAGTTTTTTGAGTTAGAAGATTAATGGAAGTGAGTTTATGTCTTATCGCATATTGATCGCCGACGACGCGCGCATCAATCGAGTTTTAATAAAGAAAATATTATCGCACAGCATTCAGTCATTGGAATTTGAAGAGGCTGACAATGGCGAAGTCGTCCTAGAAATCGTCAAAAATGTACAAATTGATTTGATTATTTTGGATTTAATTATGCCGGTTCTGGACGGTTATAAAGTTTTGGAAACGCTTAAGAAATCGAAAGAGTATCACGATATACCAATTATTGTCAACTCCGCATTGGCGGATATTTCGGCGATAGAGCGAACGCTGCGCGAAGGTGCGGTTGACTACTTTAAAAAACCGCTATCGCCCAACGACATGAAAGTCGTCCTGCCGCTCAAGGCTAGAAATGCACTGCGCCTTTACGAGCAAAACAAGACGATCAACGCGCTCAATCATAAAATTGACAAGGAATTAAAGAATGCGCATACGTTTTCCGAAATCATGTTGCCAAAACCGAGCAATTTAAATAAGGTAGCGCTATATTATAAATATCATCCGTCGATGGCGATTGGTGGCGACTATTTTGACTGCACCGAAAGAGATGGCAAGACGCACTTTATAATTGCCGACGTCACCGGCCATGGCATTGCTGCCGGCATGGCATCTTCGATGGTCAAGATGCTCTATCGAAAGTGCTTAGATAAAGGGCATAGCGCGCCGCATCAGATACTCGATGAAATGAATCGCAGTATATTTGAAATATTTGATTTTACGGTGAATAATTACTTTATTTTTACGGCCTTTGTCGGCGTTATCGAAGACGGTGTACTCAGTTATGCCAACGCGGGGCAGCCCTACCCATTGTTTTATAATAGCGCTGCGCAGCGCTTTAAATGCATTGAGCAAAATGGCTTTTTGGTCGGCATGGTTGACGGCGTAAGCTATCAAACTGAAACGATGCCGATTGCTCCTGGCGATGCAGTCTTCTTGTACACTGACGGTTTATTTTGCTCGGGCGATATTGGTGATTTTACCGACTGGCAGAAAGTCGAAAAGTTATCCAATCAATTTATTCCCGATTTAGCAGATCCCGATCAGTTTTTAGAAGAAATATTTTACGCTTTCAAAGTTAGACATATGGCGCACGATTCAACTTTTACGGACGACGTCGCGTTAATGCTATTGCGGGTTGAATAAGCCCTTTGTCATTTCGAGTGTCGCGCGGAGTGCGAAATCGAGAAATCTCGGGTTTTATGCTTTTTCCGACAAATGGACTAACCGACTAACAGACCAACTGATAAAAGGAGATATAATGAGAACAGATGGCAGAATGTACGATCAATTGAGGACAATAAATATTAAGCGCAATTATACCAAACACGCAGACGGTTCAGTTCTGATTCAAACTGGCGATACCATGGTGCTCTGCACGGCGACGCTCGAAAATCGCGTGCCGCCCTTTTTGAAGGGAAGTGGTTCGGGCTGGCTGACGGCGGAGTACGACATGTTGCCGGGCAGTACACAAGACAGAAAGCGACGCGGTGTGACGCGCGGTCGTCCCGATGGCAGGAGTCTTGAAATACAGCGCTTAATTGGCAGGAGTTTACGCCAGGCGATTGACTTAACGGTTATCGGCGAGCGCACTATTTGGATTGATTGTGATGTTTTACAAGCCGATGGTGGTACTAGAACGGCAGCTATTAACGGCGCTTATATTGCGCTTTGCGATTTGATAACTGAATTGGAAAAACGCGAAAAATTTTCCGTTTCACCACTGGTATCGCAGGTTGCCGCGATAAGCGTTGGCATCGTCCGCGGTAAAGCACTACTCGATCTCTGCTATGTTGAGGATTCGGCGGCTGAAGTCGACATGAATATCGTAATGGATGATGAGTTGAACGCGATAGAAATACAGGGGACAGGTGAGGGGCGTGCCTTTACGAAGAGAGAGTTTGATCAAATGTATCGCTTGGCGGAGTGCGGCATTGCCGACATCTTGGAAATTCAGCGCCGCTGTTCGGATGTTCTATAGGAGGACGATGTGAAAAAAATAGTTTTAGGGACGCAAAATGTCAATAAATTACGTGAAGTTAAAGAAATATTGGAACCGCTTGGCTACGATGTGATTTCTTTAAAAGAATTTGATTTGGCGGGTATGGAAGTAGTAGAAGACGGCGATACCTTTGAGGCGAATGCCCTTAAAAAGGCGACTGAATACTCGAAGGCCTGTGGCTTGCCGGTCTTGGCGGACGATTCCGGTTTGGCGGTCGATATCTTAGATGGTGCGCCGGGCGTGTATTCCGCTAGATACGCTGGAGAAGAATCCGACGATGCAAAGAATAATCAAAAGTTACTCGCCGAATTAACAGGCGTTGCGACTAATAAACGCAAGGCGAAGTTTGTATGCGCAATGGCCTATGTCGACGCGCAAAACGATATAGCACACGTCGAACGCGGTGAAGTGGCTGGCATTATATTAGAAGAACCGCTTGGCGAAGGCGGTTTCGGTTACGATCCGTTGTTCTACTTGCCGGACATTGGGCTAACCTTTGCGCAGGCGACGCCCGAAGTAAAAAATCGCCATTCGCACCGCGGTAGGGCGCTCCTGGCGATTAAACAGTATTTAGCTGAAATTTAAATTTAGTCTTGTCGCCTACACGCAGTTGTCTATATTGCGTGTAGGCTTTTTCAATTGCACCCATTTGTCATCTTTGATGACCTTGACTTTATATAAGTTTCTCCATTATCTGATTGCTGCGCTTGATAAAGTCGTTCATCTGCTGGCCGTCGAGTGGCTTGTGACTGAGCACCGCCAGGTCGTACAGTTGCTTGGCGACCATGTCGGACAGTTCGTCTTCTTCGTACATGTGTTCAAGTGTGTATTTGACCAATTTGTGATTTTTGTTGAGTACTAAAGTTTCATCGCTCGGCAGCGCCATGCCGTCGCCACCCATCGCGTACATTTTCATCATGTCCTGCATGCGGCGGCTGCTTTCAGATAGCGTAATCATGGCGGCGACGTCTTTAGATTTTAAATTCTTTAATTCCACTTTTACGTCGTCCTTCGACAAGACGCGTTTAAACAGCGCGACCAGCGATTCGCTGATTTTCTTTTGTCCTTCTTCGTCCTGCTCCACTTCGCCTTCGGTCAATAGTTCGGCGACGTCGGCGTCGACGCGCTTAAAACTAACGCCTTCCATTTTAGACTCGATAAATGAGATAAAAGCTTGATCGATGTGACCGTCTAATACCAGTGTATCAATGTCGTGTTCTTTTAACATGGCGATATACTGTGCCTGTTGTACTGGGTCGGATGTATAGTAGACGTCGTCTTTTAGCTTTTCGGAGGTGTTGGCGCGGTAATCCGGCAAAGTCATGTACTGGTCGGCGGTAGTTTTATATAAGACGCTGTCCTTAATCTTTTCGTAGAATTTATTGTCCTTGAGGGCGCCAAATTTGACAAACGGATTGATGTCTTCCCAGAATTTTTCGTAGTTTTCGCGATCGGTCTTGTTTAAGCCGTTCAGTTTATCGGCGACTTTTTTGGTGATGTAGTCTTGTACTTTCTTGACAAAGCCGTCGTTTTGCAAAAAGCTGCGCGAAACGTTAAGCGGTAAATCTGGGCAATCGATAACGCCCTTTAACAGCAATAAAAATTCCGGAATGACCTCTTTGATGTTGTCGGCGACGTAGACTTGTGTGTTGTAGAGCTTGATTTGTCCCTCCATGCCGGCGAATTCGGTATTGATTTTCGGGAAGTAGAGAATGCCCTTTAAGCGGAATGGATAGTCCATGTTGAGGTGAATCCAAAACAGCGGCTCTTTAAAGTCCATAAAAGTGTCGCGGTAGAACTTGCGGTATTCGTCGTCTTCAATTTGTGCGGGCGACTTTAAGTACAGTGGTGTCGTGTTGTTGATTGGCTCTGCCACTACCGGTACCTCGTCAGTCGCCTCGCCTTTGTTTTCTTCGCTCTCTGTTTCAGCTGCGCCGGTGACTTCAAAGAAGATTGGATAGGGCATAAAGTTACAGTATTTGTTGAGCGTGTTTTTAACTTTGTATTGGCTCTTAAATTCGTCGCCTTCTTCGCTTAAATGAAGCGTTACGGTCGTGCCGCGCGTCGTTCTGTCGCTGCTGCTGATTGTAAACTCGGTGCCGCCGTCGCAAGTCCAGTGCGCGGCCTCGGCGCCGTCGACGTAAGACAGCGTGTCGATAGTAACTTCTTTGGCGACCATAAATGCCGAATAAAAGCCCAGGCCAAAGTGACCGATGATTTGGTCTTTATCTTCCTTGTCCTTAAACTTTTCGACAAACGCCTCGGCGCCGGAAAAGGCGATTTGGTTGATGTACTTTTGGATTTCTTCAGCCGTCATGCCGATGCCGTTATCAGCAATTGCAATCGTTTGGTTTTCTTCGTCGTAAGTGACCGTAATCTTAAAGTCGTCGTCGCCTTTGAGGTCGGCTTCGCCCAAAGAGGCGAGGCGTTTCATCTTAGTGATGGCATCGCTGGCGTTGGATACCAATTCGCGAATAAAAATATCGTGATCGGAATAGAGCCACTTTTTTATAATTGGAAAAATATTTTCGCTGTGAATCGAGAGATTACCCTTAATATCTGACATTGTTACATCCTTTCTACTTTCTAAACTATTTAATAGATGTTTCTACAGGGATAGTTTAGCGAATAACGGTGAAAATGTCAATAGTTTTTTAGCACTCAACAATAAAGACTGCTAACAAAATTGTATTTTTCGGTTTACAGCAAGGTGCTACAGCAAGGTGCCAGGCACGCTTTTAGTTGTTTGTCAGCTCGACTGAGATGGAGAAACCTCACTGTGCTTGTCATTTCGAGCAGATGCAGCTTTGCTGCGCAGCGGAGAAATCTCGTTTTTGCGGCTCGGTGCCAGGCTCGTTTTTTCTGACTATAATCTCAAGTACACTTGCAAAGTGTATTTAACTTTCAATTGATTTAATCGTCTATTTATGGTTAAATAAAGTAATTGAAACTAGGAGAATGCAATGAAAAAATGGATTAAAATTATCGTTGCCGTATGCCTTTTGCTGGCGACTTCGCTGGCTGTGCTCGTCTTGCATCAACCATCACAAGGGAAATACACTTTAAATAAAGATTTGTATAATCGCCTTTCAGAACAGCCCGGCTACGTTAAATTAGAGTCGGTCAGCCCACTTTTTTTAGATGTTTTAGTGGCCAATGAAGATAAGCGTTTTTACAGTCACAAGGGCTTCGATTTGATTAGAATTAGCGGTGCGGCACTCGGCAACATAAGGGCGGGAGAGCTGCAGACCGGTGGCAGTTCAATAACGCAGCAGTTGGCAAAAAATTTATTTTACAGTTGCGAGCAAACGCTCACAAGAAAACTACTTGAGTTGGGTACGGCAATTCGTTTGGAATACTATTTTAGTAAAGCACAAATTTTGGAAATGTACATCAATGTCATTTATTACGGTTCCGATGCTTATGGCATTGCTGCAGCCAGTCGCATTTACTATGATAAACCGCCCGATCAGTTGACGCTCGAAGAATCGGCGATGTTAGTTGGATTGTTGCCGGCGCCCAGCGTATACAACCCCAATAACGACCTCGCGTTGGCAGAACGTTGCAAGCGCAACGCGTTAAACACATATTATCAGATTACGATGCAATGAACATGTTATTGCGTCGTTTTTTTTGTGATCAAGTGGGTATACATAATTATCGGAGGGTGTATGGCTAAAAAGAAATCTCGCTTTATCTGTCAAAATTGTGGTGCATTTGCGAATGCCTGGTTGGGCAAGTGTCCGGATTGCGGAGCGTGGGACAGCTACGTTGAAGAGGTGATCAAATCGGGTAAAGCTGCTGCAATGCCGTCGGGTACAGTGACTTTGCTCAAAAATGTGGATTACGATGAGTCGATTCGCACACCTTCTGGTATTGCCGAATTGGATTTGGTTTTGGGCGGTGGCATTGTCGCAGGCTCTTTGGTCTTGGTCGGAGGCGACCCGGGAATTGGCAAATCGACGATGCTGTTGCAAGTTGCCAATTATCTGGCGGCTCAACAAAGTGTATTGTATATTTCCGGTGAAGAGTCACCGGCGCAAATAAAATTGCGTGCCGAGCGCGTTACCAATCAGTTAAACGACATGTTGTTGTTGGCCGAGAACGAAATGCAGGCGGTAATCGCCAGCGTAGATCAGGTCGAGCCAAATGTGCTCATTGTCGATTCTATACAGACGATGTACGATCAGAACATATCATCGGCACCGGGGAGTGTTAGCCAAGTGCGCGAAGTGACCAATCAATTGATGTTGATTGCCAAAAGGCGAGGTATTGTCGTTTTTATCATTGGTCATGTAACCAAGAGCGGTGCCATTGCCGGGCCAAAGGTACTCGAGCATATGGTCGATACGGTACTCTATTTTGAAGGTTCTTCGCGCGGTGTCTATCGCATGTTGCGGGCGGTAAAAAATAGATTTGGATCGACAAATGAAATCGGCGTTTTCGAAATGAGAAATCGCGGGTTGGTCGGGGTTGAAAATCCGTCTAAAATATTTATTGATAACAAACCCGTCGGAGCGAGCGGGTCGGTCGTGACAGCTTGTGTCGAGGGAACCAGACCACTTTTGATAGAAGTGCAGGCTTTGACCAGCGCGACAAATTATGCGTCGCCGCGCAGATTGGCGGTTGGCGTAGAGTACAATCGCGTAACTTTTTTGATTGCCGTGCTCGAAAAGGTTGTCGGCATGTTATTGGGCGGTGTCGATGTCTATGTCAATTTAGTTGGCGGCGTCAACGTCGGCGAGCCGGCGCTCGATTTGGCAATCGTCATGGCGATTGCATCAAGTTATAAAAATAAGGCGATTCCGGACGACGTCATCATCTTTGGCGAAGTCGGTTTGACCGGTGAAGTAAGGGGCATTAGTCACCCCGAAAAACGCGTAAAGGAAGCGGTTAAAATGGGTTATCGAACAATTATTATGCCGGCCTTAAACAGTGCTGATATTAAGTGTTCGAGTGACGTTAAATTGGTGGGTGTAAAACTCATTAGGCAAGCATTTGACCATATTTTTGGCTAAGTATTGGCGAATTGGCTAAAGGAAATCGTATTTTTTTGACCAATGCTTATTATTTTAGTATAATATAACTAAGGAGGTCAAGATGTTTAAAATTGGTGATAAAGTGGTCTATCCTATGCACGGCGCGGGTATTATTGAAGGGATAGAAGAAAAGGAAATATTGGGTAAAAACAAGCGCTACTATATATTGCGTCTGCCGACTAAAAATATGAAAGTAATGTTGCCGACTGACAACATTGAAAATTTGGGCTTGCGAGATGTCGTCGAAGAAACGGCTATCGACGAAGTGTTCGACAAGCTGAGCGGTGAGCAATCAGAAATGTCGTCTAATTGGAATAGGCGTTATCGCAATAATATGGAAAAAGTTAAATCTGGCGATATCCTCGACGTCGCCGAAGTCGTTCGCGATCTCGAAATTATGGATCGCAAAAGGGGACTTTCAACGGGCGAACGCAAAATGCTGACGAATACTAAGCAAATTTTAGTGAGTGAATTGGCGCTCGTACAGGGGAAAGAAAAGAGCGAAATCGAATCGTTAATCGATTCGACAATTGCATAATTTATAATTGCAATTTTTTGCTGGTAGCAATCAGCGCGTATCGGGGTGGTGCGCGCTTGTTGAATGTTGTGAAGAAAGGAGGCAGATACAATGTTTAAAGCGCTTTTGCGCGCGTTTATCACAATAGTTGGCGTTTCGATTGGCTATGGTCTTGGCGTATTTGTGAATAACTCAAAGATCTTTGATGCGTTTTCACCCGGTTTTAGCGAGGATGTGTTTTATGCACTCGTCATCAATGCGACGTTTGCGAGTATTTTTGGACTCATACTATTTTTTAATTCTACACGAATCATTAAAACTGGTTTACGATTTGTTGACGTAGCGGAAAAAGAACTCATTTCCATACCGTTCAATTATCTAGTTTCCGGAACTGTTGGTTTGGTCATTGGACTGTTGATTTCATTTTTAATCAATCCGTTATTTAAAACGGTCTTTGGTGAAAACATCGTCTATACGGTGGTCAGTGTGTTGTCCTATGGTGTACTGGGTTTTATTTGTTTGCGTCTGGGCGTGCGTTATTTGTCGGATAGTAGCAAATTAAAAGAGAACTTTAAGTTTCACACTAAATCGAATGCTGCTAAGGGAAGAGGCGCAATGCCAAAGGTTTTGGATACGAGCGTAATTATAGATGGGCGAATTGCCGATTTGTGTAAGACTGGCTTTGTTGAGGGCAAGATAATCATTTCAGAATTCGTCTTAAAGGAATTGCGTCATATTGCAGATTCATCAGACGACATTAAGCGCGTGCGCGGCAGACGTGGTCTGGACGTATTGAAAATCATTCAAAATGATCTCGATATGGAAGTTATTATAACAGATGAGGATTTTGAAGACACCGATGAAGTAGACGTAAAACTATTAAAGTTGGCACAAAAATATCAAGGTGCAATTGTCACCAATGACTTTAACCTCAACAAAGTCGCCGGTATTCAGGGTGTTAAGGTGCTCAATATTAACGAGCTGACCAATGCCGTCAAGTCGGTGCTTTTGCCGGGCGAGCAACTAGTGGTTACAGTCATTAAAGCCGGCAAGGAATTACGTCAGGGCGTCGCTTATTTAGATGACGGTACGATGATTGTCATTGAAGATGGCAAAAAGTTAATTGGCAAAGATGTCGACGTCGTGGTGACGAGCGTGCTTCAGACTGCGGCTGGGCGCATGATATTTGCCAAGCCGGTTTAGTATGAAGTGTGCAGCGATTATAGTGGCCGCCGGAAGCGGTAGGCGCATGGGTTTAGAAAAAAACAAAATATTAATGCCGATTGGCGGGAGGTCTATTGTCGGACTAACGCTTGTGGCATTTTTGGCTGCGCCGAACATTAGAGATGTCATCTTGGTGATTCGGCCGCAAGACGATTTGGAAATTAGGCAGATATTAAATGATATCGGTGATTCTGAGAGGGTCGCTGTCGTCTACGGCGGTGCTCAGCGGACAGATTCTGTTGCTGCCGCAGCTGCCGCTTTAAAGCGAGATATCAGTCACGTTTTGATACACGATGGCGCAAGGCCGCTTATTAAACAGTCGACAATTTCGGCCGTAGTAGACGGGCTGAGCGATTACTCGGCCGTTATTCCGACGGTGAATGTGACCAATACCATAAAAGTCGTCGCTGATAATAGCGTTCAAAAGACTTTGCTGCGTAGTCAACTAAAGGCCGTGCAGACGCCGCAAGGTTTTGATCGCAAACTATTTGAACGCATGTTGTCGTTTTGCGAGCAATCGTCAGATAGCTATACAGATGATGCTGCGATAGTCGAAGCGATGGGTGAAACTGTATATTGTGTGGCTGGCGATGTGAGCAATATAAAAGTAACTAACGCGCAAGATTTGTTGTTGGCAGAGGCGCTTTTAAAGGATAATCGCGGTGGTGCTATGAGAGTTGGTACGGGTTATGACGTTCATCGTTTGGTAGAGGGTCGAAAGCTGATTATTGGCGGAGTCGACATCCCCTTTACGAAGGGACTAGAGGGGCACTCTGACGCCGACGTTTTGGCGCATGCTATCACTGACGCTTTACTCGGCGCGGCTGGATTGGGCGATATTGGTCTGCACTTCCCGGATAGCGATAACAGCTATAAAAATATTGATAGCCTCGTGTTGTTAAAGCGGGCTATGCAAAGCGTTGTGGCTAAGGGCTATAAAGTCAACAATATCGATGCGACGGTGGTTTGCCAAAGCCCCAAGTTGCGTCCGCATATTGCCCAGATGACTGCAAATATAGCCGCTGTGTTACAAGTTGATGAAGACAAGGTCAATATTAAGGCGACGACGACCGAAAGACTTGGGTTTGAAGGTGAAGGCCTTGGCATCAGCGCTCAGGCGGTCGCCAGTTTAAGTTGTTAAAAACGTTCTGTTTAGCGCTGTGCGCTTTGAATTTTATCGTTTAGTCTCAAAACTAGACATTTTTAATTAAGCGTATGTAGCATTTAAATCGGAGTTGTCGCGGCCGTTGGGCTCAGCGTATTGTAATTGGTAGAGGTCGTAGTAGAGGCCCCTATTTTTTATTAGTTCTTCGTGTTTTCCGATTTCACAGATTTCGCCTTGGTTCAGGACAATAATTTTATCGGCGCTGACAATCGTCGACAAGCGGTGTGCAATGATGATTGAAGTGCGTTTTTTGGCCAGTTTTGCGATGGCGTCTTGGATTAGGCGTTCGGTTTCCGTATCGATATTGGAAGTTGCCTCGTCGAGAATTAAAATTGAAGGATTGTAGGCCAAGGCACGAGCGAAAGATAACAATTGCCTTTGGCCACTCGAAAACTCTGCGCCGCGCTCTTTTAGGACGTAGTCAAATTGGCCGTCCAAACTGCAAATAAAGGGCTCGGCATTGACCATTTTGGCGGATTCTATAATGCGCTTGTCGGATATTTTAGAGTCGTATAGTCTGATGTTTTCTCTGATGCTGTCGGAAAATAAAAATACGTCTTGTAAGACCATGCCGATGGCGCCGCGCAATTGTTCTTTTTTATAGTCTTTGACGTCGATGCCGTCAATACAAACTTGTCCTTTGTCGACGTCGTAAAAGCGGTTGATTAAATTTGTAATCGTCGTTTTGCCACTGCCGGTGTGACCGACGATGGCGACGGTTTCGCCCGGGTTTATATCAAAACTGACGTCCTTTAAAACAGGCGCATTCGATTTGTAGGAAAACCACACATTTTTAAACGAAATGGCGCCTTTTATCTTTTTGACGGTTTGCGGCTTTAGCGGGTTTTTAACTGGATTTTGGCTATTTTGAATTAAATATATGCGCTCGGCGCTGGCCATTGCCGATTGCATAATGTTAAATTTCTCTGAAAAATCAAAGATTGGTTGATAAAACTGTTTGATGTAGCGCGTAAAGGCAACTAAAACGCCGAGTTGAATCGTGTAGTTCATCACCTGTCCGGTGCCGTATAACAACAGGGCGATTAGACCCATACTATAGAGTAAATTCATCATTGGTCGAAAAATGCCGTAAACGCGAATTTCTTGTAGTGTCGTTTCGCGGTAGCTGTCATTACTGTCTTTAAAATTGTCTAAAAAGGTTTCTTCGACGTTGAAGACTTGTATAATATTCATACCGGAAATGAATTCCGAGAGTTTGGCGTTGATAATTGCCAAGCGCACTTTTATACTGCGTTGAATCGGTCTGATATTTCGTCTAAATAAATAGGTTGCCAATAATACTAATGGAAAAGTCGACAGGCATACCCAAGTCAGACTTGCGTCGATTCGGAACATCATAATTAAGATGCCGATTAACAGCAAGCTGTCCTGTACAATTGTCAATAAGACACTGGTAAACATTTCGTTGATATTGCTCAAGTCATTGGTTAGACGCGTTACCAGTCTGCCCACCGGATTGCCGTCAAAGTAGCTGAGGTCGAGTCTGCTGACGTGCTTGAACAAATCTTCTCGAATACCGAAAATAATTTTTTGCGAAGTCAGGTTGAGCAATAGAATTTGTCCGTAGTTAAAGGAAAAACCGACCATTAGCACGATTGCAAAGGCAATCAACAGTTGGTTTAAGTTGGCGTAGCTTTGACTGTGCAACGAGTTGCTAAAGTGCTCGCTCGCCTTTGTGATTTCTTTCAAACGACTGGCCGTCTTAATGTAATATTTGCCATCGGATAGTGTTATCTGATAATCTTCGGAGATATCTAAATCTATTGGTAACTGGTAGTGAGCGCCATCGTATTTGACAATGCGAATCAATTTGTCGGGCTTTTGGTAGTGGCGCGCCAGTGTCGAATAAAATTGTCCGTTAAAGACAAAGCCGCTGCTGTCCCGGTAGTTTTCGTAAACGCCATAAATGCGCTGTTTGTCGTTGATGACGTCGTCGATTGCAATTTCAACCAAAAAGGGCGTGCTGATATTTGCTATAGTGACGACGATGAGCAATAGAAAACAGAGCGCGAATATTAAACTGTACGGTTTTGCATAATGCAGCAAATAGCGCATTAATCGCCAGTCGAATGACTTTTCAATATGTTGTTCCGCGTAGTGTTTATTGTCCATATTGAGCCTCTGTTGTATAGTGAACGATGCGTGTTTCCAATTGTTGCTTTAAGAACGTTTCGCGATAGTAACCATCTTCTTCAATTAAGCTTTCGTGATTGCCGATTTGTGTAATGTGGCCGTTTTTGAGAACGACAATGACGTCGGCGTCGCAAATTGACGACAGTCGATGCGTAATGATGATGGAAGTCTTGTCTTTTAGTTCTTCTTTTAAGTGGTTTAAAATTAATTCTTCAGTTTTGCTGTCGACGGCAGATAGCGCATCGTCCAATATAATCATATCGGGGTTTTTAATTAATGCGCGAGCAATTGAAATGCGTTGTTTTTGACCGCCCGACAAATTGACACCGCGTTCGCCTAGCATAGTTTCATAGCCTTCTGCCATATCTTCTATCTCGGCGCTGATGCCGGCTATTTTGGCATAGCGAGCAATTTTTTTATCTTTCGTTTCGGGATCGCTAATGGCGATGTTTTCGCGGATTGTCTGGCTGAACAAAAAGTTGTTTTGGGGGACATAGCCAATGTGTTGGCGAAGTATTTGCGTTGGTATTTGCCTGATGTCTTGACCGTCTATAAAAATTGTTCCACGCGGTGCATTGTAGATTTTCAACAGCAAGTTGGCAATTGTCGTCTTACCGGCACCAGTGGGACCGATAATTGCCAGTTTTTGACCGCGCTTAATCGAAAAACTAATGTGTTTCAGCGTTGGAATGACCTCTTTTGGATAGCAAAAGCTGAGATTTTTAAATGCCACATCGCCGTATATACGCGTGATTTCGGAGTTCGATTCAGCATCGTTAATCGCCGGCACCGCGTTCAGTATTTGATTGATGCGTTTCAGCGATGCAATGCCGTGCTGCAGCACATTAATCACCCATCCGATTGCCATAAACGGCCAGGTGAGTAGTGCAAGATAAGTGATAAAACTGACGAATTCGCCGAGCGAAAGTTGACCTTGTAAGACGCTGCTACCGCCATAATAGACGGCGATTGCCAAAGTTGAAGAGGCGACAAATTGGATGAGTGGAAAAAATAATCCAAAGATGTGTACCAATTGCAAATTGCGATTTAGCATATTTTGATTTTCGATGTTAAATTGATCGACAAAGGCATCTTCTCTGACAAAGGTTTTAATGATTCGAATACCGCTAAACGTTTCTCGGACGCGTTCGCTCAGCTTTGAAAAAGCTTCGTTTACGCGCCGAAAGCGGCGTTGTACAATCGGCCCGACGACTGTGATAATTAGGGCCATGATGGGCAGTGGAATAAGCGCATAAAAAGTCAAGTCAGGACTGATTTTGTAGGCCATAATGCCAATTGTCATAAACGTGATGACAATTGCGTCAGTCATCATGACGACGCCCATGCCGAGCGCCCTTCTAATCGCTTTTAAATCATTGGTGGCGCGCGCCATCAAATCGCCAGTTTTATTATCAATATAAAAATTTGCACCCAGTTTTTCAAGTTGAATAAATAGTTTTTCGCGCAGTGACGTTTCGACATAGCGGGCGCTGCCGGCGATTAGTTTACGCCAAAAAAATCGAAACGTAAAAATAATCACTTCGACGCCAAAAATTATAGCTAACATACTAATCGTATAATCAAACGTTAGCGTTTTGGCAACAATTTGATCTATCAATAAGCCGATAATCCACGGTGCAATTAAGCGCAAACCGGCAATGGCAGTTAGTAGCAAGATGCCAACCACGTATTTCCAACTATTCTGTTTTATTAAATCGGTTATGTGACGATAAGTGTCCATAGTTTCACGCTCCATGTCGAATACTATCATTTTACCTTAACAAGTACATTTAAAGCAATATATATTTTGTCGAGGATATAATTTGGTTTGGGTTCATATCGTTAAAAAAGGTGCCTGGTTCGCTAGAGAACAGGTTTACTATAACTGGGTGCCTGGTTCGCTAGAGAACAGGTTTACTATAACTGAGTGTCTGGTTAATATAATGACACCCTTAGTTTCGTTTGGTCGTTTGGTATAGTGCCGGATTCACTTGTTATTGTACCAGGTACGGTTAAGGGAGTTATCGACACCAGAAGATGTATATATATTTCCAGTTTTTCCACCTCAGTACAATTATAACTTAGTGCCGGGTTCGTTTTTTCTATTTTTATACGGTGCCTGGTTGCAGAGGAGGTATATTTAATGGTTCTTGGATTTAAAAATCATTCCCAAAACTGATTCCTGGCACTTTATTAGGCGCTATTATCGTTTGCAATAGGACATTTGATTTGCTTTGTCAAAACGGTGTGATATCTTTACTATTTTTATCCATGCAATTCGCGCTTGCTATAAGAGGGTGAGGACGTGTCTATTTAAATTATGGTTTTTCTCCACGCCAAAAAGCGCCACGCCGCACTTTATTAAAAATCGTCATCGCGTAGAAGAAATCCAGACAAATCAGCTGAACGCTGAACGGCGTCTATTATATCTGATTATCTGTATTATTCAGTTATTGTCATCTAAGTGGTTTTCAACCTTTGATAGACATAGCTGGTCGACACTTCAAAAAGCTTACTGACTGCCTTAACCGGCATCTGTTTAATTTCAACCAATTCTTTCATCAGTTCGCGTTGTACTTTATCAAAGTACTTGATGAGGCGCGAGCCCCTTAGGTCTTCGATGTGAAAAGCCAATTCTAAAAGTAGCGCCTCAATGTTTTCGTTTTTCTGACTGCGTCTTAAGCGTTCCAGTAACTGTTCTAAAAATGGCCAGTTGTTATTTGCCTTGAGTCTTTTGAGTTGCGCTATTAAATTGGTTCGCGACATACCTAAAAATTGATAGCAAGCCTCTAAATCGCATAACCCCTTGCCATTTTGAAAGTTGGCATAAGAAGAAAAGCGATAATTGTACGTTTTTAGCTTGTGGTGTTTAACCGGATTTCTGTGAATGTAGTCAATGACAGTAATAAAATAGGGAATGGTGTGGCAGTTAAAGCTTTCAAAGCGACCATTAAAGACTGGCCCGATGTGTACGTAGCGCTTATTGTACCACTTGGCGAAGGCGCACTGTAAATCGTGCATAAAGGCGCTAATGCAGATTTCGTCATCTTTGTTGGGTTTGCCGGACTGAATGAGCAGATGTGCGTGGTTGTCCATAATACAATAGGCGAAGACCTTGATATCGTGTTTTTCACGGTATTTTACGATGAGTTGAAGGTATTTTTGTTTAGCGCTGTCGTCGTTAAAGATAAAGTCGTTGTGAACGCCCTTAACGATGATGTGATGACAGGCACCAATATAGTCAATGCGCTTTTTTCTTCCCATAATACGCTCCCTATAGATAGATGAGTAGATAGGTATAGTATACTAAAAAAAGTACAAAAAGTATCGCAAAAATGGGCACTAAAATGCAACTTGCACACTATGGCGCTATTGCAAGGGTTGCGGTGGTTAAGTGGTGTGGAGAAAGTTAATAGTGGACAAATAAGGTCTGAGTAGACTTCGAGAGTAGGTGAGGTATAGAGAACTGAACCCGGCACCGCTGTAGAAAAATAGGGCATGTATTTATGAACCCGGCACCTAGAAAAACGCAGGCGTTTTTCGATGAAATATGCTTCGCATATCAAATTTGACTGCGTCGAGTGAGATATCGCGCTAGTGCGCGGTGTGAAATTTGACTGCGACGAACGGAAATAAAAATTTAAAATTCAAGGCGAGCTCTCTCCACTTCGCGCTTCGTACTACGGTCGAGATGACAAATAGAAGTTCTCTCGAAATGAAGATGTGTCGATAATCATCCCGCGAAAATGAACCAGGCACTGAAGTGGAGCGAAAATGAACCAGGCACTGAAGTGGAGCAAAACTGAACCAGGCACTGAAGTGGAGCAAAACTGAACCAGGCACCAAAGTGGAGCAATGCAGTAGTTGCTCAAAGGGGCTTATTTTAACCAGACTTCAAAATATTATCGAACCAGGTAGTAGCATTGAGAATGGGTATGAAATTGTACAGCTGAGAACTTAGCACCGAAAACTAGTTCCTCAAATAACAATTTTTACAAGGTGCTTGGCGCGATAAGACAGGTGTGTTTAAGTTCATCTGGCTACTTGGATTAGTGTGATATAATATAATCCATATATAATTTTGTCTTAGCGGAAGGGGTTGAGTAAATTGAAGAGAACAGAACGCGTATGTCTTACTAATATGTGTGTCGTTCAAGATGAAAAAGGCAATGTGGTTGCAATTGATAAGGTCAAGGGAAGTTACACCGGCACGACGTTTCCGGGTGGTCACATTGAAAGAGGTGAGGTCTTTAAGCAGTCTATCGTTCGCGAAATTGCCGAAGAAACGGGCTTAGCTATAAAAAAACCTCGTTTTTGCGGCGTTTATCATTGGTATAGAGATGATGTTCACAATATTCTATTCGTCTATCATGCGACTGAATACAGTGGTGTGCTGACGAGTTCTGATGAGGGGCGGGTGTATTGGATCAATTTGCAAGACTTAAAGCAATTGCCGTTGGCAACCGGTACTGAGCACGTTATCGAGATGATTGAAAAAGATAGCTTTAGTGAATGCTTTATGCGTCTTTTAGGCAATACATATAGAGGTGAATTATATTAAAAACACGATTTGAATTGAATAAAAAGCAGGTGATATTTTGTTTGCAAAGCGGGAGTGAAAATTAAAAAATCACTCCTTTTTGTGTGCAACTTGCATTTTTATACAAATTTCTATATTTTCAGTTTTTTTCAAAAAATGTGTGCAGTTTGCACACTATTCTGCATTTTCAAGGCTTTGCGAGGTCACTTCAAAAAAACTTTGAAATCAGATTTTAACAGCTGTGTGCAAGTTGCATTTTACCCCCTCAAATGGCATTGACAAGAACGCAATTTTTATTGACAATGAACTTGTCAGGGGGAATCATGTATATATTTATTCGCGATCAAGAATATCGAAAGCGGGTGGAGCGCTTTATCAATTTAAATTACGCCGACTACAATTGGCTTTATTTAATAACTGATCCAGCTCAACTCGATGCGAATAGCGCTACTGAGGTATTGACTGACGAATTGACGTTTGCGCCGACCAATGCGACGGTTCATTATATCGTCGACGCCGATGATCATCGACCAAATTATCACTACAAGTATCGTAGTTTTCGGGGGTTAATCGAAACGATTAAGGGTAGCCGTGCAACTCGCCGAGCGTCGCCGATGGCGCGCATTGTTGTGATTAGTTCGCTGGTTGGCGGCTGTGGTAAAACGACTTTGGCGAATCAAATGGCAAATCTAATGGCCGGGACGGCTCCCGTGTTGTTGGTAAATTTACTGGCGCCGGCACAATCTGCAAAAGGCATGCTTTCGGAACATTTGATTACAAGTCAACACAATCGCGCCTTTAACCTTGCCGATTGCGTCGATCAGGTCGATGGCATTGCGCGATTGGGTGGATTCTTTGACAACCGCGATTTGCTCGATTTGGCTACAGACGACATCAGGCAGAGCGCACTGGCGTTGTTTCGATCATCGGGGTATCGCAATGTCATTATTGACGCCCCGGCATTGCCGCACTGTCGTTCAATTATCGATTTTGGCGACGTCACATATCTTTTGAGAGATGCTACCAGACGTTCTGAAGAAGTCGCTATCATGACAGGAATGGGTCTAGGCAATGCATTTAAGCCAATTTATGTGCGCTCGCCGGAGCCGTCTGCGCGAACTTTACCGACGAACCAAAACTTGCGAGATTATCGATTGGCGTTGCGCAATATATTGACTGAGGATGGCGTTTATGAATACTGAGCAGATGATTGAGCAAGTTAAAATCGATTTACAAAGCGAGCTTAAAATTGACGATTCCGTCGTCGCAATGCGCATTCGTCAAGCGATGGCGCAGGATGAAACCATATCTAGCTATCCGATTGGACGGCGCAAACAAATCTTTGAAGAGGTCTTTAATGCTTTGCGGCGGCTCGACATCATTCAGCCGTTAATCGACGACGATGCCATTACTGAGATTATGGTAAATGGTAGCGATGCCATATTCATTGAGAAAAATGGCGCATTGCTTGCGACTGATATAAAGTTTGGCGATGCGAAACGGCTTGAAAACGTCATTCAAAAAATTGTATCTTCGGTCAATCGTACGGTGAATACGGCGACGCCGATTGTCGATGCTCGTCTGTATGACGGTTCGCGCGTCAATGTTGTCTTGCCGCCGGTGGCCATTAATGGTCCGATTTTGACAATTAGAAAGTTTCGCAAAATCAATTATTCGATGTCGGATTTAATATCCTTAAACACTTTAGACAAGGCTATGGCAGATTATTTAATAGAGGCCGTTAAACGGCGCAAAAACATTTTTATTTCCGGCGGAACCGGTTGCGGCAAGACGACTTTTTTAAATGCTTTGAGTGGTTGTATTGAAATGTCACAACGCGTCATAAGCATTGAAGATTCTGCCGAACTGAGACTAGCGCATTTACCGAACTGGGTTCGCTTGGAAACGCGCAATGCTAATGCTGAAGGCGTCGGTAGAATAGCCATAAAAGATTTAATTCGCACCGCTTTGCGGATGCGTCCCGATCGCATAATTGTCGGCGAAGTGCGCGGTGACGAAACGATCGATATGTTGCAGGCTATGAACACTGGACACAGCGGGTCGCTCTCGACCGGTCACGCCAATTCGACAAGCGATATGTTAAAGCGTTTAGAGACGATGGTTTATGCAGCAAAGGACATGCCGCTCGACAGCATTAGGCAGCAAATCGGCTCCGCAATTGATGTTTTGATTCATTTGACGCGCGGTTCGGACGGCGACAGAAAATTGCAGTCGGTCGTCGAATTGAATGGCTATAAAAATGGTGAGTATTTGCTCAAATGCATTTACGAGAAGGGGAGGTGAACTGATGTGGGTTGGAGTCGTCGTCATTGTACTAATGATTGGGGCGTTGCGTTATCGTTTGGCGGTTCGGCGCGGAACGGCACTTAAGCTATCGCAGATTAATATGGATGACCTCGCAGTGCTATTGGTTTTTGCAGCTGTCGGCTATCAAGTTGGCATGATTTTTTATCGTGCTCCGCGACTTGCAATAATTACGGCGTTGCTGTCTACATATGGTGTGCGCTACTATCACAGGTGGAAGGTAAAGCGCCAACGACGTCAATTGATTGACGAATTCATTGAGATTAACAGAATGTTGATTTCGGAGCTCCACGCCGGCAAGTCTTTACAGCGTGCTTATCGCGATATTTATATCCGTATCAGTCAAGAGTCCGAAAGCTATCAACCCAATATGCGAGAACAACTGAAAACATGGTGTCACAAAATGGATATGGGCACGGACATCGCGGAAATATTGCGCGATTTCGCAGCTGATAATCGCGATGAAAACATTGTCCAATTCGTCAACATGATTGAAGTTGCGCAAGCCAGCGGCAGCAGTTTATTAGACGTCATCGACTTAACGGATCGAATGATTGGTGACACCCTTGAAATCGAACGTGAACTAGCAATATTGATTGCCGAGAAAAAATTGGAACAAGTTGTAGTGAGTGCGTCGCCGATCTTATTGCTTTACATCATGCAGCGGTTTTCTTATGAATTTGTCGCACCACTTTACGAAACTGCTGTTGGTAGGCTTTTGATGAGCTGTGCTTTAGTAGTATTTGTCGGTTGCTTTATTTGGTCAAAGCGGATGACGGAGATAAAGATATGATTGCCGCGTTGTCGATTATCATTTTAATTGTCGTCGCCGTCTTAAATCGCAATAAAGGCGAAGGGTTACAAGATTTTGACATGAGAAGTCGATTTTACGGTCTGGTTGCAGCCTATTATTGGTTGATTCGTCCACGCGTCGACAAGTTATACCGGCGACAGGTGGGTAGAAGACTTTTACGCTATGTCAAATTATGCTATGAATCGACCGATTATTCGGCGCTGCTGTCGCTGATTATTAGTCGTTCCCTGGTTTTGCTGACGTTGACGGCGCTACTGAGCAGTTATATAATCGCCGCTCCGGTACAATCGGTCGTCAAAATGATGGCGTTAGTTAGTCCGCTTTTATGTGCGGTATTGCCGTTTAGCAATTTAAAGCAGCAGTACGATCAAACTGCGCGGGCGATTGTTCGCGCCCTCCCCGGCTTTGTTCATCAACTGGCAATGTTGATGCGTTCCGGGGCGACTTTAGAAAGCAGTGTGAAAATTATCTACGCTAGATTGGGCAGGGAAGATGCGCTCTATATACTGCTCAACCGCGTACAATTGGCAAGGGCGCGTGGCGAAGGGGTGGGAGATGCCTTTAGGGTGATGCCGGAGCTGGTAAAACACCGCGCAGTACACCATTTGTCCCTTTTAATGAGTCAGGTTTCCAAAACCGGTGTCTATCATTTTTCTGATCAATTAATCGAACTCGGCGATTTGTTGATTAGAGATCGGCAATCCGTTGTCAAGACCATTTCCGAGCAATTGTCAACCAAACTATTAGTACCGATGATGATATCGATGATGACCATTATGCTGATTTTAGTCTACCCGATATTGTCGCAATTATAGGAGGAATATTGTGAATACAATGATTTTATTAAGTGAAAAATTAAGGCGTGCGTTTAGAAGTGAAGATGGCATTGGCACTGTAGAAATGATACTGGTGTTATTCGTCTTGATTGGTGTGGTAATCATCTTTAAGCAAAATATCGAGGATCTGGTCAATAGTTATTTTAACAACATGGATCCGGGGTTCACGCATTGATCAAACGTCAAAGTGGGTCGTTTACTGTCGAGGCGATGGTTCTTACACCGCTGTTAATATTTTTATTTATCTGTTTAATTGATGGCTTGTTTATTGCTCACAATCGAGTCGTTGCACGCGCTGATTTATCGATGATTAAAAGTAGTTTGCAGCAGCATTTGGCGGAGTCGCCGGACGATTGGACGGTGAATGTGCTGAGTGACTGGCAGAGTGGCAATGTGGACGAGTCTGTTCAAGTCAACCGGGGATTAAGCGATTCGTTCCATCTCTTTTTAAGCGATGCTGACTTGTTGAAACGGGCGCGTCAAGCCATTTGGCAATTCGATCACAGTGCGCTTTACGAAGTTACTGATTTAAAAATTGAAACGCGTTCACTGTTCTTCAATGCACACTACAGAATGCGTTACGAATGCCGAATCCACTCACCGTTTCAGTTTTTGACAAAGCATTTGTACAACGACTATCAGACGCTGCGAGGTGTATTGACAATTCCCTGTCGTTCACATCGCCAACAATTACACGATATCGCCTTGGTTATTGACTACATTGAAAGGATAAAGGAAATTGAGTCGCTCGTCAAAACGATAAGAGGAGTGTTGATAAATTGTTTAAACATTCTATAAGAGGGCGTCGATTGCGCGGCAGTTTTACGCCGGCAGTCGCCATACTGATGGTGTTTTTAATCGTCGTCGCATCGCTGGTGATAGACTATAGTCGCTTTAATAGCGCGCAGTCGTTTGCAGCCAATCAGCTGTCTAACGCCGTCGACATCGCCTTACTCGACTATTATGCGCCGTTACAAGAAGAATATGATTTGTATGCGCTGAACGATTCGAGTAAGGCGCAGGATACCGTCTTGAACTATTTATATAAGGCATTTTCCGATAGCGGTCATAGACAATTTTATCGCGTCGAAGTCGATAAATTAAAGTTGTCGTTTCGCGGGGAGGGGCTTTCCGACAAGGCGGTTTTGAGGCAAATGATTGTCGAAAATCACAGTAAGGCCTTTGTTGCAAATGGCTTGACTATGTGGATTGAACGTTTAGAAGTATTAAAGGGAATCGATCAATTAATTGGCGTGGTAGCACAATTCAACGACATCGTCAAACGACTCGCCGAACTCGAAGGCAGTTATCGCAAATTAAAGGTAGTACATCAAACGTTTGTCGATTGGTACGACTATGTAAGAAAATTCGACGGTGAAAAGATAGCGCAGAAAATCGCCTCTTTAGAGCTTGATTTATTGGTCGCAGATAGCGATATAGCAGAGTTTAAAGCGTCGCTACCACAACTTGAGCCAGAACAGGATATGTTGATGAGCGATAGAATCGAGTTGCTTAAACTGACGTCAGTGCGCGACAAAGTGATCAATCGAATTGACGATTGTAAGCTGGCGATCAGGCGTTTTATCGACGGCGCAGATAGCATCAATCAACTGATTGCCAATACTGTGAACTTTAGCCAACAGGTCGATGCCCTGTGCGAAAACATCGACGGCCTATTAAATTCGCTGACGAACGATTCGATTGAACTGCGCAATCAAAATGTCGGATCGGTCGTCAGTGGCATAAAAGATTATGCCACTCAATTGCTTGACAATTTGCAAGCGGCTAACAAAAAAATAGCGAAAAAATTAAAAGGCTATCAGTCTTTTTCCGCTGAAGTTGCGCAGTATAAGGCCGTTTTAAGTACTTTGCTGGATAGTTCGCAGTTGTCAGCTGAATCCTATCGCAATTTGTTGCAGTTTGATGGCGAATTGGCCTTCACGACAATTCAGATTTTGATGCGCAATTCAGATGACAGTGGAAAATCTGGTTTTCAAGTGGTTTTGGAGAAATTGTATCAGTTTTCTGAAAAAGTTGTGGCGCGTCAGTTTGGTTACGATTTGGGAGAAATTCCGCCTGAGGTCTACTCCAAATTGCCGAGTCGGCCAGTCGTTAAAGCCAACCGAGGCGGTTCCGGTTCGTTTAGCAAAGTGATGATTGATAAACAGCGCGCTATGCACGATCAGATGAACCGATCGACCGATTTATTGAAAACGCTCACTTCAGGGATACTCGGTAAGGCGGAGAGTGGAATCGAAAAAATGATTATTGCCGATTATGTGATGACGCATTTTTCGCATAACTATGCTGTAAGTGAAACGAAAATTGCCAATAATCGCTATTTGCGTGACAGTGAAGTGGAGTATATTTTGCAGGGAAACGCCAAGGGCGCTTACAACGCTCTGATGACGGAGGCAACTATTTACAGTATGCGTTTGGCACTCAATGCAATGAGCATTTTGGCCTTTAAACAGACTGAACTCAATGCGGTGACGACTGAAATCGCGGCCTTGACGGGTGGCCTGTCATACCCCATTGTTTACGGCTTGTGTACTGTCGGCTGGTCTGGTATTGAGTCCGCTATCGATTTACATCACTTAAAGAAAAGAGAAAAGGTAATTTTCTTCAAACTGGCCGGCGACATCAATTTCGATATGTCCTTGGAAAATTTGATGAATTTTGACGATGCCGCGCAGTTTGATCAAACCGTCGACGAGTTCAATCCTTTGGCGTTTGATTATGGAGATCACTTGTTCTTGCTGCTGCTCATTCAGTCAGAAGATAAAACGCTCACTCGCATTATGGATGCAGTATCGCTTTCCGATCAACTTCAGGATATATCCTGGTGCGACCTAAAGACAGATTTTGACATTTCGCTGAGTTATCGAATAAAGAGTTGGTACGGCGATATCAAAGGCGTTTTAGAGGGGCGACGATTGCGCCAAAACAATCGTCAGATCATATTGCAAAGGAGTTATTAAAGTGAGGCGAAAAGGCTCTTTAACGGTTGAATTCACGCTGTTGATATTTGTTATATTGGCTGTAGGCGGTGCGCTATTTGCTTCTCAATTGCGCATTGAACGGCATAATCAAGTATTTGATTTAATTGAAGAGGCCGGCAAAGATACGGCAAAATCGCTCTATGCAGCAATGCGCCTCAAGAACGCTATTTTAGAAGACAACAAGACGATTAAACAGGCGCATTTTGGACTGGTAGGTAGTATCATTGGTGCGCAGATTAGCAAAAGCGGTATGGCTTTAGGTGAAAAAGCGGTTCGAGAACTGCTGAATGCTCATTTGTTGCGACGTGCCGGTATGTCTGATGCGGCGGATTTTCAGGCCGCTTATAAGCTCGCAAAGCCACTGCAATACAGTTTTACATTCGAGCGCTGCGCGCTATTAATCGATGTGACCCAGACATATCGCTCGACTGTGAGTTGGTTGTCGATAGGCGATGCGCAGTGGGCCGACAGGCACATCATACCACTTCGCGATGCGCACACTTTAATCGTCGGTCATAGCGATACGGAAATGACAACGGTGACGATTACAAATCACGGAAAGAATCAAACGCGTGTCTATCACACGCTGGAGTGTTTTGGCCTGCGCAAGGCGACGCAAAGGTATCGCTATCGAGTGGCAAGCGAATTGGTAGGTGGCAATATTGAATTAGACGGCGCGCAGTATACACATTGCTATTTTTGTCGAAAGTGTCAGTAATTTGCGCTGACGAAAGTTTGTCAATATTCTGGTTTTACCGAAAAGGGGAGTGCTATGGAATTTATTAAGTATAACGACGGCATATATCAATACTTGGACGTCAATGTTGAAAAGGGGGTATCGGTCGACAAATTTGCCTTGCAGACGCTTTCAGAAATGCCGGCAGATGTCATTAAGTGTGTCTGTATTAACGAAACTCCCGCCGTTTTCAAATTTGGCTTAAATGGCGTTACGTCACTCGGCCGTCAGCTGTCAATCGGTTTGCCGTCGCAAAGAGCACTGAACACAATAAAACTATTGGCCGAAAAAATGCTCGTGTTGTCGGATTACCTGATCGATATTCGTCAAGTTTACTTAACTGATGAAACAATTTACATAGATGTCTTGACTGGAGATGTAAGACTTTTACTAATACCGGTCATAGACGGCGATGGTTTTGTCGATTTCAAAGAGTGGTTCTTGGCGCATTTAGCTACTTGGCGCAGTGCGACTTACAAGCAGTACTATGTAGATTTACAGGAATACGCCAGTTCGAATGATTTTTGTATTGATGGTTTGATTACTTTAATCGACCAATTATTTTCAAATAATGTAATAAAAAGCGCCACAAAATTAAGCGAAAATGAAAGAAGTGTTAAAGAAATCAAAAAAAATGACGAAATATCTGATAGAAGTTTTAAGTGGAATAAGCTTAAACAGATTCTTTTCACAGTCGTGCTACAGTTGTTGTTTGCACTGGTTTACCTAGTCGTTTATTTAAAAATACCCAGTTATACAGGAAATGTTGTGACCGCGCGATTGGGAACATTATTGATTATAATAGGTTTTGACATTTACATTACACAGTTGACAGCCAAGTTTTTATCGCAATACATCTTTAAGATAATTAATAAGATGCCCGATTTTGTAGGGGGAACGTCTAAATCATCAAAAATTGGCAATTGTAGTTTTGAAACGACGTTACTTCGAGAGGCGATACGCGACAGCTCTTATCTTTTAGATTTGTCAACCAATCAAAAATATACAATCTCTGGCAAGCGAACCTTAATTGGTAGACAGCCTGAAAAAGTTGATATTTTTTTGGCTGCTAAGACAATTGGGCGCAGACATTGTCAGATTGAATTATCCGATGAACACTATCAAATTCGCGATTTGGATAGCAAGAATGGCACTTTTGTAAATGACCGAAAAGTGGTCAACCCTCTCGCCATGCGCCTATCCAATGGCGACAAAATAAGTATTGCAGACCAAACGTTAATATTTTTTGAAACTTAGCAACGGCGAACTGAGTGCGTCGTCAGTGCTAATATGGAGTGTGTATGAAAGTCAATACAATCGTCGACGGCAGGTATTTGGTAATAAGACAGATTGGCAGCGGCGGCAGTTCAAATGTCTATTTAGTACGTCATATTAAGTTGGATAGTACATTTGCAATGAAAGTGGTCAACAAGTCGCACATCGACGGCGTCGATTGCGCCACTGAGGCTCATGTGCTAAAAAAGTTGCGACATCCACAGTTGCCTCGCGTCATTGACATCTTTGAATTAGATGGCGTGGTTTGTATTGTCAGAGATTATATAGAAGGTAGCGATTTAGAACGCTACATAGACGCTCGCGGCCCTCAGTCGCTCGAAAAAACGATCGATTACAGCATGCAAATAATCGATTTGCTCAGTTATTTGCACGGCGTTGAACAACCGTTGATTTATCGCGATTTAAAACCGTCAAATTTAATTCGAAGTGCTGAAGACAAATTGTTTTTAATCGATTTTGGCACGACGCGAAACTACAATCCGGAGCGCGATGAGGACACCGTTTATTTGGGGACTAATGGTTACGCGCCGCCAGAGTTGTTCGGCGGTCATCAATCGGATAGTCGCACTGACATTTATTCACTGGGGGCGACGATTTACTATATTTATTGTGCTGAACACTGGGTAGATGTGCCGACAGATGAGAAGTTTGCAAAATTTCACGGTAGCGGTGGCGAGGCGCTCAAGAGCGTTATTGAAAAGGCGATGCAGTTGTCGCCGCAAAACCGTTATCAATCGGTAACCGAAATGAGAGGCGACATCGTCGCAAAAGGATTGTATGATGCCGTTTGTTTTGAACAGCCGACCGAATATGGCGACGACAAGGTAATCGTCAGTGTGATGGGTCTTTCCAGAGGTTGTGGCTGCACGCATCAGGCGATTGCTTTAGCCGATTACTGTGCGCGCAATTTTGGCAAAACCGTTTACATTGAACGGTCGCTCTCGCAAAATCTTAATTTATTAGAAAACTTTGTGCTCGACAGAGCACCCGATTATCATTCTGGAAACGCGCGCTTTAAATTGTCAGGGGTTCATTTTGTGAAAGCGCCTTCTGACGACGAAATAAATGCCTTGATTACGCAGCGTCGCACCAACATTGTAATTGACTATGGCAATCGTCTACACTTGTTGAATGATTTTTTAAAGGGCCATAAAAAGATATTTATCTTACCAAAGAGCCCTTGGGCATTGGTCGAATACCATACCATAAAAGAAATAACCAGGTATCAGGACGTTGAGTTTGTCGTGAACTTGTCGGATCGCGAGGATGCTGAAGACATTGCCCGGTGGTTGAGTGTCGATAAGAAACGGATAGCGGCCGTCGGCTATTTGGCGGATCCGTTTCAGTCGAAACAATATAGCGCTGTATACGGCAAGTTGACCGGTAGGCGCAGTAAAAAATCGATATTGGATTTTTTGAGAGGTGAAAGATGAAACGTCGGACTAGATTTATCGTTTTTGGGGCAATTGGCGGTGCCTTGTTAATGTTCGTGCTCAGTGTAACGATTTATTATTTCTTTGCTTATCGCGGTCATCGCGAAGTCGTAAAGAATTATCAACTCTTAGTGGAAACCTATAAAAATCCGCCGTCGCAGCAGGCCTTGCGCTTGACCAAGTCACTCAATCGCTATGACGTCATCGTCGCCGACGACGTCGAAACGGTAAAACTACCCTTGGTCTACGGCAGCGATGCGCTCTTAAGAGAGTCGACCGAGGCAATTGGCTTTTCGGTAAATGACGATTTGGAAGCCGGAACGCTACTATATGACAACATGGTGTTTTCGGCAGAGCTATTGCCTAAAGATTTGCGCATTTATGAACTCAGTCATCTAATAACGCAGTCGACCCTGCGAGTCGGCGATGCGGTCGACGTCAGAATTAGTTTTCCATCCGGGTTGGACTATATCGTATTGTCCAAGAAGACATTGATAGACAGGCGCTTTATCGATGAAGGCCAAACAGCTGAACTGTGCGTTTTTCATCTTAACGAAGATGAAATTTTGCGACTCTCTTCGGCTTTGGTAGATGCCTATCTGCACAAAGGAACGTACTTGTATACGACGCGTTACGTTTCTGAAGTCAGTCAAATTGGCGCGGCGGTAACCTATCCTGTCAACGGCGACGTGCAAGCTTTAATCGCTGAAGATCCAAATATAATCGTTCGCGCGACAGTGGCGCTTGAAGAACAAAAGCGCCTTCAGCTATCGGATAGTTTGAGTCGTCTGCCGTTAAATGTGGTGCGCAAAGTGCCGCAAAATGTCGTGCCACAGCAGACGACTAAACCGGAAACGGCTGTAGATCAAACTGAAAGCGCATTCGACGGCAGCGGGGTAAACTGATGAAAAAAGTGATATCGATTATTGGCCAATCCAATGCGGAAAGTCTAATGTTCATATTGGAATTTGCTAAAATTATTGAATTGCTCGAACGCGACGTTGCACTAGTAGGCGATGCCGCCTATCAATCGCTATTGTTTGATTACAGTTTTGATATAGTTGAGATATCCAATATAAAACTGTATCAATCGATCGAATTGGCTGCTGAAGAAGTCGTCTTGCACAATGGTTATGTTGCCGATGCGACGCATTACATCATATTGCTAAAGCACGATATGTTTTGCGTTAAGGCGCTCAGTCGCAGTTTTTACAATTGTAACATAGATGAGGCAATTTTTGTACTAATAGACGAACTGGACGTCGCCTGGCGCTTAAATTACGTTTATAGCAGCTATTTCGCACGCTTTGTACAATGTCCCATTCGCGTCGCCTTTGCAATTGACGAATGTGCCAAAGAACGTCTGTTTGCGTCCCAGATTAAGCAGCAAATTGCGCTCAACAAAATGTCGCGGGTCCGAATAAAGTCTTATCAAAAGCTACTAAATGCATTATTCGTCGAAGAGGGCGACAAGATAAAGGTGCTAAAAAAACTAATCAAGAGGAGTTAGTATGATTATTTCGTTTTGGTCTACACATCACGGTCAATCGGCGACGACGACCAATGCGCTATCGATTGCGCTGTGCGCTGCGCTACAGTATAAATTACGCATATTGATGGCCACGGCGCAGTCGACAGATAATCAGTTAAGAGAATATTTGTTACCCGAATATAAAGCCGGATTGGGCAACGAAAAGCGCAGTTCAAATGATTTGATGCGGCTTGCTCGAAACGGCTTGTTACAGGCTGAATCAATCGCCAACTACACGTCGCCAATACTGAAGGCATCGCTGTTTGATGTGTTGTCCGGCATCTCTTTGGAAGAAAAGAGCGACGAGGAAATAGCTGTCTTTAAAGCGGTCTTAGAAATGGCCAAGACGACCTACGATGCGATAGTTATCGATGTACACAGCGGGTTGAGCAAGCATTACATAGAATCGATTTTGGCGTTTAGCGATGTCGTCGTAATCAACGTCAGTCAAAATATTGCAGTACTCGAAGCGGCGCGCGATGTCTGGCAAAAACGCAATGTCGAACAGACTACTTTTGTTTGCATCGGCAATTATGAAAGCCGCGCTAAAATTGGCGAACGCCAGGTGGCTAAACTATTTGCCGGCAATCCGGTGATGAGCATACCGCGCCACGCGCCGCTAATCGATGCAATCAATACCGGCAATATGCTGGAATTTTTTGGCAGGTATTACTATCGCGAGCGGTCAGACCAAAAACAGATATTTTTTAAGATGGTCAGCCGCAGTACGCGAAAATTGTTAAAATCGCAGCAGTTTATAGAATAGAGGACGCGATGATCATCAACATTTTGACGATTTTATTGCTCGTTTTGGGAACGGTTATCTACTTTCGGTTAAAGGCGCCTTCATCTCAGGAGCGTTGGTTGTACGAGGCCGAAAAGTATACTTTGGACGGCGTTTTAACCTATGTTAAGCACAGGATTAACGAATTGACCAGAACCAATATCGTCGGCATGGGGCTGTCCGGCGAAGCCTATCGGCGCGAAATATTTAAGCGTAGTGAATTGCGCACTGCCCTAAGGCGCTGTGTATACGGTTCACTACAGGATAAACAGTACGTCAAAGACATCATATACGATTTGCTGATTGACAGTTATATCGATGAAACTACAATCGATCAGGTCATTCCCTTTAATTACATTAACCGGTTAAGTGTAGTCGACAAATTTGACGTAATACTTTACTTTTATAAAAAACAGTTTGGCAAACAGGGCTTTGCCAAATTGGTAGAAAAATACGGTTTCGACAAACCGAAGGACTGCGCTGATAGTTTGGGGAAACAATTTTATGAAATAGGCGACGAAGACATACAAAATGTGTATGCTGCTGAGGGTTTCTATTTGACTACGGAGGACAAGTTTAACTTGTTGACGCAAAAAATATATCAGCAATACAAGGGCTTTTCGGTAGTTGACGAATTGCGCGATATGGATATCGATGGTGTCAGCGGCGGCGTTTCCGGCATTGTCGACGGGGTCGATGACGTCGAAACACTGATTACGTCTTATCAGCGCATTCCCTACAATTACGACAGCGTATGGGTGTTTTATAAAGGCATATCGATTTATCTGTCTTGCCTTAGTTTTGGCAGCGTCGAAGAATTGCGTCGCGTTTGCCAGAATATTTATCGCTATAACAACACGGGGATGTTGTCGCGCAGTAAAGGCTATAAGATAAATGAGATGATTGACGGTTCCCGCATTGTCGTCGTGCGCCCTGATTTTAGCGAGAGTTGGGCGTTCTTCGTTCGCAAGTTTAATCTAAAACACACCGTGCTAGAAAAGTTAGTGACCGATAAAAATGCCGCTTTGGCAATTGATGCGATTCGCTATTTGGCAAAGGGTGGACGCGTCACTGCGATTACGGGGTCGCAAGGTTCCGGTAAAACCACTTTGTTGATGGCGATGATCGGTTCGATTTACGGCGGTTTAACGTTGCGCATTCAGGAAATGGCCTTTGAATTGCACTTGCGCAAACTGTATCCGACGCGCAATATATTGACTTTTAAAGAAACGGAAAAAATAAGTGGTCAAATGGGACTTGACGTTCAGAAAAAGACCGATGGTAGCGTCAATATACTCGGCGAAGTCGCAACTGATGAAGTCGCCGCCTGGATGATTCAAATGACGCAAGTCGCCAGTTTGTTTACGCTCTTTACGCATCACGCCAAGACGACGCGCGACTTGATTTTGTCATTGCGCAACAGCTTGTTAAAATGCGATGTCTTTCGCAATGAAGAAATTGCCGAAGAACAAGTCGTCAGTGTAATAGATTTTGACATTCACTTAAAGCGCGATTTTAACGGCAAGCGCTATATTGAGAGAATTACAGAAATAGTGCCCGTTGAGCAGCGCGTTCTCGAAGTACCGGATTTTGCAAATCGTCATGGCGAAGATTTAAATCGGGCGTTTATCGATACGGTGGCGCAGTACTTAGCGCGGGCTACTTCAAAAGATAAGTTCCTAGCGCGCGACATCATTCGCTTTGATGGCCAAAAGTACATTGCGCTCAATCCGATATCGGAGGCGCAAATTGAGGAAATGTTCGCGCTGATGTTGCCCGAGGATAAAGCGGCGTTTGAGAAGTATTTGAATACCTATTGGGAGGCGGACGATGTTCGCGACAAATTGGCTTAGGTCGCTCGGCGTCGCCAGTGGCGGCTTGGCAATTATCTTGTTGATAGTACAAATTGTAGCAGTTAAAAGGCGACGGCTCAAACAGGCGGCGATACCGAAAAGGCATGTGTTTGGCAGGCGCGTTTATGCGCTCAATCAGCTGCTGTCGAAAATGCCAATCATCTCTAAATATTTAAATTCGATTGAATCGCGCGTAGCGATATCGCGCGCCACCGACGAAAGTGTTGTGATTTATCAGGCGACTAAAATATTTTTGTTGGCCTCGGCGCTAACGCTGGTCGTTTTGGCGCTTTTGGTCGCTTTTATTGATCGCTGGTATGCTTGGTTGATGGCGCTGCTCATTCTGTACTTTATATTGGAGTCGATTGTAGACTATTTTGTCAATCGCATCAAGTTGAGCTTACTTGAGCAAACGGTTACGTTTATCGACTACTTGCGCATCACCTATTTTGAAACGACGATGATTGACGACGCCTATATTTTGGCCATCGATAAATTAGAATTTGGCAAAGCGGACGCAATGAGCAGGCAGGCCGAATTAATTCGTGAAGTGGTCACAGCTCCGGACGGCGAACTCGCTTTACAGCGCTATTATCAAATGGCGCCAAATGCCTATTTAAAACTATTGGCCGGCTTGTCGTTTATCGTCGCCGAACACGGCGATAGCAAGGATCGCGACGGCTCCTCTTTTATAAAGAGTTTAACGCACCTAAGTTCTGAAATTAAAGACGAAATTATCAAGCGCAATCGATTGCTAATCGGCTTGAAGTCGATGAACGTCATTGCGGTTGCGCCGCTCTTGGCGATGGAGCCGCTTAAACAGTGGGCGTCGCACAGTTTTTATTTGCTCGGTTCGTTTTATCGCGGGGCTTTTGGATTTGCCGTTGAAATTGGCCTCTTACTGATTATTTTCAGCAGTTTTATACTGTTGCGCAAACTGCAAAATTACGATGACTTTGACGAAAGGGGGCCAACTGATTATCGCTTTGAAAAGTATTTGGCGAGTCGCATGAAGTGGTATTTAGACGCCGTTATGCCATCTCGCAAGTCCACTCAATATCAAAGGGTTAAAGCGCGCCAAAGGCGTGCGCACGTCTTTTCTAAAATTGAATACCACTATATCAGAAAGACGTTATTTGGATTGTTTGCTTTGCTCGTTGCGGTTTCTGTTTTGACGACTTCCATATGGATTACGCGTTCTGAAGTATACAATAGTCCCACTGTTCCGGCGGGATTCTTGGCCGGCGAGTTGACAGGCAAGTCGCTGCAAAGCGCACTTCGCGTTACGGCATTTGACAGTGATCTGTTACGCGCTGGTAGAGAAATGTGGAGCGAGGCGACGCTCGACGATTATCTGGTTCAGAATCACGCTTTAAAGGGCGAGTTGCGACGCCAGACAGTGACCAGAATACTCGATAAACAGATGCGCTTAAAAAGCGCACGCCTCAATTATTTAGACATCGTTGCAATCTATTTGATCGCCGCTATCGGTTGGATAATTCCCGATCTCTATCTCGCGCTTAAGGCCAGGCTCTTAAAGTCGGAGGTGGAAGTTGAAATCGCTCGCTTTCAGCTTTTGGTGATGGTCTTAATGAATATCGAGCACCTCACCGTCGATCAAGTTTTGGAATGGTTTGAAAAATTTAGCAGGCTCTTTAAAATTCCCTTGCAGCGCGCCTTGATGGACTACGATGCAGGTGCGATAGCTGCCCTACAGGAGCTCGGGCGAGCATCAGACAAATCCGATTATTTAACGTTGATAAATCACTTGATTTCAGCCGTTGAAGTCTTGACGATAAAAGAGGCCTTTAGCGAATTTGAATCGGAAAAACTCTATTATCAAGACAAGCGACGGCTGATCGGCAACAATGTCGTAAAAAAGAAAATATATCTTGGTCAGGTGATTGGATTTATTCCGTTATATGCGCTGATAATACTGTATTTTATGTTTCCGCTGATCTATGTTAGCATGGCAGAAATGCAGCATTATTTTGATAAATTATCACTGTAATATTGTCCTCGAATTATTGAAGTTACTGCGTGAATAATTCGAGGTGTCACAAGGAGGAGAAAATGGATAACAACATTGGTAAAGCGCTGTGGATTGGCGTAGGTATTTTGTTTTTTATTGCAGTTGTTTCGCTCGGGCTTTCGATGCTCGACCAAGGGCGCAGCATTGCACAGGATCAATCGGAAAACTTGGCTGATATTCAACGCCGCTTAAGCGACGCGCAGTTTGATATTTACGATAATCAGAGCGTGACCGGTTCACAGGTGTTGGCGGCAATCAAACAATTTCGCGATTTTAAAGATGTCTTCAGCGTTAGCGTAACGACAAACAAAGGTACAGTCGTCTATTTAAATAACGCCACTTTTTCAGGTGGTCAAGCAACCTTGGGGTCGGTTCAAGACGACACGGCGGTCGAAACGGCAATTAAAAATGCGCGCGATGAAAGTCACAATGCCTTTATAAATCCGGTTGCCAGTTTTGATGCTCAAATTAGAAAAGATTCAAATGGCAGCATTATTGGCATTCAATTTGTACAGGAGTAATTGTGCAAGCCGCCTATCGGCAAATTGCCGCACTCTTGCTCGGTGCGTTAGTGTTGTTGACTTCATTGCACTACATGGTTGGTTGGTCGCGCCTTTACGACGTCTATTATCAACACCACATCGCCGAACAAGAAAGTACAGTTTTCCTGTCACAGGTTGCTACTGGCAATGCCGAAAAGAACATTGCGCTAACCCATTGTGCGGCGATTTTAGAAGGTGACGCCGAAACGGCAGTCGATTATCTAGTCGGCGAAAGCACTGCGCCGAATGGGGTATTACAGCTCTCTATTATTGAAGGCGGACAACCGCTTTCGGTCGATGTTTTATTGGAAAGGGCAAATCAGTCGGCGCGCTATCAAATGCGCTACTGCGGTCAGCGTAAATACGTCATAGAGGTGGACTATGATTGAAGATGGTCTTTGGTTAATTGTTTCAGTAATTATCATAAGCGTTTTGCTAATTATTTTTCCGATGCTAAACACTATGCAAAAGCAAGATGCCTTTATCCAACTGCAATTAGTTGACGAGGTTGACGATTTTTTACAGGACATTAAATCGAAGGGGTATTTGTCGCAGTCTGACTACGAACAACTGGCGAGCAAATTGATTTCGCTTGGCAATAGCTTTGAAGTTAATATCGAACTCAAACGGCGACAATTTACGCCTGTTTATGACGATCCGCTCGACCTCAGTACGTTCAATGGCAGAATAGCTACAGTTTACGACTATGTAACAAATCGTGAAATCGTCGAACGTCTATATGCCGTCGATAACGTCGCCGGTCGTTACTACTTTAAAGAGGGCGATTACGTTACCATCAGCGTTGAGAGCACTTTGCAATCGCGCGCTGACAAACTGCGTCAAATGATATTGCAGGTGGCTGCTGATGGCCCTTCGTTTTATGTGCGTTTAAGCGGGATGGTGGCACATGAGGCTTATTAGTTTTGGGATCGTGGGTTTGCTTGTCATAACCGTAATTCTGTTTCCGCAAAGTCTTCAAATAGAGCGGGAGGTGGCGTTTCAGAACGCTGAATACTACATTGAAAAAGCTGTTCAACACGCTGCGCAAGACGCCGTTACGGCACTGAAGTCGAGCGCTGAAACTTACGCTAAAAGCGATCGAATTTTGACTGTTGAACAGCCGTTGGCCGGCGTCGAAAATTTTATGGTCAGTTTGGCCAACAGTTTAAATATGACTTCGCACGAAGATCTGATTAGACTATCTTCTTACATTCCCTATATTGCAATTATCGATCAAAAGGGCTATTACATTTATGCGATGGTTCAGGTGGCGGGGCGACCCAATACTTATCTGCGCCAGTTGCTCCCGCGCATTGATTTTATGCATCAAATTGGCGATTATTATATATTTTTGGGCGATTCCGATCAGGTGAAGGTACTCTATCGCAAAGACTCGCTTTGGCAAGTCAATTACAAGAGCAGAGCGGTTTGGGCGGTCACTGCCGAAGACGGTGCAGTGCGTCAGTTTTTTGCTGCACCGCATTACGAACAGCGCGTCGCCAATTTAAAGCGCATACAATTGGAAAGCGATTTGGCGCAAATTGTCAATGCGCACAACGCATATGCAAGGGCTCGGGGCATATACTACGATTTTACATTTGCGCCGATTGGCGACTCGTGGAATGGCGTCGTCGAAAGGCCGTCAATTGTCACTGCTCTGCAGGGATTGCCGATTACCAAGAGCAGAACCTACAATGCCGCGACGGTCTATCACTTTGCATTGGGATTGGATAAACCGTATTGTGGATTTGTCAAAAATGGCGTCAAATACTACGCCGCCAAAGCAAATTTACCGGTTGCCGAAATGCATATCGAAGAAGTTTTTTCGAGCGCGCAAGATGCCGCTAAGAGCGGTTATTATCCTTACCACGACTAATCTGGTCAGGACGTGATGAGAATTGTATTTCTTTAGGCGCTAAAGTACAGAATAAAAAAGGCTAATGGCGAGTGCTACCATTAGTCTTTTTAGACTTTATTGCGTTTAGTCATCAATCCGCATGGCGAGCACTGCGTCGCGCTGCGGGTTGACGTATATCGTTCTGTTGTCGGTAAATATGACCATGCCGGGCTTGGCGCCGCGCGGTTTTTTGACGAATTTGACTTCGGTGAAGTCGACTGGCACCTGTGAAGAATGCCTACCATCGGAGTGGTAGGCGGCGATCATAGCGGCTTCGACCACGGTCTGTTCTTCGATGTCGGCAAAGCATTTAGTGATGATGACATGCGAGCCGGCGATGTCTTTGGTGTGTAGCCAAATGTGCTCCTTATCGGCCTTTTTGGTCGTCAATTCGTCGTTTTGGTAGTTGTTGCGACCGACTAAAATGATGACGCCCTCACTCGATTTATATTTGAGGGGTGGTAATTTTTTTGCCTTTTTTTGCCTTTTACGCGCGCGCGTCTTAAAATAGCCGCCGTCGATTAGCTCGTCAATCAGCTGGTTGACGTCATCTGTCGTTTCGGCGCATTCAAGTAAACTGCGCACCTGTTTAAGGTATGCAAGATCGGACTCGTTTTCTTCGATTAACGCCTTGGCTTTGATCAGCGTCGTTTTGGCTTTGTTATAGCGCTTGTAATAATGCTGCGCGTTTTCGTTGGGCGCTTTGTCAATGGCTAGTGGAATTATCATCGTTTGGTCGTCGTAGTAATTGATTACCTCGACCGAACTCATACCCTTTTTGACGGCGTGTAGATTGGCGGTCAGTAGTTCGCCGTATAATTTGTATTTGTCGAGCTCTTCGGCAGCCACTAAATCTTTACTCAAGTTGTCAATTCGGTTGATTGTACGGACGATTAGTCCGTCGATGCGTTTGATTGTGACGGCGGCTTTTTGAGCGATTTGATTACTGTCCTTTTTTTGCTTGTAGAAGTCCGTTAAAGATTCAAAGTAGGCGTTACCGCAGCTGGATTCGGCCTCGTATTCGCTGGCGATTTTGACGGCGGAAAAGGCCTTTATCAGACCGTCTTCGCGGTATAACCACATTTTGTCGTCGTTTAACTGAGCCAGTGCCCTTTGGGAGGACCGCCACAATGCCGCGTATTGTTCAGTGCTCAGTTGATCGCATTTTAAATTGCCGTCGACTGAGCTAATCAGGCAAATCGTAGTTGCGATATCGGGGCTGACACCTTGGAAATGTTGATAGAGCGCTTTGCGAATAACGATGTGCTTGTCGATTAGAGTTGCATTGAACTGGGCGGCGTCGATTTCCAATAGATTTTGTTTTTGCGATGGCGGTTGACGGTACTGGATATTTGGCAACACCGGTCGGATGCTGATGTTTTCGCCGACTCGCTTGATGGCGTCGACGATTTTCATGTCGTCGTTGAGCAAGATTAAATTGGAGTGTTTACCCATGATTTCGACGCGAATTTTATAGTTTACTAAGTCGCCGATTTGATTTTTGACGGCGATGTCGATGTCGACAATGCGCTCCATACCGAGCTGTTTAATGGCAGTAATCCTACCGGATTGCAGGTGTTTTCGCAATAACATGCTAAACATTGGTGGCGTATTCGGCGTATCCGGTTTTTGATCGATTATAAGTATGCGCGGTTGGGCGGGATGTACGCTAATTAATAGGCGGTGTGTGCCGCCGCCCTTTAGCTGTATAAACAAGTCGTAGCGACCGACTTGATAAATTTTGTCGATTTGAGTGCCAGTTAATAAATCGGCGAGTTGCCGACTGTGTTTGCGGTAAAAAAAACCGTCAAAAGCCATAATATCACCTCGTATTGGATTTGCGAAATATCAATTTATTTTTATGATTATTTTATTTTTAAATCGTCGCTGGCGCGTTGATTGATATGATAGTAGGCGATGTCGCCGACCGAATAGGTACTGGAAAAGCCCTCTACTTGCCATTCATTG
>PDWI01000788.1_pt1 | contig 51430 bp, 41 predicted proteins | sample 1430891 | NCBI WGS metagenome assembly PDWI01 (sample SAMN01162508, study PRJNA174530) | Oral metagenome, whole genome shotgun sequencing project. | biome: Marine environment; feature: Marine mammal; material: Swab sample of the gingival sulcus; isolation source: swab sample of gingival sulcus... | reverse complement strand
AAAACTGTCTGCCTGTATTTTTTCTATTTTGAACTCAAACATTTCCGTAAAAACTCTGTTCCACCATTGTATTTCGCCATTTTTATCAAAAATCAGGATAGAATTTTTACTTTTCATCGCTATCAGCTTAAATTGTTTAGCTTCGATGGTTGCAAGTTTCAATTTTTTGGATTTTTCTTTGACTAAATTATACTGTTTTCTAAATTTTTCTGTTTGTTCGGCCAAAATTCGTTTTTGATGTTCAAATATTTTGGTGCGTTGCGATGCGATTTCTTTTAGTTCTTTGTTTTTTCTTTTTATGTTTCGGCTTCGGAAATACATCAAAATTACAAAAATAATAATCAATATCAGACAAATGATTATGAAAAATAAATTGGTTTGATAAAACGATTTTTTTATTTCAAAATAAACCAAAACCTCGTTACTTTCAATCCCGTAAAAATTTGTTGCTTTGGCTTTTATCAGATATTTTCCCGACTGCATGTATTTGAGATACAAGTCGTTAGTATATCCGATTTCGCTCCATTCGTCGTCATTTTTCAGATTTTTTACAACAAAAGTATATCTGTTTTTGTCAAAATTGTAATAATACGGAAACGAAAAACTAAACTTCAAATTATTCGTTTTTCGGTCTATTTTTTTATTTATGAAATAAGTATTTCCTTCGATTTTAACGATAGAATCCGACTTAAAAACGGGGTGTTTTATGTTCTTTCCAATTTCCAAATTCGACAAAATCAGCTTGTTCTTTATTTGCGAATGTTCATTTACAAAACATTCGGGCTTTACGCCCATAACCCTGTCTTTGGAATATGTCCACAACATTCCTCTCGCAAAAAATAGTCGATTGGCAAGAACGTCAAAAATGTCGTGAATATAAAAATCTTCGAGATGTTTTGTGGCTTTGTTCATTCTGTAAAGCCCCAAATGTGTTTGAAAAAATGTATATTTTTCGGTATCATAAACCGAAATTACAACCTGATCGGAGATTTTGGTCAAGGCCGAATTCGTATATTTTTTTATTTTCAGGCTACCGTTATTTTTAGTTTTCACAATTTTGTACAAACCCTGTTCGGTCGATAGCAACAAATTATTATCATATTCAAGCATTTTATAGATTTTACAATCCGGCAAACCATTGTCTTCAAGCGAAATAACCTTGTAGCTGTCCATCGATTCGTTTTCGTCAAAGTCGAACAAAAACAATTTATTGTTCCAAAACACCCACATATCTCTCTGATTATCAAAGAATAAGCTATTTATATCCGGTGGCATTTCGTCAAACTTTTTCACCTCCTCAAAAACAATTTTCCCATTTTTCAGAGACAAATCCAATGCCATTAGCTGGTCATTGTTCGGAACATAAATCCTATTTTTGATGGTTGGCGAAAAAAATATTCTTTTGGGTCTGTATATATCAAAATTTGAGTTAAATTTGAAATTTTCGTTAAGCACCGTAACCCCGCGCCCACAAGCAACTAACCAAAATTTTCGATTATTTATTGTTATATTTTCAATGTCCGAAAAATAATTAGAATGCACATCAAGTTGCTCTATTTTGGTCTCATCATCGGCAGTAAATTTAACTTTGAATATTTTATTGTGCATCATAATAATAAAAAAATCATCAAAAAACAACACCTTATTAATTACTTCGTCAATACTATTTCTTTTGTCAAAAATCTTGATATTTTTAGCAAAATACAGCATACTTACGCCTCTTGCCGTTCCCAACCACAAATTTTGGTTGTTGTCATAAAACGCTTTGTAAACCGAATTGGTGAGCAAACCTTCTTTTTGTGTAATATTAGACAATTTTTTTCCTGAATTTGAAATTATGAAAACGCCTTTGTTTAAAGTTGTTACAACAAAAGTCGAATCATTTATCCTAAGCCCGCTGTAAAGCGTACTTTTGTCCAAAGAATTATCTTTCAGAACAAAATCTGTAAACGTATCATGTTTTAAATCATATATATACAAATTCGATTGGGCAGTTCCGAGCAATAAGGTTGTGTCAGAATATTTTATTATCATTCTAATATCCTGTTGATAGATTTCCTTATTTTGATTGCTCAAAATTTCAAAATTTTTGCCGTTTAGTTTGCCTATTCCGGCATACGAACTAACATAAACTTCGCCATCAACCTCAAATCCTCTGTCAAACGGGAAATATTTGGGGCGTTTTACAAGCTCGTAATTGTTGCCGGCTTTTATCAAAATGTCTCTTTGGTTTATAAAAAAATAAACATATCCTTTGTTTATGATAGTTTTCCAACCGATTGTAACATTGTGTATTTGGGATATTGGCGAATATTTGTAAGTGCCATTTTTCAGCACATTTTTACCAAGTCCGGCGCTAATTCCGATAAAAAAATCTCTTGTAGCCGAATCTATGTCAAAGGAATAAAAATATTTGCCTCTGCTATCGACAAAATCGGTCCAGTTTTTTCCGTCGAATTGCAATAAACAATTCGGAGACGCAAAATACATAATACCGTCGGGCGCTTGTTTCAAATCGAATATTTGTTGTGTACTGCCTTCTATGTGCGGATTATAGAAATTTATGACTTCCGGCATGCTATATTCCGATTGTGCCAACGTACGAAAATACAATGACAAAAAGAATGCTACGAATAAAAATATTTTTCTTGTTTTTACCATAAAAATTAGAAACAATTAAAGCAAGTCAAGTTCTTGTATTTGAGAGATGTCGGCGTATCCGCTACCCGACAGCAAAATTAAATTTTTACTATTATTATCCAAAATATCTTGATTAAAATAAGTCATAAATCCACCAAAAGCCAACGAGGTTGAGAAGTCTGCCAAAATGCCCGACATTCGGCTAAATACAAGTGTTCCACGACTTATTTCGTCTTCTTCGATTTCCAAAATTTCGCCGTTATATTTTTTTATATAATTTTTTGCCATATAAAAATTTGTGGGCAAATGCACCTCCGTTTCTTTCGCGATAGTTTGAACTTTTGAAAATTCTGCTTTTTCGGTGTCGATATTTACAATCAGATTGTTTGCGCCGGTCGGCTGAATTGCTACGATTATTGGTATTTTTTCTATAAATTTAAGTTTAAGCAAATCTTCAAATCCACGATATAATCCACTGACTACAAGCCCATTACCTACCGGAATAAAAATACGTTCCGGCAAATTCCCCAAAAATTGTGAAAATATTTCGTAAGCAACCGTTTTCACGCTTTCGATAGTTACCGAATTATAGACATAATTACCGTTGTACCAACCATTTGTATCGGCTGCCACAATACTCAAATCCAATGCTTTCCGAAAATCGCCTTCAACTTCGATGAGTTTTGCTCCAAAAATTTTCATTTGAGTTTTTAAATTTTCGGACACAAAATTTGGAACATAAACAATCAAATTTTGTTGTTGGGCAGCGCAAACCGATGCGAACGAAACGCCCAGATTTCCATCAGTTGCCAGCACAATTGTATCTTTTGCATAATCCTTAGCTACCGCCGAAACCAATGCCGCAATTCGGTCTTTTACCGAAAATGTCGGATTTTTAGTTTCATCTTTGACAAAGAGTGTTGCAAACTCGTCAAATTGCCCAAACTCATACTCATAAATCGGTGTATTTCCGATACTTACGTTTGGTATATTAAACGAATTGTTTAATGGCAATAAATCGACATATTGATTTTGTTCGATTTGACTAAATTTTTCGGAAATTGTTTCGTACTCATAAATTGTTTCCAAAACTCCTTTGAGCGGAGAGGCGGGCGAATTTTGCGGTTCACATTCCGGACACAGATACAGTATTTCTTCTGTTTCCAAAATTTTATTACAATTGGTGCATTTGTATTTCATTATTATAAAAAAAATAAATATTTTTTCGTGAGGTAGTTGCTATTGTTAATATATCTTTGCAAATAAATTAAGTGTAAAATATTACTTCACTTTGAATTTTCAAACGGATTAAATACTTTTGCAAAAATAATTTTTTATGTTTAAATCAAAAATAACCAACGAAGAAATAAAACAACTCGAACCGATACATTTCGAGGGAAAAATTCATCTGATAAAGCACAATGCAGACGTTCCCGATGCTGTGGCTTTTTTGAAAAAACAAAAAATTTTGGGCTTCGACACCGAAACGAAACCCACATTCAAAAAAAATCAGTATCACAAGGTGGCTTTACTCCAGCTTTCGACCGAAACGGACGCTTTTTTGTTCCGTTTGCATTATTTGACTTTGTTTAAACCTGTTTTTTCGATACTTTCCGACCCAAACATAGTTAAAGTTGGGGTTGCAATCGACGGAGATTTGAAGGATTTGCTTAAATTAGAAAAATTCAATGCTTCTAATTTTATAGAGCTTCAGAGTTATGTAAAAAAATTTAATATCGAGAATATCGGTTTGCGAAAACTTGGAGGAATTGTTTTGAACGGCAAAATTTCAAAACAACAACAACGCTCCAACTGGGAGCTAAATCCGCTAAAACAAGCGCAATTGACTTATGCTGCAACCGATGCTTGGGCGAGTTTGCTGATTTACCAAAAATTAAAGTCAAGCATAAAATAGCTTGACTCTAACGTTTTTTTTCTTTAATCTAATATTCTTCTTCGTTAAAAAAGAAATCTTCTTTGCTGGGATAATCCGGCCAGATGTCTTCGATGCTGTCAAAAACTTCCGATTCGTCTTCGATTTCTTGTAAATTTTCTATCACTTCCAAAGGAGCTCCCGAGCGAATTGCGTAGTCTATCAATTCATCTTTTGACGCAGGCCAAGGAGCATCTTCCAATTTTGATGCTAATTCCAATGTCCAATACATAACTCAACTATTTTAGTGTTTTTAAAAGTGGTGCAAAAATAAAAAAAAACTTTATTTTAAAAACTTTTTTTTAATATAAAACGTATTTTTATTATCATTAAAAATAACATCTTTATCTAACTCGCCACCTCATATAACAAAACTGATAATCAACAACCCACAAAAGAGTACATAACCAACTCATAACCAGCACTATACATATTTAACTTAACATACGATTGACACAATATAAATTCCTCAAAACAAAATATTCAGTTGTCCCCCCGCATAACACTCTGTCGGACAACACATTACAATTCGTTACACAAATTTTAAAACCTTAAATAAAATAATCTTTTCAAAACTCTCTAATTTTCAGCACAATAATTAATAATTCATAATTTACGAGTTGATAATTAGTCTGAATGTCGATTTTTTTATATATTTGCAAAAAGATTAATATGTCAGACGAACTACACGAACATCATAAAATTATAGTAGATGCCGGTCAGGCACCGGTGCGAGTTGATGCGTTTTTGGCTTCCAAATTGGTCAATGTGTCGCGTACAATGGTTGAAAAAGCTGCAAAAGCTAATTTTTTGTTTGCAAACGGAAAAAATATTAAACCAAATTACAAAATTAAACCTAACGACATTCTTCAAATAAAATTTGAAAAACCGAAAACCGATTACACGATTATTCCGCAAGATATTCCGCTGAATATTGTGTACGAAGACGACGAGTTGGTGGTGGTAAACAAAGCTGCCGGAATGGTGGTGCATCCGGCTTTTGGACACGCAAACGGAACACTCGTAAATGCGTTGGCTCACCGATTGGGCGACAGCGAATTGTTTCAGCAAGACGACGTTCGTCCCGGACTGGTACACCGAATCGACAAGGATACAAGCGGATTGTTGGTGGTGGCAAAAACAGAATTTACAAAAAATAAACTCGCAGAACAATTTTTCCACAAAACAACTCAACGTAAATATTTGGCGCTTGTTTGGGGCGACTTTGAAGAAGACGAAGGCGTTATCGAAGGATATATCGGCAGAAATCCGAAAGACCGAAAAGTTATGTATGTGTTTGATAATGAAGAACAAGGGAAACACGCCGTTACGCATTACAAAGTTTTGGAACGGTTTACGTATGTTACGCTGGTGGAGTGTAGGCTCGAAACCGGCAGAACGCACCAAATCCGAATTCATATGAAATATATCGGACATCCGCTGTTCAACGATGCCGAATATGGCGGAAACAAAATTTTGAAGGGTACAACTTTTACAAAATATAAACAATTTATACAAAATTGCTTCAAAATAATGCCACGACAGGCGCTTCACGCAAAATCATTGGGATTTTTTCACCCCGTAAAAAAGGAAAATATGTTTTTTGAAAGCGAGTTGCCAACCGATATGGAAACTGTTTTGAACAAATGGCGTAATTATGTCGCCAATAGAGAAATGTAACCCGAAATGACGCAAAAACTACAAAATCAAATGCCAATTTGACACAAATCTACTTTTTTACATCTTTGGCTTTGCTTTTGATATAAAACAAAATATAATAACAACATAAAATTAAAATATATGGCACTATTTAGCACAATGAATTTAGATGACAAAAAAAATAATCAGAAAGACATAACTGAAATTTCTGAACACATACAAGTATTAATTATAGGTTCGGGACCTGCCGGATATACAGCCAGTTTGTACGCTTCGCGAGCAAATCTGAAAGCCGTTATATATCAAGGAATGCAAGCCGGAGGTCAGCTGATGGAAACCACCGAAGTCGAGAACTTTCCGGGTTATCCCGAAGGCGTTACCGGACCGGTTTTGATGCAAGATATTCAAAAACAAACCGAACGTTTTGGCACCGATATTAGATGGGGCGAAGTTACTGCGGTTGACTTTTCGCAAAAACCTTACACCGTTGTTATCGACAACGAAAAGAAAGTTTCTGCCGATGCTATAATCATTGCTACCGGCGCAAGTGCCAGATATTTGGGGTTAGAATCCGAAGAACGATTGAAAGGAGGAGGCGTTTCGGGTTGTGCTACTTGCGACGGATTTTTCTACAAAGATAAAGTGGTAGCAGTTGTTGGCGGTGGCGATACAGCTGCCGAAGAGGCTTTGTATTTGGCTACAATTGCAAAAAAAGTTCACTTATTAGTCCGAAAACCTGCTATGCGAGCTTCTAAAATTATGCAAGAACGAGTTTTGCAAAATCCTAAAATCGATGTTTTGTTTGAACACAACACTGTGGAAGTACTTGGAGACAAGACTGTTAGCGGCGTGCGGGTTGTAAAACGAAAAGGCGAAGCCGATGAAAAAATATACGATATACCTATCGACGGATTTTTCTTGGCTATCGGGCACAAACCAAACTCTGACGTTTTCAAAGAATACATCGAAACCGACAAAGTTGGCTACATCGTTACACAAGGTAAAACCAGTAAAACAAACGTTCCCGGCGTGTTTGCTTGTGGCGACGTGCAGGATTCTACTTATCGTCAAGCAATTACAGCTGCCGGTTCGGGCTGTATGGCGGCATTAGACGCCGAAAGATATTTGTCTGAAATGGAATTTAACAAACAATAAACACCTGATAATCAAAACATTATACAAACAAAAAAGCTGCGATAAAAATCGTAGCTTTTTTTATTATCACAAAATGTTTGCATAATTTGGGATTGTTTTTCTGTCGTATTTTTTTTAACCGCAAAGGCGCAAGTTTTCTTAACCGCAAAGGTCTCAAAGGTAGCGCAAGGGACGCAAATTCCCCTCCTTTGGAGGGTGTCCGAAAGGACGAAATGGTCGATTTTCGTTTAATTTTACCAACCAAAATCATCATTGTTTTTTGTGTCGCAAACCTGTGTGTTCGTCCGTACGGAGTTCAACTAATCGCGTAGCGATGAACTATTGGTTCCCCGTATGTAGCCGTTGGCGAAATGTGGGGTTGAAAAAACAATCCCAATTTGATAAAAAAAAAATTATTTTTCGTTAGCCAAACGCACAATTTCCGATTTCACCAATTCTTTTAATTCCTTAGCGTCCATACTTTTTAAGGTTTCAGACGAAATTGGTTTTCCAAATCTCACTTTCAATTTGGCAGGTCTAATCCAACCGGTTTCGGCCTGTATTTTTTCAAAACCAATCAATCCGACCGGCATTATCGGCGCGTCAGTATCTTGGGCAAATCGAAAAGGCAAACTCTTAAAATTCCCCATTTTACCATTTCGCGAGCGAGTTCCTTCCGGAAAAACCAACACCGAGCGCCCATTTTTCAATCTATCTTTGGCTATTTCAAAACTTTTTATCGAACTGCGTATATTTTTTCGGTCGATAGATATTTGTTCTAAAATCCTCAAAACTCGTCCGTACATAAACACCTTAAAGTATCTATCTGCCTGAATAGCAGTGGTATATTTGGGCAAATAAGCCGCCATAACGATAGCATCTAAAAGACTTACGTGATTTCCCATAAAAATATAATCTTTCGAATAATCAAATTCCGTTTCGTAAGAAATATCTATCCGAAAAAACGACAAAAACAAAATCAGTCGGCTACCTAACCTTATAATTGTTGCACTTTTTTCTTTGGGTAAAAACCAACTTGTCAAAATGACGAGGCTAAATAAAATAAAGTAGCCAAAAATACCTATAATCCAAATATATATAGAAATTAAATGTTTCATTAGTTCTTATATTTTGATAATTCTTTATTCAATTTGTCCATAAAAAAATCGGGTTCAAAACCTTTTGATACAAGATGCCTAAAAACTTTTGTTTTTCGTTGAAAAACATCATCGTTTTTGCAAGATTTTAACTTCCGAGTTATTATTTTTTGTGTAATTTCTGCATAATCTGCTTCCGATATTTTATCCAAAGCATTTTTTATAATTTGGCTGTCTAACTGCCTCTGTTTCAGCTGAAAAGCAATTTTGGTTTTGCCCCAATTGTTGTGTTTTAGTTTGTCGTTGGCATAGGCGTTTGCGTATCGTTGTTCGTCTATAAATTTTTCATCAATTAACGTAGAAATAATTTTTTCGTAAAACTCCGGGTTGGTTTGCCAAGTCTCAAATTTTTTCTTCAAATCACACACACACACCTCACGTCTGCTACAATAAGTCATTGCCCGTGTCAAGTCTTGTTCAAAATTGTTCATTTTTCTTCGCTGTACAAATCAATTAGCCCATTCTGCTGATGCGTTCCAACACCTGATACGCCAATATTTTTATTTTCTTGCCATCTAATTTTATAACTTTTTCGTCTCTAAAATTATAAAGCGTTTTTATTGCATTAGAAGTAGTCATATTTGCCAGATTTGCCAAATCCTCGCGATACAAACATATCTTAATCGTCTGATTATCAGTCTCAAAGCCGTAAGTATCTGCCAGTCGCAACAGGCTTTCGGCGAGCCGTCCTCGCAGATGTTTTTGGGTTAGCGAAACGATATTATTTTCGGCTTGTCCCAATTTTCTTGCCAAAAAAGTAATAATTTGCACCGAAAACAATTGATTTTCTTCCATAACTCGAAACAATTTTTCTTTGTTGATTATGCAAACCACAGAATCTTCAAAAGCCCCTGCCGATGCGTTGTAGCTATCGTTGGCAAACAATGCTCGAAAACCTATAAAATCGCCGGCTCCGGCAAGTCTTATAATTTGTTCTTTTCCGCTTATTCCGTCCTTAAAAATTTTAACTTTTCCTTTCGCCAAAGAAATTAGCCCATTCGGATTAAATCCCTCTTTGAAAATTATCTCGTTTTTTTTGTACGATATAGAATTCATACTATCCATAAGCGTTTGCTTTTGGTCTTTGGAAAGCACCTTGAAAATGGAATCTTGATTTTCTATAAATTTTTGGCAATAATTGGTGTTCATAAAGTATCTTATTTTTTGCAAAAATACACTTTTTTTCGTTTTTAAAAACTTAAATCTGCCTTATCTGTCAAAAAAACTGTTGCCTGTTGGGAGCTGTTAGCCATTATTTATCCTTCGACGATAAAATAATTATTTCCCTGCAATTCTAAATTTTCAATTCAACAAATTTAGTCTTCCGAAAGCACAATTATTTTGTCCAAATCAGTAAAAGTAATTTGGTCTGATTTTTTAGGATTTAGAACTATACCATACCTATTTTCAGAAGAATACGCATATTTAACGATGCGATAACCTATTGCGGTTTCGCCTTTTTGAGCGGCTGCTTCCAAAATCGTATAAAAATTGACAGGTTTGTTTGGTTGCACATAATCGACAGCATTTTTCATATATATTTCGGAGCCGTCGGCATCAAACAGCGATGCAAAAACGTCTTTTAATTCTTTGGTTTCCGACACCTGTACAAGCATGCGGCTTATTAGGTCGTGACTAATTATAAAATCGTCGGCTTCGGTAACTTCGGCAAGTTCTCTGTTTTTTTGGTCGTACATTTCGCTGATTATATTCAATTCTTTGTTGCTTTGTTCGGCCAAATTACGTATGTGTATCAGCGATAAAATAGTAATTGCGTCGGCTTCTTGTTTTGGGATCCTATTGTTACTCAGCACAATAACATTATCAAACGATGTGATGTCCAACTTTTCAAGCGATTTTCGTTTTGAGTAATCCATTTTTACAAATCGTATCTCTTGTTTCGGAAGCACCTTATTTAGTTCATCTAAATCTTTTTTTATACTTTCGTCTTGGCAAACAACCGTTATTGTTGAGCCGGCTTCAACGTATTCGTCTAACTGATAAATTAGGTTTCCGGCTCTTTTGTTCCAGCCTAAAATTATATTTTTCTCAACACTTACCGACGATTGGCGTGTGCGATTAACAATCAAATCTTTTGCGATTCCGAAATCTTGAAGATTAGACGGAATCACCGTGTCGTCGTCTTCGCTGATTGCTAAAATTTTGTCATTTTCGGTCAAAACTGTATCCATTGGCGGATTTATGTGTATTTTGTCGTTGGCGTCTTTGAAGCCCAAAACGGCAGAATCTTCAAACGCAAAAACCGCATCTTTGAACGTTTTGCCGGTCAATTGTTCTATACTTTCAAAATAAAGTTCGTCGCCTTCGTAGCACATCAGTTCCATGTAAATAATGCTCAAACCGGGCTGATGACTTGTTTGCGCGGTTATACGTGCAATAATGTCTTGCGTGTACAAGAACGAAGTTTCGTGTTTGCCTACAACTTCGGCGGCATCTAAATTTTCGCTATCCATAATTTCGGCAACTATATGATACGAATTGTTTGTGCGTTGTGGGTTGTACGTCAGTGCCAAAACGGTTTTTATCACGTGAATATCTTTTGAATATTCCGAATCATTTTCGGGCGAAAGAATAATTATAGATTTAGCTCCGTCCGGATTTACAATATTCAAAGAGCCTGCGTCGAGCGGATTACCTGTTCTTGTAATGATTTTTGTATTTTTAGTATCCGATATTTTTTCTCTCAATTCATCGTCCATTTCCACCTTATCTCTATCGGCAAGAATAACGATACTCGGATTTTTCTGATTTTCATTGGCAATTATAAGTTCCGAAATAATGTGGAATACTTTTGGCGACCAGCCTACGATTAATGTGTGGTTGTCGGTCAAAACGATAGAACGACCTTTTCGGAGTTCGTCGAGTTTCATTTCCAAACCCGAAGACAAAATACCAATCAAACTACTCAAAATAAAAATTCCGCTTATTGTAACCACAATTCCGACAATCCGCAACCCCCATCTGGTGTCGCCTGCCACCGTTCCCGGGTCGAGCGAACGCATTAAACTTTGCCAAAATGCTTCGGGAAAATTCAATGTGTTTGTATCTTCAAATTCGATTCCGACAATAGTATAAATTCCGGCAAAAATGAAAACCAAAATCAATGTTATTATCGAAAGCCAAATTATTATCGAAATTGTACCACGCGAAAGGGTGTTATCAAAAAAGTATTGCAATCTTTGTTTTAGGGTATATTTTTTCATTTGAATAGTTTTAATTCTAATTTTCTACAAAAATATAAATTAATGAAGAAAAAAAATATTTTTTTTTCATTCCTTAAAGCGGCAGGTATTTTCGTATTGTGCTGAAAAATTATAAAGGCGCATTCAGAAAATGTTAATATCCGAATAATCAACAACTTACAGTTTATTTTTAACTCAGAAAGCCTTGTTTTTTTTGAAAAAAACATCAAAAAACGAGTTTTATTGTTTTACTTCCCGCATTTCATTCCATACGTGGCTGCATACATCACGTTTAGCCCAATCGCGTAACGATGATATTTGTAACCCTTGCTGTAAATTGGAAAATTTGTATTTTCTGAATACGCCTATAAAAATAGGACGAATTTACGCAAAAAAAAAGCCACCATAAAAAAGGTAGCTTTTTTTTCATTACGCATAATGTAATGTTCTCCGAAAAGAGCTTATGCGTTTTTCACTTTATTAACTATTTCTTCAAAAGCTTTAGGATTGTTCATAGCAAGATCTGCTAAAACTTTTCGGTTCAATTCGATACCTGATTTGTGAAGTTTTCCCATAAATGCAGAGTATGACATACCGTGTAGGCGTGTGGCTGCATTGATACGTTGAATCCACAACGCGCGGAAAGTACGTTTTTTGTTTCTTCTGTCTCTGTATGCGTATTGTAAACCTTTTTCATACGCATTTTTGGCAACTGTCCAAACGTTTTTTCTACGTCCGAAATAGCCTCTGGTTTGTTTTAAAACTTTTTTTCTTCTTGCTCTTGAAGCAACTGAGTTCACTGAACGTGGCATAATATTTTAGTTTTTTTGAATGCAAGCGACCATTTATGATACTTTTTTTTGGCTGTGCATTCCGGTTTAATACTGAACCTTTTTCAAAGGTTTTTTTGTTAATTTTTGTGTTTACAAAGTTTATTATTTCAATCCCAATGATTGTTTGATGTTGGTCAAATCTGCTTTATGAACAGCTGATGTACCGTTCAAATGTCTTTTTTGTCTTTTAGATTTGTGTCCAAGTTTGTGTCCTTTGTACGCACTTTTTCTCATAATTTTTCCTGAGCCTGAGATTTTAAATCTTTTTTTAGCTCCACCTTTTGTTTTAACTTTTGGCATTATTCTAAAATTTTTATTTTATTTATTTCTTTTTTGTTTTCGGTGCAATAATCATTGTCATTCGGCGTCCTTCCAATTTTGGCATTTGCTCTACCGTTCCAAATTCATCTATTCGTTCTGCCATTTTAAGCAACAGAATTTGACCTTGGTCTTTGTAAACGATGCTTCTGCCTTTGAAAAAAACAAACGCTTTCACTTTGTTACCCGCTGTAAGAAATTTTTCGGCGTGTTTTATTTTAAAATCAAAATCGTGTTCGTCTGTATTAGGAGTAAAACGAATTTCTTTGACTTCAACCTTTACGGTGTTAGCCTTTATTTTTTTCATACGTTTTTTCTCTTCGTACAAAAACTTTTGATAATCTACTATTTTGCACACCGGAGGATTTGCATTAGGCGAAATTTCCACCAAATCAAGTTCGAGGTCGTACGCCAATTTTAAGGCTTCGTCCAACGAAATAACTTTGTTTCCTCCTTCTACATTATCACCAACCAATCGCAAACTACGTGCGCGTATTTGTCTGCCAACTCTGTGTTGGGGTTGGTTCCTTTTATAATTTTTATTTGTTTTTCTGGGTCTAGCTATGACTTATTCCTCCTATATTTTTTTGTTAATTATTATTATTTTTTCAGTTCTTCTTGAACTTCTTTATTTACAAATTCTGCAAATTCTTCGATGCTCATAGCACCAAGATCGCCTTTTCCTTGACGACGAACAGAGATTTTTCCCTCTTTTTCCTCTTTTTCGCCCACTATCAACATATACGGAATGCGCTTCAACTCGGCATCTCGTATCTTTCTGCCTATCTTCTCGTTGCGGTCATCAATCAGCGTGCGAATATCTGAAATATTTAATAAATCTGCAACTTTTTTTGCAAAATTATTATATTTTTCGCTGATTGTTAGTATTATAGCCTGTTCCGGAGTGAGCCACATCGGAAATTTTCCGGCGGTATGCTCTATCAAAACAGCAACAAATCTTTCCATCGAACCAAATGGCGCTCTGTGAATCATCACCGGACGATGTTTTTGGTTGTCCGAACCGGTATATTCCAAACCAAAGCGTTCCGGCAAGTTGTAATCAACTTGAATTGTGCCAAGTTGCCAACTTCGCCCCAAAGCATCTTTTACCATAAAGTCCAATTTCGGACCGTAAAAAGCGGCTTCGCCTGTTTCTACAACAGTTTCCAAGCCTTTTTCTTGTGTAGCTTCGATAATTGCGTTTTCTGCTTTTTCCCAATTTTCGTCTTCACCGATGTATTTTTGTTTATTTTCGGGGTCGCGAAGCGATACTTGCGTTACAAATCCGTCAAATTTGAAGGTTTTAAAAACATACAACACGATGTCTATCACCTTTTTAAACTCATCTTTGAGTTGGTCGGGCGTACAGAATATATGTGCGTCATCTTGCGTAAAACCGCGCACACGTGTCAAACCATGAAGTTCGCCACTTTGTTCGTAACGATAAACCGTACCAAACTCTGCATATCTGACCGGCAAATCTTTGTACGAACGTGGTTTGCTTTTGTATATTTCGCAGTGGTGCGGACAGTTCATTGGTTTCAAGAAAAACTCTTCATTTTCTGCCGGTGTATGTATCGGCTGAAACGAATCGGCGCCATATTTTTGGTAGTGTCCCGATGTTGTGTAAAGTTCTTTTTGTCCAATATGTGGAGTAATCACAGGTTGATAGCCGTGTTCTTTTTGCACTTTTTTCAAAAAATTCTCTAATCTTTCGCGAAGCATAGCACCTTTGGGCAGCCACAATGGCAAGCCTTTCCCCACTTTTTCCGAAAAATAGAACAACTCCAATTCGTCACCAATTTTTCTGTGGTCGCGTTTTTTTGCTTCTTCGAGCATTTGCAAATATTCGGTCAAAAGTTTTTGTTTCGGAAAGCTTATTCCGTAAACACGCGTCAATTGTTGGCGTTTTTCGTCGCCGCGCCAATAAGCGCCGGCAATGCTCATAACCTTCATTGCTTTCACGTAACCGGTATTTGGCAAGTGCGGACCTCTACACAAATCAGTAAAATTATTTTGCGAATAAAAACTGATTGTTCCGTCTTCTAAATCATTGATTAGCTCCAACTTATATTCGTCGTCTTTTTTAGTATAATAATCTAATGCGTCTTTTTTTGATATTTCTTTTTTTACGATGCTGTGTTTTCCACGAGCTATTTCCAAAAATTTATCTTCTATTTTTTTGAAATCTTTATCTGTCAAAATTTGCCCTTCGGGCATATCTACATCATAATAAAAACCATTTTCGATTGCCGGTCCGATACCAAGTTTTATTCCCGGATAAAGTGTTTCGAGCGCTTCGGCCATGATGTGTGCCGAAGAGTGCCAAAATGCATGTTTCCCCTCTTTGTCTTCCCACTTATGCAACTGAATTTCAGCATCTTCCGTTATTGGGAGTGTCGCATCCATAGTTTTGCCATTGACAGTAACTGCCAAAACCTCTTTGGCCAATCTGCTACTAATACTCTGCGCAATATCCAAGCCGGTAATACCAGCTTCAAAGTCTTTTACCGCTCCGTCCGGAAATGTTATTTTTATCATAATAAATCGATTTCTTATATATAATAATAATGTGTTGGTATTTCTTAGGTCATTTTTGACAAAAGAAACAGTCTGCAAAATTAATATTTTTGTTTAAAGAATAAAAATGAAATTCCGAAAAAATAATTTATTTTGATATTTTTCAAAAAATGATTAATTTTATAATGTTTTTAATCTTCGGATATTATATTTTATTACCTCATTCATTGTTTCTGTCTTTTTAAGTTCGTCTATTATTTTGCCGGCATTCAAATTTTTATTGATATAATTTAATTTTTCATCGTCTATAAGTGTGTAAAAATAAGAACAATACAACAAACTGTCGCATTTTTTATAATTTTTTTGCGAAGCCGAAAAAGTCCGTATGGTTTCTTCTTGCGGAATAATATAAGTGTTCTTGACATAATTTTCGTCCGAATAACGATTTACGATGTTGTATATCGGTTTGTTTTCGTAATATAATTTTTCAACCGAGCAGTCAGATTGTTTATTTTTTAGTGTTTGGTCTAATATTTTGTAATCGAACAATTCGCCACTCTCGCTGAATTTGTTATACAGGTAAATGTTGTATTTTTCGTCTTCGATGTGATAAATAAAACCGTGATTTTGGTCTTCAAATTTGAAATACGCCACCGATTCCATATATGCGTTCGGGGTCATTTTTTGATTCAGTTTTCCGTAAATTTTGTATGTTTCTATATCTAATTTTGATTTAATTTTAGAATTATTCAAAAATCCGGAAAACGATTTTTGCGGATACGCCTCGTTCAAGCCCGAAAGAATACGTTTTGTGTAGTCGTCTTTCAGTTTGTAAACATCTATCATAAAGTAACTTTCACGCAGAATATTATTTTTTTGTGAAAATTCGGTCATTTCGTATTGGATAAACAATTTGTTGTTGTTCTCCAAAATTTTTGCATCAGTTTTTGTTTGGGTATTTTGGCTCCACAACTCGTAAAAACTCACAATATTCCCATTATTTTCAAAAAATATCCTTTCGTGTTTGTAAAATTTTTCGTTGAGGTCATTTTTAGGGATTGCCAAAAACGTGTACGCCTTAGCATCTTCGGAGATTTGGATAAATTTGAACGGAAAATAAGTGTAATTCGGGTCAAAAAAATCCTCTTCGAGACTAAAATTCATAAAATATTCCAGTTCGTCGGGCGATAATTCTTGAAGTTGCTCTTTTTCTATCAAATTTGTCGAAGAATATGGAAATTTTGTTTCTGTAAAAATATCGCTGATATTATTCATCGACGAAGTTATTTCTTCTGAGTTCAACTCTTTTATCGCTCCATTTTCCGTAATTTGCAATTCTTTGATGGTCGTTTTTTCTATTCCGTTGTCAATTTCTTCTACGGTTTTTATTTTTATTTTAAAATCTTTTGATATTTCGCAAGAAATTTTGTTGTGTAGTAATTCGCCGGCAAGCACGTAACTATCTAATAATTCGCCATTTTGGAAAATTCCGATTTGTAAAATTTTGTTATTATTAAAATTTACTGACCACAGCAAAATTTTTATTTCTTCGTTGAGATTATATTGTTCGCCACCTTTATATTTTGCCGAAAAATTGTTTGTAACATCTTTATTTTCAAGAAATTCGGCAATAAATTTCTCTTCGACAATTTCCTTGTAATCAATCTGTTGTAAAAAATTATCCGAATAAGTTGCCGGCAATTTTAATTCATAAAAATTTTTGCAATATTTATCAAATCTATTTTTTTTGAAATAATCTAATTCACAGGAACTTACAACAACAATTCCCAGTAAAATATATTTAAAATACCTACCCATAATTCAACTTTTTTTTATTGCTAAAATAATATTTTTCATTATTGTTTGATATAAAAAGTTATAATTTTTATTTTTTTTCAAAAAAAAAGGAGCAAAGCCCCTTTTTTATTAAATCTCTTCCGTTTCGACAATTTTTGCCAAAATATCGGCATATTGAATTATTAAAAATTCTTTTTTATCAAATTCGACTTTTGTACCTGCGTGTTCTTTATACAACACCGTGTCGCCTACGTTGAGTTCCGAGTTTTCGATATTTCCGATTGCCAAAACTTTGCCCGAAAGTTTTTTTTCTTTCGCTGTATCCGGCAAATAAATACCCGAAACTGTTTTTTGTTCCACTTGTTGGTCTAATTCCACAAGCACATTATCATTTATTGGTCTTATTTCATTCATTCTATATTTAATTTTTTATTTCAAGTAATTTATCTATTTTTTGTTTATCAAATCCTACAACTATTTGTCCGTCTATATCTATCTGTGGCACACCTTGTTGCCCACTTTTGCGCACCATTTCTTCGGCGGCTTTTTGATTTCGGCTGACATCTAAATCATTGTATTTTACCCGATGTTGGTCTAAATAATTTTTCAATCGCGTACACCACGAACAAGTTGGAGTTGAATATACAACAACTCGTTTTTGAACTTCGGTTGCGTCCTTGTTTTCTGCAACAAACAAAGAATTTTCAAACAAAGCCCTGTAAAAATTAGGTTGGTCGCAACCGTTCAATTGTTTTTTTAGTTTGTCGTAATCAAACAACAACAAAGTAGGTGCTGTTTTCACGTCAAAATGCGTGTGAATATCTCTCACTTTCGACACATCTACGCCAAACAAATACACATCTTGCATTTGGGCAACCGATTTCAAATTTTCGTAAGCACAGTTACTTTGCTCCGAACCCGCTTTGTAGATAAGCACGTAATTATTTTGATGCTTTTTCAAATCCGAAAGCAACTCTTCTTTCGACGCTATATTCTTGATATTCATAGACTTACTGCAAATTTTTATTGATATTTTTTTTCAAAACATTTTTGGTTTTTATACCAATCAACCGCTCCACTTCCTTGCCATTTTTGAAAATAATAATTGTAGGAATGCTACGAACTTGCAGTTTTTGAGCAATTTTTTTGTTCGTTTCAATATCCAACTTGCATATTTTCACATTTTCTTGGCATTCGTCTGCCAATTCGCTGATTATAGGACTTTGGATTCGGCACGGCTGACACCAATTTGCCCAAAAATCGACCAAAACAACACCTTTCGACACTGCTTGTGTAAAATTTTTGTCTGTCAAATTGTGTATCTTTTTACTTTCGTTTTTGGGGTCGTAGTTTGCCATTCTTTTTTTCATCGAAAAAACAGAAAATCCAATGTAACCGACAAACAAAACGACAACACCTATTATTATGTATAGTGCCATATTCTGATTTTTTATTTCAACAAAGTGTCTTCGATAGATTTTTGGTAACCGGCTTTATCCATAGCACCTACCGACATTTGTGGTTGGTCGCCGTTTGCAGGAACAAACAAAACCGACGGTATGCTCTGAATACCAAAAACCGATGCCAATTCGCCTTCGTTGTCCACATTCACTTTGTAAAAAGTTATTTTACCTTCGTACTCTTTCGCCAATTCGTCCATTATCGGAGCCACCATTTTACACGGTTTACACCAATCGGCATAAAAATCGATAACACAAGCACCTGAACCTTTGTAAGTCCATTCTTTATTTGTTTTGTAATCAAAAATGTTTGCAATAAATTCGGCAGATGTCAATTGATGTACTTCGCCGTCTGCTGTTGCTGACGAAATTTCGGCCTGAGCTGTTTCTTCCGTTCCGGTTTCTGCATTTTCATCTGTTTCTGCATTTTCCTGAACAACAGGCTCTTCCGCCTCTTTTGTTACGTTAGCATTTGCTGTTACAATTTCTTTATCAGCTTCTTTGCCATCTTTTTTACTCTTGTTTGGGCAATCGCCACAACTTGTTAAAACTCCTAATGCTAAAACGCTTAGAACAACTAATTGAAAAAAATATTTTTTCATATCTTTATTTTTTAATTATTTATAAATTTCGAGAATAAGTTTACAAAAATTATGCAATTATCAAAATTATTACATTTATTACTCATTCTCTACTTGTAATTTTATTTTTTATTTTATAACAATCTATAAATCAATTGATTACAAAATAACTGACTAAGTGTCTGTTACTGTCGCTTTTGCAGTTGGCAAAAAAAAAAACTTCATATTGAAGTTTTTTATCCCAGAAAAGTTTTCAATAATTTACTTCTTGAAGTATTACGAAGTCTTTTTATTGCTTTTTCTCTAATTTGTCGCACCCTTTCGCGCGTAAGGTTGTAAATTTCGCCAATTTCTTCGAGCGAGAGTTGCTCGGTGGCTATTCCGAACGACGATTTAATAATATCTTTTTCGCGAGGCGTTAGCGTCGATAAGGCTCTTTCGATTTCTATACGCAGCGATTCTTGGTCTAAGCCTCTGTCGGCGTGTGGCGAATCGTCATTAACCAACACATCTAAAAGACTGTTGTCTTCGCCTTCGGCAAACGGAGCATCAACCGATACGTGGCGACCTGAAATTTTGACAGTTTTTTTAATTTTATCTGTCGGAATGTCCAATATTTTTGCAAGTTCTTCGTCGGTTGGTTTTCTGTGAAATTCTTGTTCAAAATCGGATATTGCTTTTCTGTATTTTGTAAGCGAACTTACCTGATTTAGCGGCAAACGAACTATTCGAGACTGTTCGTTTATCGCTTGCATTATCGACTGACGAATCCACCATACGGCGTAAGAAATAAACTTGAAACCTCTTGTTTCGTCGAATTTTTCGGCGGCTTTTATTAGTCCCAAGTTACCTTCGTTTATAAGGTCGGGCAAGCTCAATCCTTGATTTTGATATTGTTTTGCAACTGAAACAACGAAACGTAAATTAGCTCTGGTTAATTTTTCAATAGCATCTTGGTCGCCTTTTTTTATCCGACGTGCAAGTTCTACTTCTTCTTCTACTGATATTAGTTCGTATTTTCCAATTTCTTGTAAGTATTTATCTAACGATGCACTCTCGCGGTTAGTAATAGATTTCGTAATTTTAAGTTGTCTCATTTCTTTAAAATTTTATTTTCAATTTACAAAGATACGTATTTTTTTTTAACATGAATTTATTTTTTTAGATTTTGTTTTTTTTAAGATTCTAAACAAAACCTCACTTCCAACTAATCATCTGATAATCAAATCATTAAATACATCTAAAAATTTTTGTTCTTCTCCAAAAAATATTTCTATTTTTATGGGTTGGTAATAAATTTTATCTCTAATTTTTTCCGAAAAATTACAATCTTTGAGTTTTACAGCATCTTTTTCTGTCGTAATAATTACTTTATTTTCGTTTGCGATGTCAAAAAACATTCTTTCGATTTTCTGAATATCTTTGGGGCTAAAATCTTTGTGGTCTTTGTAATTTAGGTGTTTTATTTTGGGCGAAAATTGTTTTTTTATGTAATTTACAAATTTTTCGGAATTTGCAATCCCCGAAACTGCCAAAATATCATAATTTTCGTCAATTTTTATATCAGAATCAACAAAAACCCCTTTGAGCGGTAAATATTTTTCGCGCGAAAAAAACATTTTTTGATTCGGTTGCAGTTTAATTTTTTCTTGCCAAATTTTCTTTTCGTCAATCGAAATATCGTTTGGGCATTTTGTAATAATAATAATGTCAGCTCTTTTGTATTGATTTTTGTTGTCGCGTAGTCGTCCGACGGGCAAAAAATAGTCTTTGAAAAACGGATTTGCGTAGGTTGTCAATAAAATTGAGGCGTGTGGAGTTATTTTGCGATGCTGAAAAGCGTCGTCCAACAGTATCAGATTTATATTTTTATCTTTTGTTATTTTTTTGATGCCGTTTATTCGGTCTTCGCACACAGCAACGGTTGTTTGAGGAAATTTTTTAGCCATTTGCAAGGGTTCGTCGCCGGATAATTTTGCTTCGGAATTTGGGGTAACATATCTAAAACCGGTCGATTTTCGCCTATACCCACGACTCAAAACGGCTATTTTATTTGTGTTCGATAAGTGATTTATCAAAAATTCGGTGTGAGGTGTTTTGCCCGTTCCGCCAACTGCGATGTTGCCAACCGAAACAATTGTTGGTTGCTCAAAACTCTGACTTTTGTAAAAATTAATGTCGTATAATTTATTTCTTATCTTTGTAACTAAGGAGTACAAAAGTGCCAAAGGATACAAAAGTATTTTTAATATTGCCGTCAAATTTTGGAAAAATTAGTAATAGTGCGTTAATTTTTTGCTTTTAGGACTGCTCAAAAATATCACAAAAAAAAAGGAACTTTCGCTCCTTTTTTAATTTGTTGCATTTCTTTTTTAGTCAACAGCTTCTGCTAAATCGGTACCCGGTTTGAATTTTACAACATTTTTTGCGGGGATTGTAATTTCTTTTTTAGTTTGTGGGTTTCTACCTTTTCTAGCGTCTCTTTTTTTAACTGACCAGCTACCAAATCCTACTAATGCTACGCGGTCGCCGTCTTTTAGAGATTTTGTTGTAACTTTGATGAATGCATCTAATGCTTTTTTTGAGTCTGCTTTTGTCAAGCCGGCTTCTTCAGCCATTGCAGCTATAAGTTCTGCTTTATTCATAATAATATTTTTTTTATAGTGTTAATGAATACGGCAAAAGTATGCTATTTATAGGTAATACACAAGTTTTTTTTTGTATTAATGTGTGTTTTTTCTATAAAAAACATTTTTTATTTTTATTAAGTCGCTGGTTATCAGAATGTTAATAAAATAATATTTTTTTAACAAAATTTTGTATTTTTTAATTAAAATGCTTCTAATAAGGGATTTATAACTAAAAATAACGCTTTTTTTGCTCCTATTTTATTGTTATAAAAAAATATAATTCAATAGCTACAATCAAATAACGACAACATATTTTCAGTCCGCAACTATTCAAAAAAATTTTATTTATTTTGTAAAAAAAATTAACATTATTTCAAAATAAATCAATAAATTCGCCCTCAAATATTTTACGACAATATTTGAAATTTTGCAACAAATTTCATTTTCGGTAGAAAATTAAAAGTTTAAACAATTATTTATTTTTAGCATAAAATATTACAAAAATGATAAAAAATTACTTCGACAAAAGTTTTGATTTAAGATATTTTGAAATGAATAATTTTGGTTTTTTGTCGCCGGCGTCCGTTTTGACGTTGTTAGAAGAAACCGCAGCCGAACATTGTTGGGCAATAAATCACAGTTTGTATCAGCTGAAAGCGCAAAACATCGGCTGGATTTTGTTTTCGGGAATGGTGCAAATGAACCGCTATCCCGCTTACAAAGAACGAATAACTATCCGAACTTGGCTCTCTAAATACACTATGTTCAAAGGGATTCGCGAAAATCTAATTTATGACCAAAACGAAAAAATAATAGGAAAAGCACAAGGCGTATGGGTATTTTTTGATATAGAAGAACGAAAACCCAAACCTATTTTTGAGGATATAAAAGCAAAATGGGCTTCGTGCGACAAGCTAAGCGTTGGCCAAGTTCCAAAAGTTAAGCCAACAATACAAAAAGTTGATTATCAAGCAAGTATAAAAGTAAACAAGTGCGATATTGACGAGTACAAACACGTTAATAATATCCGATATTTGCAGTGGGTTATGGAGGCAATTCCCGACGAAATAACAGACAATTATTACCTGCATCAAATAAACGGACGGTTCATTTCGGAAGCCAATTTGGGACAAACAATCATTTCGGCAACCGAAAAAATGGCAACACAAAATACCGACAAAGCGTTTCAACATTCAATAAGTGTAGGCGAAACAATTTGTGCTGCCGCCCACACTGTTTGGAGAAAATAAAATTATTCTTCGCTTATCAATTCGTTTGTGTCGAGCAAAATACCTGTGAAATCGGGCATTATCCACGGGGTAATCTGCTTGTTGCTTTCGTTTTTTTCGTTGTCTATCACAAAAAACTCAAAGCGAATAGGCTTGTCAATTTGTATCGGAATAGAAAATTCCCTTATTATGGTTGCTCTGTAATATTTGTTCAGTCCCACAGGTGGCACAAACGGAATCATGCCGTCCAAATTCATTTCTTCAGGCAACTCAAATTCGTAGATATTTCCGTTGTCGTTAAAATACATTTTGGCAAAATAATTTATCCGCAACACGCTATCCTTGTAGGAGGTATGATTTGTATCAATCCCAAAATTTCCGTCTCCGTCAACAATTTTGAACGTTACGAGATAATATTTTTCAACAACCCCCAAATCGGGTTCTATCGAATCCTTGACCTCAACGTATTTCAAATCTATTTTGGGAGTTGGCGCGTAATTATGCTCCTTTTCGCAACCAACTGACAATAAAGCAATTACAAAAACAAATAATAATATTTTCTGTGTTTTCATTTTCTTTTTATTTTAATTATCAATAACTTTTTGACACGCAGCAATCAATTTTTCAGCTTCGTTTTCCGATTTAGCTTCGGCATAAATTCGGATAATCGGCTCGGTGTTAGATTTTCGCAAATGCACCCAACCTTGCGGAAAGTCAATTTTTACACCATCGATGGTTATTGGATTGTATTGAGCAAATTCTTTTTGCACTTTTGCCAAAATTTCCTCAACGTCCAAGCCTGCGATATTCATTTTTCTTTTGATGATACGATAATCAGGATATTTTGCCCTCAATTCCGAAGTTTTTAGCTTCGATTCGGCCAAATGCGACAAAAACAAAGCAATCCCGACCAAAGCATCTCTGCCGTAGTGCAATTCAGGATAGATAATCCCGCCGTTTCCTTCGCCACCGATTTTAGCAGAAACCTCTTTCATTTTTTCAACAACATTCAATTCGCCAACTGCCGACGCAAAATATTGTCCGTTGTGCTGTCTCGTAACATCGGCCAACGCTCTCGAAGACGACAAATTGGAGACGGTATTACTTTTTTCATTCGACAAAACGTAGTCGGCAACCGCCACAAGCGTATATTCTTCGCCAAACATAGCGCCGTCTTCGCTCACAACCGCCAACCTGTCCACGTCCGGATCAACCACAAACCCCACATCAGCCTTTTCGGCAACCACTTTTTCGGATATTTCCGTCAAATTTTCGGGCAACGGCTCCGGATTGTGTGCAAATTGTCCATTCGGCACACCATTAATTATTACAACCTCCCGCACACCAAGCGATTTAAACAATTCCGGCAATGCCAAAGCTCCCACCGAATTTATGCAATCAATCACAACTTTGAAATTCGCTTTTTTTATGGCATCTAAATTCACAAGACGCAGTTCTTTTATCAAATCAATGTGTTTAAAAACATAATCGGAAGTTAGCGTTTTGCTGCCCAAATCATCAACTTCGGCAAATTTAACATTTTCAATATTTTTAGCATTCTCAAAAATTTGTTCGCCTACGGCTTTGCTCAAAAATTCGCCACGATTGTTCAGCAATTTCAGCGCGTTCCAATTTTTCGGATTATGACTGGCAGTGATAATAATTCCGCCGTCGGCATTTTCTTCAATAACGGCAATTTCGGTTGTAGGCGTAGTTGCCATACCCAAGCAAATAACGTCGATGCCCATCGAAATAAGCGTTCCGGCAACCAAAGATTCTACCATTTCGCCCGAAATTCGGGCATCGCGTCCAATTACCACTTTTGGTTTGTTGTTTTTCACTGATTTTACCCAACTAGCGTAAGCTGTTGTAAATTTTACTATATCCAAAGGATTTAGACTATCGGAAAGAGTACCTCCAATAGTACCTCTTATCCCTGAAATTGAAGTTATTACAGGCATTTTTTATTTTTTTTAAATTTAAAATCTGTTTTTTATAAACCCACTTAAACATTTCAATACTTCGTTAAATTAAAAATTAAAAGTTAAAAATTAAAAGCTATAACTCTGATTATCAGCGAGTTATAGAGGATTTTCGCAAGCGAATAAGAGACTGATTATCAGTCTGTTACGAAAAAATACCGAACTATTGACATTTAAAATTTTAAGGCGCTTTTTGTAAAAAATAGTTGTGCTATTTTCAAAAAAAGCAACGAAATATAAATAAAATTTAGACATTTTTTAAGAAATAGAAAAAGTTTAAACAGGTTTCATTTTAGGACACAATTTGTACAAACAAAATCCTAAAAAAATTCCTAATAATGCACCGCCAAGCACGTCGCCCGGATAATGCACGCCCAAATAGATACGGCTATATCCGACCAACACGGCGGAAAAAAAGGCAAATAAAGTAAATTTTTTATTTTTTATAAACAAACTGGCAAACATTGCCAACGAAAAAAAATTTGCAGCGTGCGAAGACACAAATCCATATTTTCCGCCGCAGTGATTTCGGACAATGTGTACAACGTCGGCTATTTGCGGATTGTGGCACGGACGCGGACGCTTAAAAACTTCCTTGAAAGCATGAACCGACGAAAAATCGGCAAGCGAAACCGCCATTATTATAAACAGTACTCCCAAAATTGCAAATTTTGTATTTGTTTTTTTAAAAAAAAGATAAATAATTGCGGCAAAATATGGCAACCACAAAATTTGTCCGCTAATTCGATACATTACCACATCAAAAAACTCATTGTTTAACGAGTTTATTTTCAAAAAAATTTCTGTGTCGATATTTTGTAATAATTCTAACATTTTGTTTGTGAATAAAAATTTATATTAGGTAGTACGAATATATGATGTTTTATGCAAAATAAAAAAAACCACCCGCTGAGGTGGCTGAATATAAGTACCTTAAATCCGAAAATCTATATCTATTGCAAAGCCCAACTACCTATTATAAAAGACGATGCTCGCTTTTCAGAACGAAAAGACCTTCGGATTTAAGGAAGTTTTATTTTTTACTATTCTACAAAAGTCAGAATGTCTTTTCCGAACTCTGACAATAAAAGCGATAATGCTTCGATAGACGAGCCTAATTCTTGCAAATCAAGAGTTTCAACTTCCAAAGTATCTCTAAAAATAACAACTTTTCCGCTGTCGTCCAAAACCATTGCTCCGTGAATAATATCTCGGTTTTTCATTAAAAGTTTTTTTAGAACCTCTGCCGAATCATCTTTTATTTTGAATAATACTTGCTCTATAACAACCAGTGGTTCAGATACATATACCACCATATCTACAATTCCGTCATCTTGATTTTCAATAACAAAAACGCCTTTTTCTTCATCTTCTTTTTTTATTGACATTTCTAATTCCAGAAGATAATTTTTTACTTTTGAATAATATTTGTTCATATTTTAGTGCTTTTTATTTTGTTCAAATTTATATATATTTTTTTAAGATAAAAATTTTGATTTTTTTTACTTTTCCCAAAACCAAGAGCTAATGCTCAATGACTAACCGCCGTTTTACGCTTCTTCTTCGCCGGCATTTTCGGGAAGTTGTCCGGCCATTTTGCTTTTCAGTTCCAAAAGCGCATCGCTACCGGAAGTATTGGTATCGGCCAGTACGCTGTCGATTTCGTCGTCCAACGAACGATTTTCAACTGCCAATTCGGCATAAGACTCAGACAGAGCTTCTTGTGTTTCAACTTTTTCTTTCATTTTTTCAAGCATTGCCACAGTGCTTGAAGAATCAACGCCTGCCAATTGTTTGTTCACTTCTTGTGTAGCTTCTGAAACTTTTGCACGAGCTTTCAGCATTTTTGCTTCGTTTTCCCACTTGCTGATGTTGTTTTTCAGTTGTTTTATTGAAGTTTCCAATTTTTGAACTTCCGAATCGTATTTTTGGTAATTCGTCATAGACATTTTGTAGCTTTGTAGAGCTTGGTCTTTTTGACTTAGCGCTTCGGTCGCCAATCTATCGGCTTCGGCTTGGTCTAATGCACCGCTTTGAGCGCGTTTCAAAAGCTGAACGGCTTTGTTTTCATAGCTTTGAGCCTTGCTTTTGTAAGCATTTGATTCGTTTTTACTTCTGATAGCCATAGCTTTTACTTTTGCTAATGCGTCTATACTTTTGCCTAACTGTTCTTTTAAGTCGCGAATCCCTTGTTCGGTCATTTTGATAGGGTTTTCCAACTTATCTACCGCTGAATTTGCTTCAGCTTCACCTATTTTAAATAATCTTTTAAAAATTCCCATTATTATTGTTTTTGGAGTTTTTTTATATTTTTGCCCAAATATGCTAATAATTTTAATATTAGCCAAATTTTTTAGCACAATTTTTTTAATTTATGTCACATTTTGGAGCCAATATCAAAAAAATAAGAACTGTAAAAAAGTTAAATCAAGCCCGATTTGCAGAGCTGTTTGATTTGACGCGTTCGGCAGTAGGCGCGTACGAAGAAGGTAGAGCCGAAGCAAAAATTGATAAAGTCTTAGAAATTGCCGAATATTTTGGTCTGGATTTAGATAATTTTTTAAGAAGACATTTAACGTTAAACGAAATTGTGCATTACGACAAACAAAAAGATAAACTAACCGATAATTTTGATTATAATACGATTTATTTTGTTAGTTCGCAAAAAATCAAGCAGTATGCAAAAAATTTTAAGGACAAAGAATTTATAAAAAGATTGCCAAAAATTTCTGTTCCGAACACCGAAAATAATTACAGAGCTTTTCAACTAAAAAACGTAAATCACTTTTTGGACGGCGATATTTTAATTTGTGAACCGATGTCGAAAAAAATTGTTGCCGAAAAATACTATTTATTAATAATGTGTGATAGATTTGAAATTGTTGAAAAAGTGCCGGGAAAGATACATTTTGAAGAGGCTTGGACTGTAAAATCGGTTATCAGCAATAATATGTCAAAATTTGCAATAATTGAACAATTAGCCGAAATTAATAAAAAACTTGGTGATAACCCACAAAAAAAATAATATAAACACCTAATTATCAGCTAGTTAGACTTGCGAACACAAATAAAATACTCCATTAGCAAAATCAATAATCACTTCGTCTTAGGTATTAAAAAATTGTGATAAACGCTCAAAGAAATGACTAAGGATATTGTCTGAATACTAATTATTTATCAGTTAGCAGCTGTTTTATTATTGTTTTTTGCAATAAAAGAATATTCATTGAAAAAAAATTTTTTTAAGAAAAAAAATAGTTATTTATTTGTGGACTTTTTTTTCTCAACGAAAAGAATAAAACAATCTGAAAATCAGCTTGTTATACAAACAATTACAAAAAAAAGATAAAATGAGTTTAAGTAAATCAAGAAACATAGGGATTGCAGCACATATTGACGCCGGCAAAACTACGGTATCAGAACGTATGTTATTTTACACCGGAGTAAATAGAAAAATAGGCGAAGTACACGACGGACAAGCTACAATGGACTTTATGAAACAAGAACAAGAAAGAGGTATTACAATTGCTTCGGCAGCAATATCGTGTTCTTGGAACAATCACAACATCAACCTTATCGACACTCCCGGACACGTCGATTTTACAATCGAAGTAGAACGTTCGTTGCGTGTTATAGACGGTATGGTAGCTGTGTTTTGTGCCGTTTCGGGCGTAGAACCACAAAGCGAAACAGTGTGGCATCAAGCCGACAGATACAGAGTTCCAAGAATTGCTTTTGTGAACAAAATGGACCGTCAAGGAGCTGATTTTATTGGGGTTATAAACCAAATGAACGAATATTTAGACGCAAACGCCGTAGCTTTTCAGTTGCCAATTGGCGCCGAAGATAGTTTTGAAGGAATGATAGATTTGATTTCGATGAAAGCATATTCGTTTGACGAACGTAACCGAATAGAAATGGAAATCCCCGAAGAATACAAAGCAAATGCTCAAAGCCAACGCGAAGTTCTTATCGAAACACTTTCGGAATACGACGACCGAATTATGGAATTATTTTTAGATGAAAAAGAAATTGACGCAGAATTGTTGCAAGAAGTAGCACGAAAAGCAACCCTAAAACTCTTGATTATTCCTGTTTTTTGCGGTTCGGCCTACAAAAACAAAGGAATGCAACTTTTATTAGATGCCGTAATAGATTATTTGCCATCGCCAATCGACGTGGGAGCAGTTGTTGGGCAGTCGATAGAAGACGAAGAAAAAACTATAACCCGTAGCCCGTCGAGCAAAGAGCCTTTTGCAGCCTTGGCGTTCAAACTTATCAACGACCCTTACGTAGGTCAACAAACTTTTATCCGTATTTTTTCGGGAACTCTGAAAAATGGTATGCCGATTTTGAATACTACCAAAGGAAAAAAAGAACGAATTGGTAGAATTTTTAGAATAAAAGCAAAAGAAAGAGAAGAAATTTCGGAAGCAGTTGCCGGCGATATTGTTGCGTTGGTAGGTCTAAAAGTAACCAAAACAGGCGATACATTGACCGACCTCGATAATCCATTGTATCTTGAAAACATACATATTCCGCCTCCGGTAATCGAAATGAAAATCAATCCGCAAAAAAGAAATGAGCAAGAAAAATTGGGAATTGCATTGAGCAAATTGGCAAACGAAGACCCGTCATTTACAGTGCGTTTTGACGAAGAAACCGAAGAAACCGTAATTGCCGGTATGGGCGAATTGCATTTGGAAATACTTATCGACCGCCTCAAAGAAGAATTTAAAGTTGGCGTAGATGTAGGCGCACCAAGTGTTTCGTTGCGAGAAACTTTTACAAAAGAAAAACAATTGCGTTACCGCTATTCTAAACAAACCGGCGGAAAAGGACAATTTGCCGAAATTGAATTTAGAATTGAACCAAACAATGGCGAAGGTTTTGAATTTGTAAACCAAATAAAAGGAGGAGCAATTCCGCAAGAATTTATACCGTCTGTACGAAAAGGTATTGAAAAAACTTTGGCAGAGGGAGTTTTGGCCGGATTTCCGGTGGTTGATGCCAAAGTTGTGCTTTTGGACGGAAAACATCACCCTGTCGATTCGTCGGATTTTGCATTCCAAACTTGTGCATCTATCTTATTCAAAGACTGTTTCCGAAAAGCAGACCCGATTCTGTTGGAGCCTATTATGAAAATAGAAATCAACACACCCGACGATTTTATCGGAAATGTTGTTGGCGACCTAAACAAAAGACGCGGAAAAATAGAATCGATGAGAAGATACAGAAAAGGTTCGCAAAAACTAAACGGAAACGTGCCTTTGATGGAGATGTTTGGTTATGCAACTGCATTGCGTAATATTTCGAGCGGACGCGCAAATTATTCTATGGAATTTTCGGGTTACGAACCTGTAATTTCGGGCGTGGCCGAAGAAATTTTGAAAGAAAAAAATAGTAAAAAACAGTAATTTGTTTTTTATAGTTTAAATGTACTCAATTAGTATTTATAAACTTCAAAGGTCTCAAAACCTTTGAGGTTTTAGGTATTAGATAAGGAACGTATTTTTAACAAAAAATAGGTTCCAAAAAATACAAAATTTTAATATCTAGTGAAAAGAATATTAGATTTTGTGTCATAAGTTTCATATTAAGATTTATTTTTTTCAGAAAATCTATTTTTCTAAAAAAAGAGAAAGTTTAGAAATTTGAAAATAATAAAATGTTTTTTTGGTTAATTAATGATTAAAAAGCTGTCCTTTCGTGGTCAGCTTTTTTTTTATTGAGAATTGAGAATTGAGAATTGAGAATTAAGAGTTGAGAGTTGAGAATTGAGAGTTGAGAGTTGAGAATTGAGAGTTGAGAATTGAGAATTGAGAATTGAGAGTTGAGAGTTGAGAATTGAGAGTTGAGAATTAAAACGCTGATTATCAAGGCATATTCCGAAAATACCAACAATGTCTGATAGAAAGCAAATAATATTTTTATGTTTTTTTGATTTACATCAAGGGCTACAAAAAACATCATCGTTACGCGATTATAAAAACCCCGTAGGGGTGATATATTTGTAGCCCCGTATGTAATGAAATGGAATGCGGGGATTAAAAACAATAAAACCCATTTTTTTTGATGTTTTTTGCAAAAAAGCAAGGTTTTCCAAGCCAAAAACAAGACATAAATCGCTGACTATCTGAACATTAACATTCTTCAAGCCAACATTTTCCACCCTAAAAAGAGATTTGGAAATTTTATTATTAAAGGGTGGGAAATATCAGATAAATGTTTTCAGACCCCAAAGGTTTAAAAAAACTTTGGGGTCTTTTAGCCAACATTTTCCACCCTAAAAAGAGATTTGGAAATTTTATTATTAAAGGGTGGGAAATGTCGGTTCAAGTTCCCCGCTACAACAATCCGACTGATTCCCCAAGCGTAAGATTTTATTCTGTACAAAAAAAATCCCCTTTACGTTTGGCAAAGAGGATTTCACTATAAAACTGATAAAATTATTTATCCTGACTAAAAGCCGGATTATAAAAAGGAACCTCGATAGGTTTTTCTTTCATTGCATTTAAAACTTTTTGGTTCAGATACTTTTTAGGAATAACCAATCTGAAAAAATATTCAGTAAACCAATCGTCGGTCATTGTCAAGTAACCGTTGTTTCCGAACGATGCTCCCCAACTGTTCTCCAACTTCCATTTAGTCGGTTTTCCGTCTGCGTCTGTATCTACGCCACAAAGCGCCATTCCGTGAGACGAACCGCTTTGATGGGTCAGCATTCTTTGCGAACGCGTCATATTAAATTTCACCCCAAAAAGATTTTCATAATCAAAATTATTCAAATCCAATGTACCATTATCTTTTGACAATTGTTTGCCTACATCGCAAGAAAAATACAAAATATTGTTATCTTTTATTGCTGCCAGTGCAAATTTTTTCAAATCGCCAACAGGTACGTTTACGTAACTCCAATCGACACCTTCAAACACGTTTTTGTCGTTTTCTTTGTAATAATATTTGTAATATTCGCGAGTTGGATCGTCTATCAACATAACGTAATCCTCCGGATTAAAGTTAGTTATTTCTGCCCAAAAAGATTGAGGCGTATATTCTTTGTAATTACTTATTTCGCCATCAGCATCTTGGTATCTCCATTGAAATTTGGTTGGCGGTTCGCCCAAACTAAGCGCCAAAATACGATAAACATCTTTCAATATTTCAAGTTTTTTTGCTTGAATTTCTTTTTTTGATGCTTTTTTAGCAATAATGTCTCGAATATCCAAGCCACCTTCACGTAACCTCATAGTAATCAACGTACTAAGCGCGCCGGTATTGGAACTTTGTTTAGTTTCGGGCATTATTTCTTTTGGCACCACGCCGTATTTTGTAACCAGATTTGTAAATGTGTTCCAAGCCCCGCCATCATTTATGGGAGCATCAAATAATGTGTGTACTTCGCGCGAATAAACGTCTTCGGCAGCAGTTGCGATTATTCTTTCCAAAAACATATTTGATTTTTCCAAAATATCCCAAAAATAAAGATACGATTCAGAAAATTCAAAATCCGAAAGATTATATTTTTCTATAACAGCAGGTCTAAAAACGTTCAAACTTGTGAACATCCAGCATCTACCGGACCGTTTTTGGTCGGTTATATGTCCCGAACTCACTTCGTATCTAAAAAAATGGTCTTCTTTTTTATTTACATTGTTGTTTGTTGCCAAATCGTTTATAACATTGTTAGTTACCGCATTACAAATTGCAACATTTGGCTCATAACTATCTTTCAACTGTTGGATAGTTTTTGAATCTATACTTTGTCCCAAAGCATTTTGCATAATAAATAATGATAATAGTATTAGTAATTTGTTTTTCATATTTTTATATTTAATTTGTTAATACTCAGCGTTTTGTATTTATATTTACACATAATCAAAAATAGGATATATACTTTTGTATGTATTTTTCATAATAGTTTCTTTTTCACTTCTATCAACCCATATTGCGTCGGTTATACCTTCGTCTTTTTGAGGGATAGGTTTTTTAATTCCTTCGTAAATCATTTTGTACCAGTAAGTTTTTTTGAAAAACCACTTACCGTTTGACTTAAAACAATGGTAAGTTTTGGGTAATTCGGCAATGATCGTAGGTTGAGAAATGCTACTTTCTTCAACAACTTCGCGAATAGCAGTTTCGCCGTAGGTTTCGTTAGCTTCTACGTGTCCTTTGGGGAACTGCCAAACATCTCGGACTTTTATGACCAAAAACTGATTCAATCTGTTTACAACCAATCCGCCGGCAGCCTCTTCGTAGATAAAAAGAGATTTGAAATTTTGAAAAAGACTATTCAAATCTTTGTACGAAATAGTAACTTCTCGAAAATTACCATTTTTGAAAGAATCTATAAGATTTTGCAGTTTTTCTCTGCTTTCGAATATCTCAAATTCAGGATTTTTTTCTTCTGTGAGCTTTATTAGTCCTTTATTTTCAAAGTAAATATCTATCATATTATTTATTTTTGTTTAGTGTACAAAATATAAACGTAGTTTGCATTTGATGTGCAAAAATCGGATTTATTGAGATAACAAATTGTCTTGCAGCTAATTACAATTTTCCACATAGAAACATCATACGTCCGTTGCAAATATAATAGTATTTCTGTAAATTATAGCATTTTGTTTGTATTCAATTTATCTATTTTTTTATTTGTAATAATTTTTACATAAAAAAAAGCTGTCCACATAGTATGAAACAGCTTTTCTTGTTTAACAATGTTATGAATCTAATTTTTTATTATTTTTCGAGTAAATATTTTATTTTTCGCAGAAAATCTGATACTATAAACACCTGTTGCTAAGTTAGATACATCTAAATTACATTTATTGTATTTTTCAACATTTATTTTTCTTACAATTTTTCCGTCTGTTGAGAATATTGTAATTGTTTCCACATCGTTATCATTAAAATCAATGTTTAATGTAGTTGAACAAGGACAAGGATAAACTACAACACCCTCATTTTCAACAAATTGCAAACCAATAGTATCTTGTTCCACAGTCAAAGTGATAGGCAGAACAAGCGTATCTGTATCCTCAACATTATGAGCGATAAGCAAATTAGCTTGGTAAGTTCCAACGTCTAAATTCTCTGAGTTAAAATTCAAAGTGATATTTTCGGAAGCATTCGGCGCAACAGTCGCATTTTGAGGCTCTACCCCAACCCACGAAGGAGTTTGGTCGCCATCTTTTAGAATTAAATCAAAAGTCAAATCGGCTGTTCCGGTATTTTGAATTGAGAAATTTTGCATTTTAGCTGTGTCTGCCACCATATTCTCGGAAATTGAAGTTACCGAAACAGAAATATTTGGAGCATCACCCTCCGTAACAGTCAAAGTAATTGGCAAAGCAAGCATATCCGTACCCTCAACATTATGAGCAATCAGCAAATCAGCTTGATAAGTTCCGGCATCTAAATTATGAGAATTAAATTTTAAACTAATATCCATAGCGTTGTCAGCGGCAACCGCGCCCGACTGGTGATTTACCGTTACCCACGTCGGAGTTGTTGTCCCCTCTTTCAGTTCGATGTCAAAAGTCAATTCTGCATTACCGTTGTTTGATATACTAAAATAATATGTTGCAACCGTATCTTGAAGCATAGTTTGCTCAAAAGATTCTGCCGAAACTGATATTTGGGGAGCAGTAGCAGAAGCTTCTACCGTTAGTGCAATGGGCAATACAATGGAATCCATATTTTCTCCGTTGTGAAGAATAATTAAATTTGTATTGTAGTTTCCGGCTTCTAAATTTGTCGAATTAAATGTTAATTCTATGTTTGAAGTTTTGCTCGGAAGGATAGTCCCACTTTGAGTATTCAGACTGACCCAAGTTGGAGTTTCAGAACCTAATTTTAGTTTTAAATCAAAAGTCAAATCGGCTGTTCCGATATTTTGAATGTTAAAATTTTGAGTTGCTGTGATGTCCTGCCCCATAGTTTGTTCAAAAGCTCCTACCGAAACCATAATTTCAGGCATATCTGTTTTTTCTATAATTTGAATATTATCAAAAAATACTTCCGAATTATTGCTCCCCGCAGTCGATTCTATATAGAAAGCTATCTTTATATTTCCTGAAATTTGGCTTAATTCTACCGACTCACAAACATTAGTATCTAATTGATAATCAGCATTGTAACTTTTCAAAACATAATCAGGAGCAGCACTCCAAGTAGCACCGTTGTCGCGCGACAGCAAAACTTTTATTTGGTCGTCATTTTCCATAGTTCCGACCTCTGCCGTGCCGTTAGCGGTTAAAGCCAAATCATACTTTAACAAATATTTTTTGTGTTCCAAAACTATTGTTGGCGAAATGAACCACAGCCCCTGATTGTGAGAAAATGAAGTGCTTATTGCTGTGGACTTTTCCGAATTGTTAGCGTATTTGGTCAGTTTCCAAAGGCTATCGGCATTTTGAGCTGCGTCAAGTACCGTAGATTGACTCAATAACTTTGAGGCAGTTGTCCAACCTTCCGGCAAAACCGTATCGGTAGCAAATGGCTCTGTAAAAGGAGGACTGAGAACGACACCCGATTTTTCTATTACAATGTCATCAATTCCTGTTCCGTAAGCACTGTATGAACCGTCAGCCTCGTTGCGAAAACGGATGCGAATAGTTTGTCCGCTATAGGCAGCAAGCGATATTCGTTCTTGATGATATTCTTCGTCATTATTTTCAGGAGACAAAAACGCAAGAGTTTCCCACTCTGAACCGCTTTGCTCAACTCGAACCTCAAAAAAAGTAGTATCGTGAGTGGCAACTTTTGCATTATTTACGTCTTTATCAATCCACCAAAAAGATATTTCCATATTATCGGGCAAAACAATTTTGGGAGATATGAGAGAACCTACATTTTTATAAGATACTTTGGCTGCATATAAGCCTCCGTGAGCCTCTCTCGATAGCGTCCAAACATTGCCGTCAGGCTGTGTCCAACCGAATGGTAAATTTCCGTCGTGCTCAAAATCCTCGCCATAAGGAAATTCCCTAATGGTTGCGTCTATTGAGTTTCCTACAAGTGCAACAGAATCAAGTCCGGAGTTGGAAACTATTTTTAGATATGCTGTTTTTATGCCCTCTTCGACAGGAAGACATTTTATATTAAATTGTTCAATATTTCCTGTTTCGATATCGATGGGAAAAGTTAAGTTCTCAAGCTGAAAATGAGCTTTGTCTGCTCCAACAATTTTCATTTCTTCGATGCTAAGATTTGCGCCTCCCAAGTTTTCTACGTTCAATTTCAAAAAAGTAGAGTCGCCTAAGCAAACTTTACCAAAGTCAAGCGTATCTGTGTTTAAAATCATTTGAGGTTCTGCTGCCAAATCTTTAAAACTAATTTTAACGTTAGCTCTTTTTGCCTGTTTTATCGGAGTTTTATTATACACAAAATCAGAATAATCATTACGATAAACCATTGTTCGATAGGGAGTTACACTACTTGTGTAAAACCCGTCAGATTCGTTATGAGCCACATACGGTTCCTCCTTGAAAAATGCAATTACAATATTGTCCTCTCCGTTATACACAAATGAGCTTTCGAGTTTAAAATCTACCCAACCCGAATCTGCCGTAACAGAAAAATCATCATCATACACCAATTTCAAACTGTCTTCGGGTATCCACGTAGCACCACTTGCCACAAAATTATCTCGTTTTGTATGACCGATATAAATTTTTGTATGCTCTGTCCACGCCGAGTTTCCGTTGTAGTTGAACGCCAATTTATCGATAAGTTTTGGAGTATCGGTGTTGAGTTCTGCGTGGGTGTAAATTTCTTGCGTGTAAGAATATTTCCAATAAACACACGTCGGAACGGTATTATCGGCAACAGTTCCCTCGCCTATCGTTATCGGCAGTTCTTTACCTATTTTTACGTCGTCAATAACCGCATAGCCTGCTGTACCACCGGCTTCTATTTCATCACCAAGAACTCGCCAAGCAACAAAAACTTCCTTGCCTGCATAAGCCGATAAATCAAAAGAATAGAACTTAAAAGCCTCTTGATTATAGTAAAAATTTGCCTCAGGCGAAAGCAATACATAATCGGAGGTATCTTCGGTAGCTGTTGCTTCTTCCGAAATTAAAATCTGAACATGATTATTTTCTTCCCAATAAGAACTGAACCAAAACGATACGATATCTCCGTCAGTTATTTGAACTTTTGGAGATACAAGCCAAGTGTCTATATCATAAAACGTGTAACAACCTGCGGCATTTTCGCCACTATGTTCCGCATCTTGGTCATCATCCCAAAACATATAACCATAAGCACTTTCTTCAAAAGTAGTCCAATCGTCTGACCAATATGTGTCTTCAAAGCCTTCGTCAATTACCCACTGTGCATTCGCTACGCTAAGCGAAAAAATACATAATAATAGGAAAAATATTTTTTTTGTCATTTTTTTTAGTTTTAATTATTTAATTTTTACAGAGAGACAAAGAAAGTAATATGATGTTTTATAAACAATAGCTATATGTGGGTATTTTTTTTTAATAATTTTGATAGGCTTACTCAGTCCCCGATTTACATCGAGGGCAACAAAAATATGATTGCTACGCGACCGTAGGGACGATAAATAAAATGAGATAAAACCCGTTTTTTGATATTTTTTTTTGCAAAAAACAAGGCTTTCTAAGGCAAAAACAAGATGTAAATATTTGAACATTAACATTCTCTGAATGCACCTTAACAAAACACACTCAAAAAAGCATAACCAACTAATAATAAACGACTTACATCAAAACAAATTATAAAAAATTGGCTATTGTGGGAGGAGATAGAAAATAAAAAAACGTCCAAAATAAATTTAGACGTTTTTTGTACCGAGGAAGAGACTCGAACCCTTGACCCTTGGAACCACAATCCAATGCTCTAACCAACTGAGCTACCTCGGCTCTACGACAAAAAAAGTGATCTGGACAGGATTCGAACCTGTGACCGACGGCTTAGAAGGCCGTTGCTCTATCCAGCTGAGCTACCAGACCATTGCTTCTTTGCAACCGCAAAAGTAATACTTTTTTGAGAAAAACAAAAAAAATATTATTTTTTATAAAATTTTGTTTGCTTAATTTTGTTCTTCGCTGTCCGAACCGTCATTTTCAAGCAACAAATCTAAGTCTTTTGTATAATACATCATATATAATCCGTTGTTCTCAAAACCGTTATTTGGGGCGGTTCTGCGGAAATCAAACTTCATAAAAATACCTTTTTCTCGTATTTCTTGGTTTTTATTCAAACAAAATTGAAAGTATTTTCCGTATTGTTGCATTGCTTTTGCAAAATAATAAGTTATATCGTAACCAATATACGAATAATGAGACGGAAACAAACCGAATTTGTTGTGATAATCGCGTCTAAATTCTTTTATGTCCCAGTTTTCGGGGTCTTTGTAGGTTGTACTTGCGTAGTGAATATTCAAATTTCCTATCCAGTCGCTTTGCAATTTTGTGTAATTTGCAATTGCCGGCATTGTGTAAACTGTTATATCATATTTATTTACGGTTACCAACGAGTTCAAATTGTTCAAAATTGCAGAAACCTCTATTTCGTTTGTCGATGGAATAAATACAATGTTGTGTTTATCTTTCGTCAAATCTTTTTTGTAAGGTGTTATAAATTTAGAAAACGTAATCGTCTTTACATCAACAACATACTCATTATTAGATAAAATTGCAAGTTCATTTTCAAAAGTTTTTACAAGTTCCATTTGTTCTTCGGAACCGTTGCTAACGACAAAAATATCAGCCGAATCCAAATCTTTTGTTACATATTTTGCAGTATATTTTATTATTTTTTCGTTCGAGGGAACAATTTTGTAAACAAATGGTTTGTTCTCGATAACCGAGCTTCTGCGTGAAAGTGGCGCAATTATATTAATTTTGTGTTTTTTTGAAAATTCATCGGCAATTTTGTAATTGGCAGCATAAACCGGTCCTAAAATCAAATCCATTTTAGTCATTTCGTATTTGTTGAAAATCTCTTGCGTTGCAACGGTATCTGCCTTTGTATCATACATATATATCCTAAAATTCATACCTTCTTTTCGCAATTTATTTATCGCCAACATCGCCCCCTGAACGTAATCGTAAAAAACTTTTGTATTTTTGTAGTACTGAGTTCGTTTAGGATTTTCAAGCGCCATACCACTCAACGAATAATTTTCATTTATAAAAAAAGGAAAAACAAATGCTACATCAAAAGTCATTGTATCGTTGTAGGCAAATTCCGAACACGGCGGATAATTTGGGTCTTCAAAATAATTTGGGTCTATGTCTAAAAAGTCGGGCGAAAAATCTTGATTGAATTTCAAAATCGCTTTTTGTTGTTCCGATAAATGTTTTGTGGGAATAACAAGAAAATCGCCAACCTTAAAATTATTAGCATTTTCGTTAAATTCCTCAATTTCAGAAACCGAAACCCCGTATTGAAGCGCAATTATTGACAAATTATCGCCATTTTTCACCTGATGATATTTAAAAAACTCATCTTCGGCTTTAAGTTCTACATCTTCGTAAACCGGAATTTTCAACAACATCTTTTTTTTAATCCCGTTTTTGGCTTGCGGATTATACTTTATTATATCTTCTTGCGAAACATTGTATTCTTTGGCTATAAAATACAACGATTGCTTTTTCTTAACCTTGTGTTCGACAAACGAAACACTGCCGGTTGGATTTGGAACATAATTTTCGTCAATTAGTGGAATCCGTAGCGCCGTACCGGCTTTCAACTCAACAACAACCTCTTTGTTTACGTATAAAATTTCACTTTCGGGAACTCCATATACCTGACTAAGACTATATATTGTTTGTCCGGCTTCAACATTATGAACGTAATATTTTCGTCCCAACACAACAACTATGTCTTGCGATTTTTCAATTTTGACTTGTGCAAAAATATTTCCAACACAAAAAATGAGGCTAAAAAATATAAAAATTCTCTTCATAAGTGTTTGTTTTATATAAGAATGTGTTTTTTTGCTTTCAACACATTAATTAATATATTAAAAAATTAAATCGTCGTCGTCGTCATCATCATCATCGTCATCATCGTCGTCATCGTCATCGTCATCATCATCGTCATCGTCGTCATCATCGTCAAAATAATCATAAAAATCAGTCGGCTTAGCATCTTCGTCGTCTTGTTCTTTAATTTGTTTTGCTTTCTGGTCTAATTCTTTTATCAAGTCAAGCGTATCATCTAACGTATATGTTTTTACGTTTGAAATGACAAGTTTATCGGAAATATCCAAGCCCAAGTTATTTATTTCAATTATTATTTCTTTGAATATTTTTTCAATATCCGTATCAAACGGAATAAGTGCTACAATGTTTCCGTAAAAACTTTGAAATTCGATTTTTTCGAGTTCACAATCGTATTTCTCAAAACAATACTCAACCTCTTTTTTTATTATATCTTTCTGATTTTCAGATATTTCCTTCTTATCATTTTGTTGCAAAACAATAAAAAATCTCATTTTTTGCCCTCGTCCGCCCAAACCGGTCGAGATTAAAATTTGTTTTTCGTCCAAAAGATTACTTGTAATGAGCGTTTGACTCTCCTGCTGAGCTATTTCGCCCCACGATTTTAGTTCGCCTTCGGTTTCTTTGATAAATCTCTCTAATTTTCGCAATATTTCTACATTATCGATATACGACAACAAAACCAACAATCGTTTTTTGTAGTCGTCATCAACATTTGGGTCGAATATTTTATCAGCCTGCTCTATTACCAAATTTTCGTCAAAATCTTTTCTGAGTTTTGCTGCAAGTTCTAAATATTCTATTTGAATATCCGGATCAACAACTGCTTCGATCAATCTAACTCGCCCCTGTGTCTCTAAAAATTTTCTAAGTTTTTCTAACATATTTTTACCCATAGCATTATTTTATCAAAAAGGTATTTTAAGAGTTCAACAAAACTTTTTTTAGTCAATTCTAATTATTTTTTTCGTTTCAAAACCTTCATTGCAGCTTGCGCAATATCTTCGGGCATCAATTTATAAATTTTGTACAAGTCGTCGGTTGTTCCGCTTTGGCCAAAAGTATCTTTTATGCCGACCATTTCCACCGGCACAGGACAATTTTGCACTAAAACATTTGCTACGGCATCACCCAAGCCGCCAAAAATTGAATGTTCCTCTACGGTAACAACAGCTTTTGTTTTTTGCGCTGTTTTTATAATAGCCTCTTTATCAATAGGTTTTATTGTGTGAATATTTATTAGTTCGACGCTCAAACCTTGTTTTTCCAAAATTTTAGCAGCCTCTATCGCTTGCCAAGTTGGGTGTCCTGTAGCTATAATTGTAAGGTCTGTACCTTCGTTTAGAGTAATAGCTTTTCCGATTTCAAATTTCACATCGGTTGGCATATAAACCGGTACTTTTGGGCGACCAAATCTTAGATATACAGGCCCAAAATATTCGGCAGCGGCAAAAGTTGCAGCTTTGGTTTGATTGTAATCGCAAGTGTTTATGACCACCATATTTGGCAATGCACGCATAAGCGCAATGTCTTCTATCATTTGATGGCTTGCTCCGTCTTCGCCTACGGAAATGCCCGAATGCGAAGCTACAATTTTCACATTTTTGTTTGAATAAGCAACCGACAAACGCACTTGGTCGTAAGTTCTACCCGCTGCAAAAACAGCAAAAGTTCCGGCAAAAGGTATTTTTCCGACAGTTGCCAATCCGGCAGCCACTCCAATCATATTCGATTCGGCAATACCGGTTTGCACAAATCGTTCGGGGTGATTTTTTGCAAAATTATCCATTTTTAGCGAGCCTGTAAGGTCGGCACACAAAGCCATAACTTGCGGATTTGTTTTGCCCAATTCTGTCAGAGCATCGCCAAAACCAGAGCGTGTATCTTTTTTTTCTGTATAATTAAAGTCTTTCATCTGTTTCTTTTTTTAGATTTTTGGTGTTTTGTTGGGTTTTAGGCTTTTTTTAACTGCACAAAACTACTTATTTTTGTTGATATAATAAAATTGATTATCGAAAATAAATCTCCGATAATCAATTTTTTTCAACTATTTCTTTGGAAATACTATCTTACAATTAGTTTTGAAGTCAAAACTGTTTTTTCAGTTCTTGTTTTTACAAAATAAATTCCGGTTGGCAAATCTAAGCTCATAAATATTGCATTTTTACCATCAGTAATTGTTTTTTCTGTTTGATAAACAGTTTGTCCGCTCGACGTAACTATTTCTATATCAGCTTTTTGCGGTTTATTTGTTTCTATATGAACAAAAAATTCGCCTGAACTTGGATTTGGATAAACTTTCAGAATTTCCGATTTGGAGGCTTCCAAAATATTATCTTCTTCATATTTTGTGTAAAAAATATAAGGGTCTTCTTGTTTCATTATTGGTACAGCAGCCATTTTTCCGGCAACATCTTCGGCTTCAATATAGTAAGATATTGTATGTTCTCCGTTTTGAATCGGAATACTCCCCACATAATTAGAATTAGATTTTTTTGACATTGGCACCTCTTCGTAAGTTTGGTTTTCGTCAATTTTATAAAATAATTTTGGATAGCCATCGGCCAAAGAATTGTTGGCATAAGAATATACTTCGGCAGAAATTTCACAATTATCAGTACCTTTTATCGTGTCAAAAAGAGGATAATGTTTTATAAAAAGCATTTCTCTGTCCGCAAATCCGTGAGTACGACAGTGCAAAGCGTCGGTGTTTAGCCACTCGGCAAGCCCTTCCATAACTCCAATAATTTCGTATCCGGGCATTGCCTCTTCATACACCTCCAATGCTTGGGCGTCCAGATAAGAACCGGTTTGAGGCACAAACACTTTCCCATTGATAATCAGCGAGTTAGTATAAGGATTAACCTGCGAAGGGTCTGTCTGAACTCTATAAACTTCGTAAGGATAGCCAAACGAACAATCACTATTTTCAAAATAAGCGGCAGTAGCTTCGTAGTCGTTGTATCGAGGGTCATTTGTAGGAACTTGTGCTATCAGAATTTTATCGACATCAAGAAATTTTCCCCAACAATCCACGTGTTTGATATAATCATCTTGCGGGTCAGGCACAACGTGATATGTTTCGATTCCAAGATAATCTTTCATTTTTTGCTTTACCTCAGCGTTGGAAATGCTGTTTTCTTCATATACCACATCTGTCGAAACAGATATTCCGTACCCGTCGGTCATATAATTTCCGCCCGTTTGCACCAAAGGCATTCCATAATAAGAAACACTCCATTCATCGGCAACATAGCTCGGAAATCCGTCGTCGCCCGGACGTGGTCGATTGTAAATAAAATCGACAATAGAAACTACACTATCATTTTCAGCAATACACCAAGGACTGTAATCTCTTGACCACCAAGCATCTACAGCGTAATCAATAAAATCACAATTATTCATATTTACGCCATTACTACTCAAAGTTGTTGTTAGCTCTGCTTGAAAAGAGGGCTGTGCTATAATCGTTACGTGCGAGTACTCAGAAATGTCGGCAATCAACGAATAAGGCACCCCAAAACCATTCCTATAAGCAATAAAAACAGTCTCCATAGGTTCCCACTCTGCAATATTTCGTACAGATTTTTCGGGCGGACTTGTTTGGTTAAAATCGCGATTGTAACTTTTCATAAGTTCTGCTTCGTTAGAACTTAGGTGATGTGTTAGATTGTTGTTCGCTACCTTATTTTCTTGTCCGTAAGAAAATATAAATGTAAATAAAACGAACGATAATGTTAAAATTTTCTTCATTATATTTTTATATTAGTTTGTTTATTGTTTCGTAGGTGTTTTTATTAACCTCAACAAGAGGTAGTCTTAAATTATTCTCGATAAGTCCTTTTATAGACAATGCAGCTTTAATTCCGCCCGGATTTCCGTCTTGGAAAATAGCGTTTGTCAGGTCTAACAAATCAAAATGAAGTTTTTTGGCTTCGTCCAATTTTCCGTCGAAAGTTAGTGCCACCATTTTTGACATTTTGGCAGGTTCAGCCATTGCAACCACCGAAATAACCCCAGCTCCTCCAAGCGTCAAAATAGGGAAAGTAATGGCATCGTCGCCCGAAATAAGCATAAAATCGGCCGGTTTGTGCTGCAAAATTTGCATTATTTGCATCATATCGCCCGATGCTTCTTTTATAGCCACAATATTTTTGTGTTTTGCCAATTCTAAGGTTGTTTTGGCCGAAATATTCACACCGGTACGTCCGGGCACATTGTATAAAATTATTGGCACAGGCGAATTGTTTGCAATTTCGGTATAATGCTGAATCAGACCACTTTGCGTTGGTTTGTTGTAATACGGAGCAACCGACAAAATGGCATCTATTCCCGAAAAATCTCGTTTTTTTATATCGTTTATGATGTTTTGAGTATTATTTCCGCCAAAACCAACAACAATGGGAATTCTGCCGGCTACTTTTTCTATGGCAAAATCTATAACTTGATTTTTCTCGTCGGCTGTAAGTGTTGCGTTTTCGCCGGTAGTTCCCAAAACGACCAAATAATTGATTCCGTTTTGGATATAATATTCTATCAATTTGGCAAAAGCCTCAAAATCAACAGTTTTATCTTTTTTGAAAGGTGTAACAGTTGCAACAGCTGTTCCCTTTAATTTTTTTGTTATCATATATTTTAATTGATTTATTTTTCTTTCAAATACATTTTTATTGCGCCCAAATATTCGTTTAGTTCGTCATTTTCTTTTAGCATAAAGGTAAAATCGGCACTATTTTTATCGGGATATTGTGGCGATACTTTCATATCGGCATTTGTATTTTCTATAATGTGATGTATTTCGTCTAATTTTCTAAAACAAAAAACCAACAAAATATCGTATTTATTTTGGTAAAATTGAGCAAGAAGCTCTGATTTTTTCCACTTTGAATTTAAAAAAGATACGGTATTGTAAGGTAAAACTTTGTTTTGGGGAGGTTCTTTTTTGGTGATGTGCAATTTGCTGACGTTTTCCACTTCGAGCAACATTGTTTTGCAATATTCTTCAATATTATTTATATTTTTTTCATCATCTGCGTCAATTATAACACCAATTTTCGTCCCTTTACCAATAAAATTAAATTTTTTAGTCCTATTTTGGTTTGGTTTATTTCTACCCAGAGATTTTTTTATATTTTGTAAAAAACCCATTTTTAATATTCAAAATCATTTCTTAATAAAAGACAAAAGTAGTAATTTTAAAAATTAATGCAAGAATATACAAAAAAAATAAATGTTTTTAAGAATTTGGGATATGGGAAAGTAAGAAATAAGGATTTATACCACAAATTTCAATATTTTTAGATATAACTTGGTAAAACTGAGAACGGCATAATCCCTAACGACATCAACCAGCGACAAAGAACTGATTACCAACAAATTACAACATTAAATCAAATCCATAAAGGCGTATTCAGAAAATATAAATTTCCCAATTTACATAAAATTTCATTGCTACGCGATTCGGGTAAACCCCGTAGCCGTGATATATTTACAACCCCGTATGGAAATGAAATGGAATACGAGATTAAAACATTAGCCCCGTCCGAACGTACTCACAAAGCACTGACTATAAAGTCATTATAAAAAAAATAATAATATAGGTAAAAACCTCATTTTCTGATATTTTTAACCGCAAAGGCACGCCAAGTTTTCTTTTGCGTGCTTTGCAGTTAATTAAAAAATATTTTCGGTTTTATGAAAACGCCCAACTACCTGCCATTAAAGGCAATGCTCGCTTTTCAGGTCGCTCAATAGCTAATTTGCTAATATCAAAGCTGCGTACGAGCAAGCATTTGAACTTTGTCATAAAGTAAAGCCTGTAATTTTAGAATAATTTACCGGCTATATCGCCAAGCATACTGCCTCCGTCGTCGCCGTCGTTATTGTCGCCTCCGCCAAAAAGACTTGCAAGTGGCGATGGGTCGCTATCAGGAGTTTTGCTATTTTCTTTTGTGATTAAATTCATTATAACCGGCATAGCTTTGGCGGCTATTGTTTTAGCTATCGGGTTTGTTAGACCAACCTTAGCCATCAATCCGTCCACAATACCGGAAGTTATATTATTTTGGATAGAATCAGCCTCCGAATTATTTGAATTGTTTGAAAATAAACTCATCAAACCACCAACTCCGCCACTTGCCATTTGTTTTGTAACTTCTGTTTTTGTAGCGTCGCCAATAACCGACATTATACTGTCCATTTTTCCTTCATCTACTCCTTGCTGATTGAGTTCAGGTGCCAATTCGCCTTTCAATCCGTTCATCAATTGTGATAACATTTGCTTAAATTTTTGTATTAATAATTCGTCAAATTTACGATATAATTTTTAAGATACCAAATGAATATTTTTACCGACATTTCGTTTTTTTACAAAAAACACTCTTCGGAATCCCCCCATTTAATTGGCAACAGGGCAGACACGTAGGCACAGACAAATAAATCAGCACCTACATCTCCCAAATTTATTACCTACCAAAAAAATATCGGGGCAAAAAATATTCTAAATCCACATCACAAGCGGAAAATCTTGCCGATGTGGCAAAAATTTATTTTTAGGGAAAATCCTAAAAGCATATTTGTATATTCCCGGATTTTCGGGTTTGCTGTTCAAAATGAAAGTAGCTTCGTGATTTTCGTATTTTTCAAGTGTCAATTCTTTGCGCTCCAAAATTTTGATGTCGTTCACATTTTTTTCAACAATCAGCAATTCAACGCCAATACATTCGGGGTTAATCTCGGGCAAATCAAGCACTACCCTACCGTTGTAGGCTTCGCCAACTTTCATTTGTTGCGATAAATAATTAAAATTATCAGCCTCTTTGGGTTTTATGCTCTCCCAACTGTACAACATTCTTTTTTTCCAAGCCGAAATTTCGTAAGCCATTTTAAACTCCTCTTTACGCAACTCGGCTTTTCTGTTTGCAAGTTTTACATAAAAACGATTGCTGTAATCATCTAACATTCTGGCACTTGTAAAATCAGGTGCAATTTGAGCAATATTCTTTTTGATAAACTGAATCCATTGTCGCGGTATTCCGTCGGCATCTCGATTGTAGAACATCGGCACAATTTCATTTTCCATTATTTCATAAATCATTTCAGCATCCAGCTGATTTTGAAACTCGTCGTTGTTGTAGGTATTTTCCTGTGGCAACGCCCAACCGGCATTTTCTTTGTAGCCTTCGACCCACCAACCGTCCAAAACGCTCAAATTCAGTACACCGTTCATCACGGCTTTCATTCCGCTTGTACCACTCGCTTCGAGAGGTCGTTTTGGAGTATTTATCCAAACATCAACCCCTTGCACCATTCGTTTTGCAACTTCGATGTCGTAATTTTCTAAAAATAATATTTTCCCCAAAAATTCCGGTTTTTTAGAAATTTCGGTTATATATTTTATCAAATCCTGTCCTTGCTTGTCTCTCGGGTGAGCTTTTCCGGCAAATATTATTTGAGCCGGCCGTTCCGGATTGTTCAATATTTTAGCCAAACGGTCGATGTCCGCGAACAACAAATGCGCCCTTTTGTAAGTTGCAAATCGACGCGCAAAACCAAATGTCAAAATATTCTTTTTCAATTTGTTTTGAATTGCTACAATTTGTTGCGGACTTTTTCTTTGTTTCACAAAATGAGAATTGATGCGTTTTTTCAAAAAATCGACCAAATTTCCGCGTAATTTTTCACGAATTTCCCAAATTTCGTTGTCTGCAACATCATAAATTCGATTCCAAATTTCTTTATCATATCCCAATTTTTCGATAGGTCCTTCAAAATGTTTAAACAATAAATTTTTCCATTCTTTGGCAGCCCAAGTAGGATAATGAACCCCGTTTGTTACGTAGCCAATGTGCAATTCTTCGGGGAAATATCCTTTCCACAAATTGACAAACATTGATTTTGTAACTTCGCCGTGCAAATAACTCACGCCATTGACCTCTTGCGACAAATTTGCAGCCAAATACGACATCGAGAATTTCTCATTTTTATTCGACGTGTCTATTTTGCCCAAATTCAAAAACTCTTCCCAAGAAATTTTCAACCTTTCGGGATAATACCCCAAGTAAGACATCATCAGCTCCTCCGAAAACTCGTCGTGTCCGGCGCCAACCGGCGTGTGCGTAGTAAACAGCGTCGAAGCCCTAATGATTTCCAACGCTTCGGCAAAAGTCAAACGATGTTCGTGCATATATTGGTCGATGCGCTCAATTCCGATAAATGCCGCATGCCCTTCGTTTGAGTGATAAACATTTGTGCGAATTTGCAATTTTCGCAACATTTTTATACCACCAATTCCCAACACAATTTCCTGTTTTAGGCGATGTTCGTTGTCGCCACCGTACAATTTGTGGGTAATACTGCGGTCTTCGGGATTATTTTCCTCAACGTCAGTATCCAACAGAAACAGCGGTATTCGTCCGACCCGCACTTTCCAAACCTGAACATTTACAACACGTCCCGGAAAACCAACTTGCACCCGCAAAGGTTTTTTATTTTCGTCTAATACAAGCTCTACGGGCAAATCGGCAAAATTTTGTTGTTCGTATTCTACAATTTGTTCGCCTCGGATAGACAATTTTTGCGAAAAATATCCAAATTTATACAACAAACCAACGCCAATCATACGAATATTTTTGTCCGACGCCTGTTTCATATAATCGCCGGCCAATATTCCCAAGCCGCCCGAAAATATTTTTAGTAGATTTGCAATTCCGTACTCCATACTAAAATACGAAATAGCCGGAAGTTTTTTGTCGGGTTCGGCATTTATGTATTTTTTGAAATTTTGGTAAACTTTATCAAATTGGAACAAAAAATCGCTGTCATTTTCCAACTTCGTCAAACGTTCGTACGACACCTCTTTTAATAATTTGATAGGATTTTGGTTTGCCTCCCAAAGTTCTTTATCTATTGTTTCAAACAGACTTTTTGCTTCGGCGTTCCATTCCCACCAAAGATTTTTTGACAATTCGTCCAAGCCCACCAACTTATTTGGCAATTTTGGCAATACATTAGCAGCACGCCACTTAGGACTGTTTATGGGTAATTTTGGTATTTTTTCTAAATTTTGTCTCATTTGTTTTATATTAAAATGCTCTCGCCGTTCGTGTGTTTTTGCTATCGCAAGTGCATAGGCTTTGTAATAATAATTTATAAAATTGCTCCACTGAGCCGTTTGCGACACGCGCAAAGCATTGTTGCGGATATTTTCTTTTTCGTCAGATGTTTTTAAGATATATTTTTCTACAATTTCTTTTATATTTTGAACTACATTTTTACAACTTTCATCATCACGGTTCACCACAGAAAAACAATCACAACCAGCTGATTTAGAATCACTTAGCCAAACGCCAAACCCCGTCAGAGAAGTTGTAATTGTAGGGACGTGAAAAGCCAAACTCTCCAAAGGTGTGTAGCCCCATGGTTCGTAGTAAGACGGATAAATTGTCATATCAAATGCCGGCAAAAGGTCATAATATTTTATATCAAAAATACCGTCATTTCCGTTCAAATATGCCGGAACAAATATAATTTTAATGTTTTGTTCTTGTCCGTTTGTAAACCCAAGTTCTTTTATTTTTCTTAAAATTTGGTCATATTCGGCGTCATGTAAATTGTGCGTCAGGAATTTATTTTCCAAATCGTCTTGTCTGAAACCTTGCAATTTTTCGCTCAAATCCTTTCTGGCGCCGTAATTATTTGCCGGCGTCAAAACAAAGGCAATAACCTGATTTTCAAAATCTTGCATTCTATTCAATTCGGCAAATACATCAATAAAAACATCAATACCTTTGTTTTTGTACTCATATCTGCCACTCGTAGAAACAAATTTCACAGAATCGCTAAGTTGGTATCCCAAAAGAGCTTCCGACACTTTTCGTAATTTTTGCCACGAATTTGATTTTATTTTTTCGTAGTTTTTTCCGGTTGGTACAATGTTGGTTTCAAAACCGTTAGGCGTAACAATATCTACCGACTTTTCAAGAAGTAACTTCGCTTCGTTGGCGGTCAAATCGCTGACGGTAGTAAAAACGTCAGCCTCCGTAGCAGCTGCTTTTTCGAGCGAATGTTTTGCCGAAACGTTTAATTCTTTGGCTTTTATGTCTCCATTTACGTCTTTCATCATTACGTACAAAGGCAAATTATTTCCGGCAATCGACCGCCCCAGAGTGGTTGCGTGCGTTGTGAAAGCTGTTGATATTTGCGGAACATTCTTTTTCAGATACAACAAACCGCTACCGGTAGTCCATTCGTGAAAATGAGCAACCACATTTTGCCTAACGTTCAAATGAAAATTGTGAAAACTCTCGATGACCATTGCTGCAGTTTGTCCAAACATCACAGCTTCGGTATATTCCCAGCTACCGGACAACGAATCGACTTTGAAATCCTCCCACAATTTTGAAAAAATCTCATTCTTTTTTGTAAATAATGACGAAAAATCGACTAAAAAAACAATAGGGGTGCCAATTATTTTCCAACGCCCGATTTTAACTCTTATTCCCTGATTTTTTATAATAGTTCGCCAAGACTTAAACAGTTCCTGGTCTTCTTCAAATTCTAAATTTCTTTCGTGTTTGTTTAGGTCTGGACCTACAAAAATGAAATTATCTTTCAATTTTTGTTGCAACGTAAGCGCTTTGGTCGTTATAACCGTATGTATTCCGCCAATTTTGTTGCAAACTTCCCAGCTTGTTTCAAACAAAAAATCTATTTTTTTTATATTTTCCATATTTTTTCTATTAAATAATTTTGGACTAAGCTCTCGGAAATAATCTAAACCTCAAAAGTTAATTTTTAAGAAAATTAAATAAGAAACTCAGCACACACAACGGGTGTAGCGCAACAGGCACAAAATTGTAAATTATTGTTTAAATCCCTGCCAAAATACCCCAAATTTATTCGATTTCTGTATATTTATTTGCAAAATAAAACAAATTTGTCGAATAAAAAACAATTTGCTCAAAACAACACTTCGCTAAATTCTGAACGGTTTAAGAGATATTGTCTGCTGAGACGTCGCCTGCCGAGACGTTGCTTGCAACGTCTCTACGGATATACGGTTCTTTACCGGCAAATACAATTGCCAATTTAATAATTTTTTCAGGTTTTATATTGTTTTCCAATAATTCAGAATAATATTTATTTATTTCGATTTGTTTTATTGCATCGGCAATTGCTTTGTTTATTCTGTTGGTAAACTTAACTTTTGCTTCTGATTTCTTTTGTTTTTTTACGCTTTTTATTTCAATGACTATTCCGTAAGCTGTTTTGTCGTTCGGAATAAGCATTATGTCGTAACGTCCCTCGCCACTTTCTTTGTTGGATTTTATAACAAAATCGTCTTTTAAAATTGACAAAAGTCCGAGCGTG
>PDWI01000787.1_pt1 | contig 51487 bp, 45 predicted proteins | sample 1430891 | NCBI WGS metagenome assembly PDWI01 (sample SAMN01162508, study PRJNA174530) | Oral metagenome, whole genome shotgun sequencing project. | biome: Marine environment; feature: Marine mammal; material: Swab sample of the gingival sulcus; isolation source: swab sample of gingival sulcus... | reverse complement strand
TGTTTCTGGTCTTTTTCTTCCCATTGAAAAATCCTCCTAATTAAGTTTATTATATCTTAACCAGAAGGATTATCATACACAAAATTTTTTACACTACCGAAAGAACCAAACTAATAAATTATTTGGTTCTTTTTTCAGCTAATAAAATAATAAATAATACTATTCACTAAACCTATCCGCTAAGGATGTCAAAATATTCTTACTTATATCTATTGCAAGTTTTTCTTTTAAAATCACAATAGAAATCGCATACACTATAAATCCGATAATAGCACTAAATACTACAGCCTTCATCTCAACATATCCGCTCCATTGTAAGAAATAATAAATGGCAATTCCCATAACTGCGGTTGAAACACAAGCCTTAAGCAAACTTAATAATAATCTCTTTATGCCTTCTTTATCACCTTTAAGGAAAATTATACTACTTATTACTGCACCAACGAAATATGCTACAGCTGTACTAACCGGAATAGCAACAAATCTAAATACCGCAAAGCTAAACAAGAGATTTAAGCCTGCTATTACAACAGTAATAAAAATTGGAACCCTCCTATTTTCTAGGGTAAAATACGCCTTATTTAAAACTTCTACAAAGGCAAATGCCAACATAAACGAGCTATATCCAACAAAGGCTATTATAGTCATTGTTTTGTCACTACTTGCAAACTTACCATGTTGTAATAAAAACGTTATAAAATCCTTGCCAATGAGTCCTAGGCCAACAGAAATAGGGATTATTAGCAATGATACACCACGCAAAACCTCTACAACTGATTTGTTCAGCCCTTCCCTTTTCTCCTCTAAAAGTTTCTCAGCAAACTTCGGAAACATAACAGCCGTAACACTATAAACTAAAGTAACTGCTATAGCCTTAAATAGCATATTACCATAATAAATAGATGATACAACTCCTTCTCCAAAAATAGTCGCCTGATTATTATCTATAAGCAAATTAAATTGATGAGTTAAGGCTACTATAACTATTGGAATCAAAGGAAAGTAAAATTTTCTAAGATCATACTTCATATTCTTAAAACGAATAAATCCTATTCCCCTAAAAAATACAACTAACAACTGCAAAGCCCATCCCACTGTTGTTACTACTGCAAGTCCATAAACCGTTGAATTATCCCTATAAAATATCAAATACAAGAAGAAAAGCATATTATAAGGTATACTTATGGAAGCTGGAAGTATGAAGATATCATTACCTTGTAAAACCGCAACGAAAAAATAAGTCAATACAACAAATAATATTGATGGCAACATTATTTTCATCAGTGATAAGGTAAGTTCAACCTTTGCTGAATTAAACTCGCTTGCGTAAAGTCTTACAACAAGCGGAGCAAGTGCATAATATATAAGAGTTGCAAAAACTACCAGTATAAACAACGATGCAAGTATCTTAAATAATGGCGACTCTTCCTTTTTTCTATACTTAACTACTATTGGTACCAAAGTAGTGGCGATACCACTACCCAAACCCAAAAAAAGACTGCTCGTTAAAGCTATACTCACAAAATAAGCATCCGTCAAGTCCCCAAGTCCAAAGGTTGAACCGATAAAAGTATCTCTTCCAAGACCAAGAATCTTGGAAAACAACATCAATAATATTACTGCAACAATATAAAAATTTACTGAATTCTTTTTACTTCTCATTATAATCTATAAAAAATTTCCTTGTTTATTTTTGCTTTTTCTTTCAAAAAGCCAACTCTATTTAACAGTTTAGTTCTGTTTTCATCATAATCACTAAGAATATCATCAACACTGTTCTTATAAGATTCAATATTAAAATCTTCTACCTTTTGACAAGGCGCATCCAACATTTTACAAATGCTATCTACCTTCTTATCATAACTAAGCCCTAAGGATATTGTACCCGCTATACTAGAATAAATCAAACCATGAAATCTCATACTTATCACAAGATATGATTCTGACAAATAATCTATTACTTCTCTATGCTCATCTAAAATAATAAGACTTGACTTAGATTTCATCTTAGACTGAACAAGCTTTATTATCTCAATATCTTGAGGAACTTTTAGCGGAACAAACACAGATTCTAAGCCATATTTATCATTAAGATAATCCGCAAAACTAGCAAGTTTAGTAGAGTATTCACTTCTACCTGTCCACTCTCTAACAATAAATGCTACTCTCTTTTGTCTTTCCTTAATTTTAGGTGTATATTCCATAGAAAAAACGCTGTCAGCTGTAAGTATCAACTTAGGTTTATCAAGTCCAATCCACTTCATGTACTCATAACTTTCCCTATCTCTAAAAGTAATAATATTTACCTTATTTACAATATTTTTAGTAAGCCAAGTATTAAAACCCTTTTTTATACTTCCTATACCATTCGAATATAAATATATCTTCTTTTTAAATACCGAACCTAAATATATTATTAATAAATAATAGTATAGTGACCTGTTACTAGTCCTATCTTGCAAAAGGCTTCCACCACCCATAACTAAGACATCAGACTTTCTAATACTCTTCATAGTCTTAAAAATATTAAATCTGTTTACAAAACTAACATTTTTAAAATTGTAATCATGTCCTTCTTTTGTTAAAATAACTACTTCATTATCTTTATTTATTTCCCTAATGTCTCTATAAACTGTTGATAACAAGGCATCATCACCTGAATTATTGTATCCATAATATCCGCTTATAACATACTTTTTTCTAACGGCGAAGAAATCCTTATAAAGCTTTAAATAAGGCTTAACCATAGCCTTAATAGAATAATTTTCTTCTATGAATTTTCTTGACCAATCACTGCTCTTAAGTTCACTTGCAGCAATTATATCTTGTATTAACCTTTTTTCATCAAGAATTCTTTCTTCTCTTCCAGAAAAATTCGTAGACACAAAAGAAAAAGCGTTTTCTTTTGTAACTATTCCTGCGTGACCAACGTCACCAGCTAATATTACTGGTGTATTATATGACATAGCTTCTAATAGAGAACGACTAACACCAATGAAAATCTTAGCTTCACAAAGTTCTTTTTCTACCTCATCACTAGCACCTATCAAATCTACATACTCAGACTTATCATCATATTTGTCTGCAAGAGTTTTCAAATTCGCAAACTCGGTACCACTACCTACAATTTTTATTTTAAGACCCGTTTTTTCAAAAATATGTTCAGCATTTTTTATTAACATTTCTGCAACCTTTGAAGTTTCACTATCAAGTCTACTAACATGAACAATTTTATTTTTTTCTATATTTTCATCAGCCTTAAACTTATTAGTATCTATTCCATTTACGCTTAAAATAACTTTTTCTTCATCGTAATCATACTCATTTATAAGATATTTTTTAAGGTCAGAACTAATAGCTATCGAATACTCACCCCAATTACTAAGACGCCTAAACAAGGGATTCACCTTAAACTGGCCGTGAGTAGTTGTCACCATAGGTACAGATGTAATACTACTTACTATCCCCCCAATAAAACTTGGTATTCTAGCATGTGAATGAATAAGGTCTACCTTTTCTTTTTTAACTATTTTTACAAGTTCAAAAACTGACTTTAACATTATAAAAGGACATTTTTTATCGAGTATTACCTTGTAATGCGAAATACCACTCTCTCTTAAATCCTTTTCATAAACACCGCCAGAAGAAGCTACAATCACATCATAATCAGACTTTATTCCTTTTGCAACTTCTAATATATGCGTCTCCGCCCCACCTATATTTAGGCTCATACTAATATGAAGAATCTTACGCCTCATAGTTCCTCCGAATACTCTCCAAAGTTTACAAGTCTAGCGTTTAACAGAAGTCTCTTGCTCACCAACTTAATATTTGAATTCAACTTTAAATCAAAGTTTCCATTGGCAAGAAATTTATTTTCACTCTCGTAAACCTTTGAATTTATAGTCACATAAAGATCAAAATATTCTTCCCTTATTGCACTTACAGCCTCACCATTATTTTTTACCATCACTTCTTTACTCGGTTTTACATTTATCGCTGTAACCACACCAAGTTTTGTTCCTGAATCATCATCAAAAATAACATCACCAAGTTCAATAGAATCAACGCTAAATCCCCTTATTCCTTTAGTCTCGTATGTCAAGCTCATGTCAACTAAGTCTATATCTACGCCACCCTTAAATTTGCTATAATTATCATCTCCTCTTCTTAGAAAAAATACTACAGCAATAGCAATTACAAAGACAATTATTAAAATATCAATCCATCTTATTTTTTTCATTTTGCCTCCTCCGCAAGTTCAACTTTAACTATCCAAGCATTACTAGCAAAGCCCTTAGCTTTAACTGGTAATTCAGTCCCTACCTTAATTATCTGTTCACCGACACTTATATCCTTTTGACTTAATTTTGCAGAAGCTTTTATATTAACATAAACATAATATTTTCCTTCACGCTCAACCTTATCAACAGTACCAGCCTCATAGTTATTTTTATAAACATGAAAAGGTTTTACCTCACAATTAACGATATCCCCCACATAATAATTTCTAACAGCATTATATACGGCTTCGCCCTCATTCTTCTTCACTTGATCGGCAAATTCTTTTGGAACATCTGAAATCTCAACTGTATAAACTACGCTTGTAGTTTCATCATTTACAACTACTTCCTTTTTATTAAAAAATTTATACGCTAAAATCACTACCATTACCAAAACAAATACGATTACAATATCAATTATACTAATTTTACCAAATATTCTTCCTTTTTTATCAATTATCATTACCTTTTCTCCTTGTATAACATCCACTATCATAAAGTCTTTCTAACTTTTCCATCATAATTTCAATAGCAAAATTTTCTTTGTAATAACTATATGCATTATCTCCAAGCCTTATCCTTAAATCCTTATCAAATAAGTCTTCAATCTTATTTACATAATCATCAACATTCCTATTCTCAATAAGAAAACCATTATATCCATCTACTACTATCTCACATAACTTATCCACATCAAATGCCATAACAGGTTTTTTTAGAGACATAGCTTCTAACAAACTAAGCGAAATCGCTTCTGACTTAGAGGTATTTACAAATACATCCACAAGATTATAAAAACTATCCAAATCATCAACATAGGATAAATACTTAAAATATTTTTCTAAATTCCTAGATTTAATCTCAAATAAAAATTTATCTTTAAGACTTCCAATCCCACCTACTAAAAAAACGAAATCATCTCTTTTATCCCTCAAGTTTTCAGCTAATTTTATAAGAATCATTGGGTCTTTAACAGCTTCAAGTCTTCCCAAAAATCCAATTATAAACTTACCATCAATACCGTACTTATTTTTTAATTCATACTTTTTCTCTTCCGAAAAACTTTCTAATTCCTTAACTGCATTATTTATTAAAAATATTTTTTCTTCACTCATTCCTTCAGCAAGAAGGTTATCATAAACTCCCTCGCTAACAGCAATTATCTTATCACTAAAAAGTTTATTTATAATATATTTTAAGCGATATAAAAATTTATTTCCACTAACAGGCTCAACACAATGCCTAGTGTTTAATATGTACCCTCTTGAATAAAGCCTTCCTGCTATTCTTGCACTAAGCGAGGAATTTGCATGTATAATATCTGGTTTAATTTTTTTTATAATTCTATAAATATTGATCAACCCCTCAAAGGATAAGGACTTATCTCGTATTCCCGAAATCTGAATGAACCTTATACCCTCTATACCTTTTAATCTCTCTATCATCATACTATCATGAGGAAGAACAAGATAATTTTTGTACTTTTTTTTATCAATATTCTCTAAAATCGACTTTACAACCATACCCGCTCCACCGACGTTACTATCTGTCAAAATGTGTAATACCTTCATATTACTCTTTCCTTTCAGTCAATTTCTTTGTTAAGCTAACACCTGCAAGAAGTATTACAAAGTAAATAAACATAATATCAAAATTATGCCAAATATGTTCGAAAATAGCCTGAACACTAGCCCCCATAATACCTGAAAAACAAGCAATTACCAAATATCTATATCTACTTTTATTATTTATGAAATAAGAAATAGTCTCCTTCGACATAGCCAAAATTATACTTAAATATGTTATTATACCGAGTAACCCTTCCTCGACCAATACCATTAAATAAGTATTATGTGCATGAAAAGACTTTGAGGCTGAAAAGGCATAAACGTGGTAGACTTCCTTAAAACTGCCAAGACCTATTCCTGTAAACAAGAAGTCTTTAATCATATTTAAAGTGGCAAGATAAATAGAAATCCTATATGCAGATGAAGAATCCTTCAGATTTCCTATACTCATAATTCTGTATATTACCGACTTTGGCAAAACAAATGGTAAGACAAACAATCCAAGTAAACCTAGCACTATAAATCTTCTATCAATAAAGATAAGCATAATATAAATAGCTACAAGAAGGCTTATCATAGAACCTCTAGACATTGTAAAAGCAACGTTTATAACACCTGCCATAAAAATGCCTAGGAATATAAGTTTAACAAATATATTTTTAAAATAAAATACTAAAGACAAGGATATTGGCAAAATCATTACTAGGAAAATACCATATACATTAGGATTTTTAAAAAATGAATAAATCCTTTTTGTATTTTTACCAAACATTTCTTCGTCTATCCAAGCTGGGTCAATATTAACTCCACCTATAAAGTATTGATAAAATCCATATAAAGAACATATAGCCATAACAAATACAAGAGCAACTAGTATCCACACTAAACATTTTTTATCCTTCATCGCAACCATCATAGCGAAAGACGAAATGATATAGACACTATAAATAGTAGTGACTAGGTAAACATCTCCCTTTCCTATTCCTGTAAAACCACTAAGCAACAAAATAATAGCAAAAAGCAAAACCATAATATGACTTATATTAATAAATCCGCCATTTCTTATCATTTTATATCCACTATTTATAATTAAAGCCACTGCAAGCACAAGAGAAAATTTTGTTGGTAAAAACACCATGGAAGAAATAAAGAATATCTCTATCAAATAAAATCTATTTATAAAGTCTAGTAATTTAAACATAATACTAGAATCTATAACTTGCATTACAACACCTTGCTTTTTCATACCATTAAAATTTATATAATGTCTACTTTCTTTACTAAAAAACGACAACATAAAGCTGCCAGAAAGCAATCGTTCAATAAAACTTGCAATGGCTAATAAGACTTTGTTGAAAAAACTATTCTTAAAATCTTTTTTTATAAAATTATAAATCAATATAAAAAATCTGATTATCTTACTTTCTAAAATCATTTATTTATCTATCTCCATTCTAGGAATTTTTAGTCCACTTACTCTAGCAACAATTAAATAAAAAGCACCACCAACTAACGAAGTAATAGCAACTCTCAACAAAATAACTAACTTAGTATATTTCAAGTATACTAACAATCTAGAATCTACCCCAATCATATACATATTCATATTATATACTATTATTCCCATAAGTGTAGTAATAATAGCAATTTTTGCAAAGTATATGAATATGTCCGATGAAATAATTTTATGTTTTTTCCTATTAAAGTTAATAAATAAGACTAATGCCATAAACAAACTAGTAAAAGATGTTGCTATCGGAAGTCCAAATATTCCAAAGTATTCTTTTAATAAAAGGGATACTACAACATTTATTATTATTCCTGCTATTGCAACATACATGGGGCTTTTTGAATCACCATAAGAATAATACGCCCTATTTAGTATCTCTCTAAAACCATAAAAAACTATACCTACACTATATAGCACAAGCGCCGTCGCAACAAGTCCTGTATCATTATATGTAAATTTTCCACCCTCATACAAAACCTTGACTATATTATTTGAATGTAAAATAATACCGACTGTAACGGGTACCATAAAAAACAAAACCATCTTAAAAGAAGCTATTAATAAATTACTAAACTTATCAAATTCCTTCTTACTTATAAACCTTGCAAAGGATGGAAAAATAACATTAGTAACTGCCAATATAAAAACTCCAGCAACAATTATAAATATCTTGTTAGCATATTCAAGTACAACCATTCCGCTTCCTGTTCCTATACTAGAAGCTATATTAGTATTTATAAGTATATTAATCGGCTGCACCCAAGTGCTTACTATTATCGGGGCAATAAGTATTGCTACATCCCTTAGTTCCCTATGTTTAAACCTAAAAGAAAATCTATACTTGAAACCGTAACGTTTTAAAAAAGGCACTTGAATAAGCATTTGCAAAAACCAACCAATAACCATAGCGAATGCTAATCCATAAACACCAAAATTATTGTTAAAAAATATAAAGTAAATTATTATAACTAAGTTGGAAACTACCGAAATCATAGCTGGTATGTTAAATTCGCCAAATGATTGTAAAATTCCCACAAAAGTAAAGGCAATCGCTGTAAATATCAACATTGGGAACATTATTCTTGTTAATTTCACAGTCAGAATGAATACTTCTCCCTTTAAGCCACTAGCAACCAAATAAACTATATACGGTGTAAATAAAAGTCCTATCAAAACCATCACACTTGAAATAAGGATAATAGCATTCAAAAAATCATTTGAAAATGATATGCTATAATCCTTACCTTTTTCTTTATAAAGCCTATTAAAAACAGGTATAAAAGCCGAACCTATTATTGCCCCAAGTGCAAAGTCAAAAAAGTTTAAAGGGATCCTAGAGGCCGCAATAAAAGCTGTTGCATATAGGCTTGTCCCATAATTATTTGCAAGCAAAACATCCCTAGCCATACCCAAAACTTTTCCTATTAAAGTGGCTGTAATAATAAAAATTAATGATTTATTTACGCTTTTATGATTCATACTATTCTCTCACGACTGAAAGAGGATACACTTCCTCTAACTTATAAGTAATCTTTGACCCATCCTTGTAAAATACAAAAATCTTATATGTATCATTAAGATTTAATGAACCCTTTTTATATCTTAATCCATTCAAATCTACATATCTTATTCCTTCATAATAATGTATATCAGATTTTATGCTATCAGTATTTATATAAAATATTTTCTTACCTGATTTCCTAGCAAACTCAGCCAATAAATCATGAAAAATTTGTGCCTCATTGCCATATTTTTTATCAATTCTATCAAACAAGGACATATTTCCTGAAATAACAATAAAATCGTCACTTATTGTACTAAGTGCATTTTTTAACCTCTCATACTGAGAACTATCAGCCTTTACAAAACTATTTTTGTTTACTGCCATAGAAACAAATGTTCCAAACTCATTTTTGGTAATTCCAAACTCATTATCCATAATGAATTTCTTATCTACTAACTTATCTTTTCTTACATCGCTTCTACCTACAAATGAACAATAATCAAATCTAGTAAATAAATCATATACCTTACTTAAAACTACCTCATCCAAAAGAGATTTTCTGTTGGCAGTTGCACCAAATATTCCAAGCTTTTTGATAGAACTATTCTCAAACATATTATGCTTTTCTTCGTAAATAGGATCATAAGGCTTAACATCCAATATTTTACCCTTATAATCCTCGCTCTTATTTACAAGTATATCACTTATAATAATATGACCATTTTTCTCTTCCTCTCTCTTTAAAGTAACAACATATATCCTGTCCACCTTAACTGGGTAAGCCATATTATCAAGTTTAATCTTGGAAAACCCATCTTTGTATATAAAAGTTTTAGTAAAGTCATTACCATTAGCATCTATTAATTTTGTCTTTAGAAGTACATTATCAGAAACTGTAGTAGTTTTTAATACAAGCTCTTCTTCTTTTGATTCTAAAGTAAAGTTTTCAAACATGGCGTATACAGCTTGACTTAAGTCACTCGCCTTAAAGGAATATACCAAATTAATCCCATCTTCATTTATATACGAACTTCCTTCAACATCATCTGGATATACTCTCTCTTTCATTATCAAACTACTTAAATCAAGGCTAATTTCCTTGTCAACAGATTTTTGCACATAAAAATATTCTTTAATCCCTTTATATAATACCTCAACTTGCCCAGACTTTGAACCAACATTAAAAATACCATTTCTATAATAACCAAGGTCACTATTCATGTTAAAATTAACTTGAGATGGGTCAATATCAACTTTGTATCCCTTGCTACTCGTTCCAGTAATTTTGAGTTTAGATGAAGCCTTAATCACCTTAGGTGAAACCATTATATCAATCAATTTATCATCAACTTCTACAGTACATTTCGCTCTTTCACCCTTATATCTAAGTCCAATATTAAATTTTCCACTTTCATAAGGAATAAACTCCATATTTTTTATTATGGCATTCCCAGATATATTAAAAACTAAGGAATCTTTATCAACTTCCAATAAGTTTCCATTAGAATCATACATACCCACATGAAGCTTTACTCCATTCCTTACAAAAGTTGTATCACTCTCAGGCTTTAGTAACAAGGTATGATTACTTGTTTTTTCTCTATCTATCCTTATCCCAAGCCCGTTAATTACTCTACGTTCTACTCCATCGGAAACCTTATTTCTAACATTTACACCTGATGTAAAAATGTTTCTCTCAACAAAAGTCGTAGAACCACCACCATCAAACTGCATTCCAGAACTAGCACCCAATTTCTTAAGCAAATTTGCAACTTCTTCTGCACTTGCCCCAATTGAATCTCCTCGCCCATCAATAGCCAACAAAATTATTTTTTTATTCGTATCATCTATACCTATGGCAGAACGTGGGTGCCTTGAAGCACTACCAACTCGCAGACCTTCTGATACATACTCACCATCCCTAAGCAAAACACCGCCACCAGAAATAGCCATCTTAATACTCGGTATAGAGATTTTTGACTTTGTTACAAGCTCATATTTTTCACCAATATTAAAGAAATTTTCGTAGTCTTGCTTGTAATCATTTCGAACTCCAATAATATATTTATTTTCATCAAGCTCTACATTTTCAGAAATCACCTCTTTTATAATATTATCCTCGAATAAATAAAGAGTCATTTCAGCAAGCCCTAAAATTCCATCGCTATTTTTAAATGCATTATTATTAAAAATAACAGGAAGTTCACCTATAGCACCAGTATTATAACCAGTAATTCTCTTTGTATTCCCAGAGCTGTTTTTAATGCTCAAATCAAGATCGATATAATCTATAAAATGATTTTCTCCATCCCAAATAAAACTAGCTGCTGCAGTCTTATAAACATTATAATCATCAAGTCCATAACTTAAATTACCATCTTTCACTTCAACACCAATTGAGTCTGCCTTACCCGCTCTAGCTGAAAAGAAAGAAGCATTAACCGCACCAACTATACTAGGGTTACTAATCATATCGCTAACACGTTTTAAAGTTCTAAAAGATTCAGAGTTTCTCAAAGTTTCAAGGCTTATTGTTTCATCTTTTCCATCTATAATAAAAGCATTATAACGGATAAATCCCTCGTCTGTTAAAAGCTTTCCATTAATGCTTTCCACACCTGAAACAACATCCTTTTTTTCTATATCACTATATATAATTTCATACGCGTAAGAACTCACCGTAAGAATTAAAGTAAAAATCAATATAAACAAAATCAACCTTTTTTTATTCATAAAACTCTCCAAGCATCCTTTAAAAAAATACATCTAACCTAAAATTTGACAAACAAATCAAACAAGATATTCTACACATTGAGTATACCAAATAATAAGCTGTCTTACAATTTAAGTTTTTATTACAAAAAAATTATCATAGTTTAATTTAGAAATTTTCAAAAATAAAAAGTACCATCATTTTAATATGACAGTACTTATCATTTTATTTATTTTCTTTTTTGTCTTCTTTTTTTGAACTATCTCTCAAAAAGTCATTATCAACTTTTCCAGAAATCGCCACCTTTTGAATAGGTACTCTTACACTTTTAGTCAAGCCCAATTCCACAATAAAAATTCCATTATTGCTAGTATCAACAACTTTTCCAAACATACCACTATTTAACAAAACATTGTCACCAACTTGAATTGAGTTTTGCAAAAGTTGTAGTTCTTTTTGACGCTTTCTCTGTGGTCTAATAAGAACAAAGTACATAAAAGCTATCATAACAACCCAAATACCAACCATTATCCATGGAGATTGAGTTTGTCCTGCACTAGCTTGTAGTAAAGTAATATAATTCATCTAAAATCCTCCTTACGAATCCTTATATTATACTATAACAATAAATCAAATAATTGTCATTATATTTTTCTAAAAAATATATTAAAAATCATCTTTCCTTATTTCTCATCTTAACTTGTTGAATCAAATTAATCGTTTTACCATTATTCTCAAGTTCTAAGTTAATTTCAAAAAGGTTAGCACTGCTCATGGAACCGTTAACTGGTCTAATCCAAATATAATTAACGTTACGCGCAAGTTCATAGCTTTCTCCATCAATCTCATTAAATATTTTATTTTCATTCTTATCATAACTTATATTATTAACCTTATCAAGGTAAGTTCCAGACTCTAAGACATCACAATGGACTAGCACTGAAATAATATTACACTTATCGATTAAACTATCCAAATCATTTAAGTTATAAGCAGTTTCAGTAATACCATCACTTATTACCATAGCCTCTATATAAGTAGCTTCAGAAAATATCTCTGATAGCTGATTCATAGCCATCTGACTTTCATATTGAATGTCCATCATATCCCTAGAATTATTAAAACTTTTGACATTAAATGTAATCAAGGTGCCTAGCAAAGCAAGTACCACACTAGATATTAAAAGCACAACAAGTAATTCAACTAAAGTAAACCCTCCATTTTCATTCATTCAATATCACCTTACCATTCTGTTTAATAATGTTCATATTAGCTTCTTTATCTTTATATTTTAAAATATACTTTCCATATCCACCACTACTTACCTTTCCTGTAGCAGAATCAAAACAAAAACTTATCTCATCAGTCCTATTTTGCTGAATCAAATCACTAACTTTTATCTCGCTTCCTGCAATAACTTTAAATAATTCAAAATTTTTAGGAACCTTAACTTCCGACAAAATAACAGGGTTTATATCGCCCTCATTAATAGCTGTCTTTCTTAGAATAATATCATCACTTGTCTGAAAAAATTGAAGTTTGTAGGATACAGAACTTTTTTCTATCTGCATAGTTTTGGTAATCCTTATTTCTGATACAAGTTCTGTAATTGTAGCATCAACATTTCTACTCATTACAAGGTTAACACTAAATCCCGCTATACTTATTACAATCGAAATTATAAGTATAACCACCAATATTTCAACTAAGGTATATCCACTCTCATTTTTTCTCATTATTGAATCACTCTCCAATGCTTATAACTCAAGTATTTATCATAGTCTAATGTATTATTATTTACATAAGTGTCATCATTTGACGGACTAATAAAATTAAAACTTAAATCATCTAAATCAATGTGGTCAATCGTATTATCAACGCCATAATTTGTAACATTAAATATTTCAACAAGTCTATCATCATCATAAATAATTTTTGACATTCTTCTCTTATCTGAAATATCTGAATAACGATTTAAAATGTTTGCCTTACCTTCGTACACAGTTATATCACCAGTGCTTATTATCGCTCCTCTTATGAATACATCTCCATAAATAGAAACATCACCTTTTCTAATTATTATTCCATCACACACTTTATTTCCTAAATATATATGGTTAATATCAGAAGTGCCCTCATACCCAGCACCATAAATTATCAATTCATCAGAACTTGTAGAAAAATTTTTCAAAGTCCCATCAACATCACTTGGCAGCTCATTTATACTATTAAACGCCAAATCATTTAAGGCGGTATCTAACTTAGTGTACTTTTCTATAGGGTTAGCATTTTGGATAGAAGGAGTTTGATTATAAATAGTTTCACTTGCAAGCTCATCATCCCCGTCTCTTTCTTTCATATTATGAAGATAATACAGGTAATCCTTAACCGCCTTCGCCCTCAAAGCATTTGCTGCTGAACTAGGTTCATCTAAATATCCGTAATAAGAAGTAGCAGAATGTATATCACTACCATTCCCATTTAACCTAAGGGCCTCTTTTGTATAAACATCTCCCAAAACTCTAATTTCACCAACACTTCCCTCTTGACCAACAAGGGTATTTACATAAATATAGCCTTTATCAAGCAATATATTAGAACTCGAATTAATCCCTAATTGAATGGATTCTTTGGAAAAAACACTTCCAGCGATATCAACAGTAGAATTATCTTCTGCTATAAGTCCACCAAAAGTTTTAGGATCACTAAGATTGCTAGCTTTTTTACCCATTACATATATATTACCATCAACTATAAGAGAGGCAGTACCCTTTACTCTAATATCTCCATTTACAACTAGGGCGTTTTGCCATATACGATTATCCTTTAAATTAATTGTCTCTTGAACATTCCTAAACGGATATGATTTTTCTGCATCAGAAATAAATATATCAGCAGAAATTACCTTTTTCACACTATCTTTATAGGCAAAAGAACTCTCTATACCAGAAATAATAGCACTGTCTGTATCCTCTTCAAAAGGAATACAATCATCCACACTAATACTTGCCAAACTAGTATTTTCTAATGCATTATACTGTTCAATTAATATTTCTTTTAATGACTTAGTCACTCCATCTTGCTTTAAAATTACAGAATTAATATACTTTCTAAAATTCCTCTTATATTCCTTTTCTGCAGAAGCCTTAATTGCCTCAGTATCTATAACTAAGTTTTCATCAAAATATCCCTTATTTTCCTTATATTCAATATAGTCTGGATGTTGACTCGGGTCACTAATCATTACATGAGTAAGACTTGTATTACTACAGTCAGAAAATAAAAAAATCTCATTAATTTTATTCATCTCATCCTCCATATAATCATCAGTTTTTTCTTTACTATAATTTATACCAAGCCTTATTATATCAGCTACTCTTGCGTACACTTGTTCAATTCCGGACTCAGAGTAATACTTAGCCTTAGAAATATCCAAGTCACTCTTTTTCATAGAAAAACTACTAAGTAACATTGACATTAAGGCAAATCCTAACATAGATAGAATAACAATTGTAAACATAATCAAAAGTAATGTGGAACCTTCCTCCCCCATTACTTTTTTATTAAGTATATTTAATTTATTTCTTAGATTTTTACCTAAGTTATTCATTGCTTACACTTCCTTTTAATTCAAGCAAGATATTTCCATTACTCTTTTCTAATATTTCTACTTTTGCAGAAAGCAAATTAACATTAACATCAGACGCTTTCCTTAAATTCCTGCTAATGTTAACTTTTCCAGAAACTACTTTAAAATAATATCTATCCGTATCATTTCCATCTTCAAAAACATATACAGAAAAAATACCAGACAAGTCACTACTTACTTCTATCTCTGTGGCTTCACTTGTATTAGGTATATCTTCTCCAATATCTAACACAACATTTTTATTATTTGCAGAACACTTTAACGAGCTCAGCGTTATATCATCATTTAAAACTTCCGTTCTAATAGTATTCTCTTCACTATTTAAGCTAATTTTAATCTTTCTCTTCCCAAACTCGTCTGGATACATAGAGTTATCTTGTGCATTACCATCCTCGTCATATATCATAAGAGCCGATTTTTCTTTATCCATAGAAATCAAACAATCAGTTACAACATCAGGTGATAAAGCAGGCAATATTTCATTATCCGATGAATCTAAGGGTCTAGTATACAAATCACTCTCATTATAACTTAGTCTTACTATATACTTATCAGGAATATCAGGAAGACTTAAAGCTTCTAAATCATCATCCGCACTTAAGCTTATTTCACCATTTCGACTTGAATCAACATTAAATAAGCCGCTATATTCATCTATACTTCTAGACTTTATATTTTCCATGTACATAACAGCCAATTTATTGATTTCAAGCATTTCATTGCCGTCTATCGTACCCTTGGCAACATGAGTAAAAACATAAGTAAGCGGTATAATCGCTATTGATATTATTAAAACCGAAACCAGCACTTCCACCAGTGTGAAGCCACCCTCATCTTTCCACATATCTTTCTTACCTAACTAAATATTTGCCTTCTGTAATACCTGTATCAAACCTCGGATTATCTTTATCATCATCATATACATTTATGTATAAAATTTCGTCTATATCATTTCTCAAATTCAAAATAACTCCAGATTTATCATTATCACCATCTCTTAAACTAGAATAAACATCAACCTCAATAGCATTTCCTCTCTCAAAAAAAGCTTTTTTAGTTATTCCATTCATATAATATCTAGCTATATATTTATCATCTTCTTTTAATACGGTTATGTCTACTTGAACAACTTTATTTTCGTCTAATCTAATAGAATCAAGTTCTTTCTCAGGCAACATACCAACTTTTTGAGCAGTATCATCGGAACTTACAGGATTAATATTTATAAATAAATCACCACGCTCATCACGAGGTGTATTTTTATCATTTAATTTATCATAAAACATACTCATACTTAAACTAGACTTATCCTCACTAGGTTCGAATAACTCATCCCTACCCTTAGGAACCGAATCAAAGCTTGGTCTATTAGTATTTGTTGATGAACTAATACCAATCATTCTTAAATTCATATTAACACCGAGCACACCATCTTCATCTTCTTTTCTAATTGAAATATCGTCCACAACTGTCTTAATATGGTAACTATTAATATAATCAAGAATTTTCTTTAAATTCTCATAATTAACAATAACACCGAATTCAACGCTTTGACAAAAACTAACATCTTTTTCCTTAAGTTCTCCAGACTCAAGCCCTTCCTTATCCGCAATTATGTCCTTATCCAGCTTTTTATTATTAAAATCGCACTCAGAAAATTTATTTTTATAGTTATTATCAGCAACAGTATTTGCTTTTTCAACATAATTTTCATCCGCAATTTTTAAAATTTGAATAGGCTTAAAAGTTATATCGTTGAACTTAACATCTTCTATCTCCTTTTCCATATCTATAAAAAGTCTCATAGGATTTTCTTCAGTTAAAAGTGAAGGATATTTATTCAATATGACATCGTTGCTTAACTTTAATTTTTCAATTTCCTTAATAATTATTTCTTTATCATGAGTAGTTTTAATCTCACTTATTTGACTTTTAATCGAAGCTATATTACGTCTAAGTTCGTTACCCTTAGAATCTATTGGACTATATACTAAATAATAAAAAGCAGTTCCAATAAGCAATACTCCAAGAACAAGTAACAGAGTTTTTTCTCTACTTTTCATCATTTACCTCCTTAGCTTCATCTTCAAATACCTTTTCGAAAAACTTACAATTAACATTAAACTCAAGTCTATCCTTTTCCTCGTCATTAATGCCTAAAGTCTCAATAATACTTGGTATAAAAACTTCTTTAAAAACTAATCTATCATTCAGCTTAATTTCCTTAATATCTTTTAAGTAATTAGCTATACTGTTCTTTGAATTTGATTTACATGATATCGAAACACCATCCGCATCTATTTCTACATGTGAGTAATATATATCCTTTGGTGTAATCTCTTCCAATTTTTTTAATATCTCTAATGACTTATAATCATTAGAAAAAGTCGCATCTAAGTCCAGCAAAAACTCTTCTCTTAGTTTTAAATTATCCCTTTCTACTATTAGATCATCGACACTCTCATATAACTGTTTTTCAAATTCCAAACTAGATATTTCTTCCTCTAATCTAGCATTTTCAACTAACGGATAATAAATTAACGCTCCAGCGATAGACACTATTAATAACGTAATACCTACAAATCTAAGTACATTTCTACTTTTTCTTTTATTGTTTAAAAATGAATCTGGCAATAGGTTAACATCAGAATAAACTGCTCCAACCGCATTTGCATAAATATTCTTTTTAGAACTGTACTCAATATCACTAGATTTTATACATTTAATATTTTCAAGATTTTTGGTATCTATCCCAAAATACTTGGACATATACTCTTCCAACCCTCTAATACAAACACCTGCACCACTTATGTATATATTAGAAACTGGTTCATCATATTTACTTCCATAATAATCTAATAACCTTGCCACTCCGCTAACTACTAAGTTTATATTTCTCAATACTTTACCTGTAAAAGTATCTTGAAGGCTAGTATTTTCGACTATAAATTCATTTTCTCCAATTATTTCTAAAGCAGCATCGTAATCAACTTCATACTTTTCTTTTACAATGTTAATTATCTCTCTAATACCACTTCCCAAAGTTTTATTTAATGCAACCTTGCCTTTTCTAACTACAGCTACAGAAGTTCTATCGCTAGCAATATCTATAATCATATAAGGTTCACGACCATTCACAAGCAAGGAATAATTCATCATAGCATTTTCAGAGTAAGTTATATTGCCTATCTTTAATTTTAATTTTTCAGCTAACTCTACATATGAAACGGCAATTTCGTTCGGAACTACTACAGTATTTGTTCTAATCATCTTTTTATTATCTTCTGTAAAATATTCCAAAACCGCATAATTAATAGTATAGTTTTGCAAGTTTACTGGAAAATGTTCTGCAGAATTCATATTTATCATCATTTCCAATTTATTATCAGGCAAATCAGGATAATTAACCTCTCGTGTTATTACCCTATTTGATGAAATTACGAAATTAACAATCTTGCCTTTTATTTTGTTTTTTATCATAGCTGCTTTGATAGTTTCCGCCATAATATCAACATCAACTATCATACCATCTCGCATCTCACAATCCGGCAACTTTAAACTTACAGCCTTTTTTACAACTAAGCTATTCTTACTTTTTTTATAAGAAATAATTTTTATTAAATCGCTTCCTATATCTATAGAAATTCCTTTTTTCATACTACACTCTTCCTATACTTTTTATATTAACAATGAAAAATATATATCGATTATTTCGCTTCCAAACAGCAAAACTAAAAATAAAGCAAATGCTAAAAATGGGCCAAATGGAATCTTTGTATCCCTTTTAACTTTTTTCGCCAAAATCAAAACAAGACCAATAATTGCAGCTATTACTGAAGCTATAACAAAGCTGGCTAGAACTCTAGACGTACCTAACATAAGGCCTCCAACAGCCATTAACTTAACATCACCCATACCAACTCCACCTTTTGTAATTATATTTATAATTAACAATATTAGTGAAACTGCAAAAAATCCAAATATATGACTTAAGTAATTCCCATCATAAATGGTATAAAAAATTGACATAAAGAGAATAAATATAATAAGCTGATTTGGTATTATCATTTCCATATAATCTATAACAGATATGACTAATAAAACTGAAAACATCAGCATACATAACAATGAATAAACGCTAATGCCATTTATATAATATATGAATCCATACATTAAACCATTAATAAATTCTATCAATGGGTATTTAATTGAAATGTTCGACTTACACTCTCTACATTTTCCACCTATCATTATATAAGTTAATATTGGTATTAAATCATACCATTTAAGAACATATCCACAATCTGTGCAGTGAGACCTTGAAAAAATGAAGTCTTCTCCTCTAGGAATTCTATATATCAATACATTTAAAAAACTTCCTATTAAAATTCCTAATAAAATTAACATCGCCAACATAAGTTTATTCTCCAATCAACCTTAATAAAAACTCCAGATTCTACAAATTAGCCTACATAGAATAAGGTGAGTAAGCTAATTTGTAAAACACTCCCCTCTTTTGTGTACCATAAATATTATTGAAAGTTAATATTTTACTAATTAGATTTGTTACTTATGGTTTTGGATACACAGTCTTTAACTCTCCACCTACAAGACTCTTAACCGTAACCTTTCCATTCCCATCATGTTCTATATAAAATCTACCTGCTCCCTTATACTTTTTAGACTGAGGCAAGGGAAGTTCAACAAAACTAGACAATAAATAATCATTCAAAGCTCCTACTGAGTGTCCTACTATAAAATCGTCAAATGCTGCATCATTTTCTGATTCAGCAATCCACATTGTAGTTACATCAGCTAGCATCTTAGCATTGGCTTCATCCTTTGCTTGCTTAGATTTTTCAACCATACCCACTAAATTGGGTATAGCTATTGATGCTAGAACAGCTAGTATTCCTATTACTACTATTAACTCTACCAAAGTAAAACCTTTATTCCCTCTTATCTTTTTCATAATATCTCCTTTCACAACTAAAATCATTATATATAAATTTCTCTTATATAATAAATTAAATTAATCAATCAACAGGCTTTGGATATACTGTTACTCTTTCTCCATCAACAATTACCACAACTGTAATTTTCCCATTTCCATCATGATTAATGTAGTATTCTCCGTTATTACCCTTATATTTTTTAGATATTGGACGTGGTATTTCATCAGCAAAACTTTTATTTAAATACTTACCTAAAGGCCATTCAAGATTATGCGAATTATACTCATTAAAACTATTGGAAAACTGATCTTCTGCCATCCACATAATAGTTGCATCGGCTATTAACTTTGCATTGGCTTCATCTTTTGCCTGCTTAGATTTTTCAACCATTCCTATTAAATTTGGTATTGCTATTGAAGCTAATACAGCTAATATTCCTATTACTACTATTAACTCCACCAAAGTAAAACCTTTATTTTCTATTATCTTTTTCATAATATCTCCTTTAATCCTAAAGTGCCTTTATCAAATATTTTATTTATGTGCCTTGTCATTTTATTATTCAATAAGTTTCGGATACAAAATCGGACCCTCTTCATACATTCTTGTCTTCACTCTTACTTTTCCTTCTCCATCATGGTCTACATAAAAATAACCAGCACCTTTATATTTTTTAGATTTTGGAAAAGGAAGTTCTACAAAACTAGCTTTTAAATAATTTTGCAAATCGTTATTTGTATGCCCTACAGCAAAATCATTAAATGCATCTGAATTTTGAGATTCTACAATCCACATAGTAACAGCATCTCCTATTAATTTTGCATTAGCTTTATCTTTCGCCTGCTTAGATTTTTCAACCATTCCTATTAAATTTGGTATCGCTATTGAAGCTAATACAGCTAATATCCCTATTACTACTATTAACTCTACCAAGGTAAAACCCTTACTTTCTTTTATCTTTTTCATAATGTCTCCTTTCTAAATAAAACATATATTTAAATACTTTTATTAAAAGTAAAATTTATTATTTATAAAATTAATATTAACCTCCTGAATTTATACTTTCAAATATCATCTTTTTACTACATCCTGCCCATCATAGAATACATCTGGAACATCGGCTGTATTATAGAAAGAATTATAAATCCTACTACAACAGACATTACAAGTATTATCGCTGGTTCCAACATAGTTGTTAATTGCTTTACTGCCGAATCTACTTCACCATCATAAAAATCCGCAGTTTTTTCTAGCATCTCCTCTAATTGTCCGCTTTCTTCTCCAATTTTTACCATATGAATAATCATAGGCGGAAATACATCCATATCTTTTAGCGGTGTTGAAAGTAAAATTCCTTTGCTAACTTGTTCTCTTGACTCAATTAACTCTCTGCTAACATATTCATTTTGAATTACCTTAGCCACAATCTCAACAGAATCAAGTATTGGCAATCCAGAAGCTAATAATGTACTTAAAGTTCTGGCAAATCTACTTGAAATAATCTTTACCTTAACCTTACCTATAATAGGTATTTTTAAAGCTATTTTACTAAGAAAAACCTTAGACTTATCTCCCTTTCTCAAAAAATAAATACCTAATACAAACAAAATTATAAGTCCAAGTAATACATACCAATAATATATAATAAAATCACTTATTGATAATAGCACCCTTGTGCTTAGTGGCAAGGTAGCACCCATCTGCTCAAACATATTCACAAAACTTGGAACTACTACAACAATCAAAATTATTATTACGGCTAACGCAACAACTCCTACAACTATAGGATATATTGATGCCTTTTTAACTTCTTGCTTTAATTTATTTTCCTTTTCAAAATGCACTGCCATCCGGTTAAATGACACTTCTAAATTACCAGTTGCTTCTCCAGCTCTTACCATATTAATAAGTATATCCGGAAAAATTCTTTTAAATTTACTCATCGAATCAGAAAGAAGTTCTCCTTGTTCAACATCGGAATATATATCTGAAATAACCTCTTTTAAACGCTTATTCTCAGTCTGTTCCCTTAACATATACAAACTCTCAAGAACAGGTATGCCAGCTCCTAAAATAGCAGCAAACTGACTACAAAAAATCGTCAAATCCTTTGATTTAACAGGACTTGTAATATTTATATCCTTAGTCAAAACCGAGTCCTGTTTAACTTCAATAGGATATAATTTTAAATCTTTAATTTTCATCAAAGCTACATCTCTGCTAGTAGCTTTCATTTTGCCCCTTGTAAGTTCACCAGACTCCGTTATAGCCTTATACAAATAAGTAGCCAAAATTTACCTCCTATTACTTCTCACTACCTATATCGACAAATTCTAAATAGCTTTATAGTTTTTTAACATTTTTTTATAGTTCTATACTGACTTATCTATTTTTCTAAATAATTTAAAACTTAAGTTAAAACTACATATAAATTCGCGCTAAAAAAACAAGCAGAGATTAAATCTGCTTGTTTTTTAGTGCCGACCAAGTCGACAATATCCAATTTATTTTCTTTTATACTTCTTCCAATCTCCACTATTAACTATAAGTCTTTCATCATCTACATTCATCTTTGATTTAATATTGTAAACATAGACTGGTAAATCAGCAAATATTTCACCATTTTCTTTAAATACCGTAATCTGTTTTTTACAGTATTCATGATTTTTGCAATCAGTGTCTTTACATCCTTCTAAGTTATCTATCTCATCCATTAATGAATAATCCTTAGGAATCTCTAATATTTCGCCATAAATTTTATCATCACCTTCATCAATAAATGCTGGATAATCTTTATTTGCTAAATGAAATAAACTTCCTTTTACAAAGGCTATCTGACTTGAAATCACCTTATTTTTTAAATATTTATCATAGTTACGAAATCCTACCATAAGAGTTCCGTAAACGAAAATATACATTGTTTCTTTCATTAGTGAGTATCTCCTACGCTCAAATCAATATCCTCTTTATTTTTTACAGTAGCAGAAATAGCTAACTCTAGTCCTCTAGCAATCTCTTCCAATTTCATATGAGGTGTATTCTTCTTAGAAACTGCTTGTGAAGAACTAAAAGGAACGTGGATAAAACCCCCTCTCATATTAGGAAATTCTTTTTCTATTAAATACATAAGACCGTAGAAAAGATGATTACATACATAGGTACCCGCTGTAAATGACATCTGAGCTGGAACACTACCTTCATGTAAAGCCTTTATTATCGCCTTATTAGGAATACTAGCAAAATAAGCATTTTTACCATCCTGCCTTATCACTTCATCACTTGGCTTATTACCTTCATTATCTGGTATCCTTGCTTCATTCTTATTTATTGCTACAGCTTCAGGAGTAATGTTGAAACGTCCTCCTGCCTGACCTATACATATTACAAAATCAGGTTTTTCTTTTCTAACGTGCTCACTTAGTTTTTCTACTGATTTATAAAAAACTGTTGGTATTTCTAATTTTATTATTTCGCAACCCTCTATACTGTCCGGAAGCAATTTAACAGCTTCAAAAGCAGGGTTTACACTCTCACCACCAAATGGGTCAAATCCTGTTATTATAGCTTTCATTTTTTTACCTCTTTCTATTTATATCAGAAAAGGAGTAATCTCATCAAAAACAAGACTACTCCATTTTATTTATTAAATTAAGTTAATTAAAATGCTAAAGTGTACATTAAAACCATGTGTACTACAAGTAATACTAGGGCAAATGGAACTTGTGCAATGATAACTTGATTCTTATTCTTAGCTTCTAAAACTGCTGCTGGTACTATATTAAAGTTAGCAGCCATAGGAGTCATAAGAGTTCCACAGTATCCTGCTGTAAGTGCTAGAGCACCTGCTATCGCTGGATCAGCTCCTTGCATATATACAAATGGTATACCAATACCTGCTGTAATTACCGCAAAAGCTGCAAAAGCGTTACCCATAATCATTGTAAATATAGCCATACCTAAGCAATAAGCTATAACACCAAATAAAATATTTCCTTCTGGTATTATTCCACTTATTCCACCTGATATTACTTCACCAACTCCAGCCTTGTTAAATAAAGCTCCAAGAGCAGTAAGTAATTGTGGTAATATTGAAGCTGCTCCGATTTGTAATAATAATCTTGAACTATCATAAGTCATCTGCTTTGGAGAAGTCTTAGTTACCATAAGAGTTAATATTACCGCAACTATAGCTCCTGCTCCAAGACCTACTAAACCACCTAAAGATTTAATAAATTGTCCAAATAAGAATGCTACAACTCCAATAGTAAGAGCTGGGATAAATAACTTATTTCCAATTTCTTTTGCCTTTTGACTTCTAAATGATTCATCAGCATTTTTTAATGATCCACTTGTAACTTTTTTCATTGCAGTTAATACACCCATAAGAAGTATCAATGCACCAACTAATACTGGTGGCAAGAACTTACCAACTATAAATATGAGACCAAATAATGCCCAAAAAGCTGCTGTTAACTTCGGAGCTGGATGCTTTTCATCTTTGTAACTATAATAAGCCGCTGCTAATGCAACTAAACCAGCCATGATATACATTAATTCTAATAAAGTAGCTTTCATTTATTTAACCTCCTTCTTGCCTGCTTGTATTTTTGCAATTTTTCTGTCCATTAATACGTTCTGAACAACAGCTAAAACTAAGGCTGCAATTGCAATAGGTATTGACCATGATGAAACCGCACTAGGAGTTACTTTAATTCCTAACTCTTCTAATGTACCAACAATAAGTAAAACTCCACCAGAAGCTATAAATACGTTTTGTCCAAAGAAGTTACCGTAGTTCTCAGCTGAAGCTGAATAACCTTTTAATAACTCAACTGTTTTTTCATCAAGTTCACCAAATTTATTCTCACTTGCACCATTTACCATAGGATTAATCAAAGGTCTTATGAATTGAACATGACCACCTAAGCGAAGTGAAAATGCAGCTGCAAGTATACGGATAAATGTGTAAGTTGATAACACTGCACCCGCAGTAGCGCCCTTCATCTTATTTATTAAATAAGCCGCTCTCTCCCTTAGACCATATCTCTCAAGTACACCAATAACTAAAAGAGTAAGTAAGAATAATGACATATACCTTTTACTAACAAACGCTGAACCTATTATTTCTAATATCTCAGTGATGCTAAGTCCACTTACTAATCCTGTTACGACACCTGCAATAAGTACTGTTGCAATAGTATCAAACTTAACAACAAACCCTACAACAATTATTAAAACTCCAATAAGTTTAATCCACTCCATATGAACCTCCTATAAATTTTTTATAAAATTTAAAATTTTATTAAAGTTATTATATCAAATATCCTAAAAAAAATAAAGTGATAATATTCATTTATTTGATTATTATCACCATAATATACATCATCAAGCAAAAATATAGATATTTATGCAGTTATTATAAGTATTTATATATTAACTTAAAATTTGAAATCAATATTTTTTCCCCTAATATTTATACTTATTAAAAAAATATAAATATTAAAGTTAATAAACTTATAAATTTTTCACATTTAAAAAGACCTAGTATAGACTAAGTCTTTTTAGCATCACTTTGAATATTTACTTAATTGTTTCTCAAGATAGTTTCTACAAGCACTAACTATATTATCTTCCATAAAAATTGATAATACATTTCGACCTGTCGTTTTAGCTATAACGAATCCTATGCTATCCATACTAAATAACATATGGTTATGTATATTTTCATCTGTATACTTTACAATAAAATTAGGATATTTTTTTGAAGTACATCTAAGTATTTATAGTGTTCCAACAACTCCTCTTTAGTATACTTTATGTTTTCATCACCACAAAACTCTCCATAAGGTAAATAGTATTCCTCATCCCCATTTAAAAACAAGGTGTCTGGATTTTGAACCATATGAACATATGTAGAAGTCTCAAGAATTTTATAAAAGCTATGTGATAATCTTTCATACGCTCCCATAATACTACTATCTGGATACCTACGACTCAGAGATTTAGCAACAGACTCTGGAAGTGTAAAAGTCACAGGTAGCTTTGCTAATGACTTAAATTCAAAAGCCCTATTCTCCATTTTTTTAATCATATCATATAGAAGATTTATTCTTTTACTATTTATAAAAACTGATAACTTTTTACAAACAGCCAACATATTATCAAATTCTTTTTTTAGGGCATTTACCGCACGTTTATCTGTAATTACGTGATTTAACATATCATTAGAGTCTCTAGCCACTGATACCGATGATAAAGCAGCAATTCCATCAGCTACAAATAAAGAGCGTTGATATAAGTCATCCCTTATACCTGGATAATAATAAGATTGAATTGCCCCTGTAACATAAATAGGTGTCCAGTCTGCAACCGCATGTATCATCTCATCAATATTCCTTTTGGTATTATGTATTATTACAATCTTATTTCCAGCAAGAATAAGTTTACCAATCATCTCACTCCACATAACAGTATAAGCCTTGTCAGACATTAACCAAGACATATCCTCATCACTGCTCAAATAAAGAGTTGTAGCTTCTTCACTCTGCATAATAATATCAAAAAATTCTATAACAGCATCTCTCTTACCCTGAACTCCATAAAAAAACTGTTCATGCTCTTTCTTGTTTTTTAAGAATATTTTTGAAGATGTATTTTCTAACTCTGAAACATCTAATAACCTATCAAATAGAATCTCAATTCCATCAACATCCTTTTTAGCATCTATAAACCAATTCTCTAATAATTTACTACGCTCATCAACTTCTTCTGGCCAAACTCTAATATTAAGAGTGTCACAAATAATTTTTACTTGCTGCTCTTCCTTTATATGTTTTGCAAAATAATTGCACATATCAATTAAAAATACTGGGTTCTTAGGCAGATTACGACTACCATTCCTCAACTTACTAACATAAGACGAATCAATAGCTGCTACCCTAGCTAAAACAGAAGTTTTAGTATTGGTTAAATTCATAATAAAGTCCAAACGTTGTGCAAACATATAAGGTCTCCTGATCATAATCCAATTTATAGTTACTAATAAATAAGCCTAAACTCACTTTACATATTATAATAGCAAAAATCATAGTAAAAATAAAGCAAACACATGGTAATACTTCAACATAAAAAAGAATACTATTACATAATAGTAATAATATTCTTAATTCCAGCTTGTCTAGCCATTTCTTCTATTTCCTTTATTCGCTTTGTTGAAGGTATATTTTTCTTTATACCTTCAACTCTATCTTTTGGTAATCCCTTAACATGTACTCTAATTATCTTAAAAATGACATGCTCATATCCTTTTAAAATAGCAGCTATATTATTTATTAACTTTTCATCATCAAAATAATTTTTTAAATAAACTAATCGGACTTCCTCTACCTTATCAAGTTTTAACAAATACTCTAAATTTTTAAAATTAAAAGTTTTATCTATTAGTTTAGAACTAGCTCCGTCAAAACAAAGTCTCTGCATATTAGCAGCATCTGATTTTATGTCGTAAAGAAACTTATCCGTAATATCAATAAGTTCAGATATTTTTTCGACATCAAAAAAACCATTTGTATCAATGTAGGCGGTAAGTCCAAGTTCGTGAACCTTTTTAAAAAATTCAGTCAAAAATTTATAATATATCGTTGCCTCACCACCTGATACTGTCACTCCCCTAATGAAGGGCATATTTTGCTTAACTAAATAAATAAGTTCATCAGAATCAAGCAAAAAACTCTCCTCACTTTGCATTGGAATAGTTTCGCTATTATGACAATATTTACAATTCATATTACAACCTTGAACAAATATAGAAGTCCTATTTCCTAGTCCCTCTACATTTGAAAAGGGTATAATTCTATGAAGTGGTAATTTTAACATGACCTTCTTCTTCTATCAAATACGTCGGCACATTCATCAGTTCCTGAGCCGAACCAAGTAGTATCTCTAAGCACCGCATTATCTCCACGGGCTTTTTCTACTTCACTCTTCTTAACTAAATATCCTGTAACACGTATTATATCAGTATCTTTAAGATATGTAGTAATGTATCTATATCCCTTAGAAAAAGCACCATCAACTATATCAACTATAGCATCTAAATGAGTAAGGTATGACTCATCAAAGGCAAATAAATCTCCAGTTCCTGATGGGAAATACTTGTGGTATGGAGCAGATTGATGTAAATGTGTAACCAAGTCTGGCTCTTGTCCAACCTTAATTCTGTGTGCTGGAGTATTTAAAAAGTCCTCTTCACTTAAAGATGCTCCAACCTGCGCATGAAGCAAGTATTTATTATCAGTACGTTCACAATATACAGCTTCGTGAGCATCAACAGTCGCATTTATAGTCTCAATTATAAGAGTCGCAATCTCATCTCCTCTTTCACTTTTTCCAAATGTTTCTTCAAGTCCTTCTAAATCTAGGAAATAGTTTGTAGCATCAGCAAGACCTACCATTCCGAACATCCCTGTAAAATTCTCTCTCTTTATGAAACCTTCCTTAACTAAGAAATTAGTTTCAAAGAAATTAGACTTTTCAACAATATACGAAATTCTCTTATCCATAGTTGAAGCCATTATATTTACAACCTTAGGAAGAACTACATCTATCATCTCTTTTAACGACCTAGTACTCTTAGCAATAGTTCCTAGTCTTAATCTAGAAAGCGTATATCCTCCACCAGCAAATGGCAAAGCATTATAACAACTACAAAGAGCGTATTCTCCTAAATCAGATGTATAATATGGGTCATTCGCAAATGATGGCTTAGACGCTCTAAGACAAGCATCTGCAGCTAACTTTGCAAACTCAAGACTCGTCTTTTCTTTATCATATTTAATACTCATGTTTGGTGTAGGATTTCCAAGTTCAACTACAGCCTTAAGAATAAGTCTACCTGCTCTAGTATCCTCTGGACCTACATTCGCATGGCAAAACGAATCAGTAATAGTCTTATCAATGTGATTTAAGAACCTTTTTATCTTTTTGTAATCCTCTTCTTCATTTGTAATAAATGGATCTAAAAGTCTATCTAAATGACCAATAAATACAGGAAATGAAGTAATTGATGGAACATGTGAGTATAAAATTAACAGCCCGTCTAAAGCCTCATCTAAATCCTTTGGCGCTGGTAAATCTAAAAACTGGACTCCATTTTCCATATAAACTCTGTAATCAGGAACTATGTATCTTGGACGATATGCAGCATAACCCTCATTAAGGTCGCAAATCATATCATTTTCAATATACATTAACTCTTCTTCTGTATATGATAGCAAATCAATAGGCGAAATAAGTCTCTCCGCAACATTTGCTAAATTGTAAAGTTTTTGTTGGTATGTAAGTGACTTAGAATTAGCCACGTCCAATATATCACTAATTTTTGAAATCATATTTATTTTATATACGAGCAAGTCGTATATTCTCCTTTCCTAATAGAAAATACCTAGTTTTATTATACTCCCAAAATATTAAATTGTAAACAATTTAAAAATTAAAATAGTATAAAGATAGCTCTTATATACTGACTTGCGAACAAATAATACGCATTTTGAACACAAAATATAAAGCTGTTTATTATAAAATTTTAATACTCCACACTATTTATATATTAAACACTTCTCTATTTAACGAAAGCACTCAAAAAACACTAAAATCCGATATGTTTATCACTATAGTTTTTAAAAGTCTAATATTCTTTATTTAAACCCTATACAACAAATCAGTATAAGTAACATAAGGCCAATAATCTTTCGCTACAACTTCCTCTAACTTATCGCAAGGAAGCCTAAGTTTTTCCATCTTTTCGAATATACTAAACCTATAAAAGAATGCCTTATCCCTAATTGTTTCATCTTCTTCAAAAGTATTATTAACGGCTTGCTCTAAATCTTTTAAAGCTTCATTAGCCTTTCCTAACAACTCAGAAATTTCTTTAATAATACCATCCTGAGTATCTGTACTTATGCCAAGTCCAGTATTTGTTAAATTTACTCTAGCTGCTGAAATATCACCTAAATATTTAATAACAGCTGGTATTATCTGCCTTTTAGCCATATTTATCATAGTTAAAGCTTCAATATTTATAACCTTAATATAGTTCTCAAACATTATCTCTTGTCTTGCTAATATCTCCGTTTTATTGAAAACATTTTGTCGCTCAAAAAGTCCTATATACTTTTCCTGCGAATACTGCTCTATCGCCTCAACTGCAGTCTTGTAATACGGCAAGCCTCGTTTTTTTGCTTCTTCTAACCAAGACTCATCATATCCATCTCCATCAAAAATTATCTCATAATTTTCTTTGACTAATCTCTCGAGTATCTCACTTAATGACTTATTGAAATCTTCCTTACCTTCAAGTTCATCACAAATATTTTTTAATTCATCCGCTAATATTGTATTTAAAACTATATTTGTACTAGCTATGGAATCTGATGAACCTAACATTCTAAATTCAAACTTATTACCTGTAAAGGCAAAAGGTGAAGTTCTGTTTCTATCTGTAACATCCTTAGGAATATCAGGAAGTGTAACAACACCCAAGTCCATATAAACAGGACTACTGGAACTTGTAAGTGCACCATTTTTTATCTGCTCAATTATATCTGTAAGCTGTTCACCTAAAAATATAGAAATAATTGCAGGTGGAGCCTCATTTGCCCCAAGTCTTAGGTCGTTTCCAGACGATGAGGCGGCTATCCTAAGTAATGGAGCATACTTATTCACACCAGCAATCGTAGCTAATAAAAATGTCAAAAACTGTGCATTTTCATGTGGTGTCTTACCTGGGTCTAAAAAGTTTGTTGTCCCATTTCCTATAGACCAGTTATTATGCTTACCTGAACCATTTACTCCTGCAAAAGGCTTTTCATGAAGCAAACATGCTAAATCATGCCTATTCGCAACTTTAATCAAGGTATCCATAACAAGTTGATTTTGGTCAGTAGAAATATTTGTAGTTTGAAAAATAGGTGCCATCTCATGCTGGGCAGGCGCAACCTCATTATGCTCAGTTTTTGCAAGGATTCCAAGTTTCCACAACTCCTCGTCAAACTCACACATAAACGCCGAAACTCTTTCCTTAATAGAGCCAAAATAATGGTCATCCAATTCTTGTCCTTTTGGAGGTCTAGCACCAAAAAGTGTTCTACCTGTAAGAATTAAATCCTCTCTATCCTGATACAACCTTTTGTCTATCAAAAAATATTCTTGCTCTGGGCCTACTGTTGGAACTACCCTCTTTGTTGTTGTATCGCCAAACAACCTAAGTAATCGTATCGCTTGCTTAGAAAGCGCTTCCATAGAACGAAGCAACGGAGTCTTTTTATCTAGCGCCTCGCCCGTATAAGAAATAAATGCAGTAGGAATATAAAGGGTATTATCCTTTATAAAAGCTGGTGAAGTTGGGTCCCAAGCTGTATATCCTCTAGCTTCAAAAGTAGCCCTAATACCACCATTAGGAAAAGACGAGGCATCTGGTTCTCCTTGTATCAACTGCTTACCAGAAAATTCCATTATAACTCTACCATCACCAGTTGGTTCAATAAATGAATCATGTTTTCCAGCAGTCTTACTTGTCATAGGTTGGAACCAATGTGTATAGTGGGTTGCGCCCTTTTCAACCGCCCAGTCCTTCATAGCATTTGCTACGACTTCGGCAACATCAGACTTTAACTTTTCACCATTATCAATAGTAGTCTTAAGTCTTTTGAAAGTTTTATGAGGAAGTCTCTCCTTCATAACTGTCTCACTAAAAACGTTTTCACCAAAAATCGATGTTAAATATGTCATCTTTTCTCCTTTTAACTTATCTTATCCTATTATTTTATGTCGTTTGTAAAAGCTTTTAAACAGACATTACTTTTAAGTTCTTTCTCTGTACGGCTCCAGTAATTACCTCTTTCACTCATATAACCTCTACCGTCACTTATATCAACTTCCTTTAACCAATTTTCAGAAGGAACAAATTCACCAGCAACTGGGTACTTACAGTCAGGCGTATAAATCTCTACTACAATAGCAAAATCGCCCTCCACCTGTCTCTTTTCGTTCAAATCAACAGTATAATATCCTTCATAGTCAAAGCTACCTTTTTTTAGAAATACTCTATTATCAAAGCTTTTCTCACTCTCGAAATCTTCAACTAAGTATATCGAGTAATGGGTATCTCTCCCTAAAGAATAAAAACTAACCGCACTAAGATTCTCTTTTTTATTGGCAGTAAATACATTGGCAAAAAAAGCTTTATTAGAATTATACCCTAAATTCCCAACATTTCCAAACCAATCACTTTGATAAATATTGTCATAATTATTATTTTTTTCTATTCTTGTAAAAACTAAATTATTTGTACCAATGTGATAATCCCTATAAGATATATAAAAATAACCATCTTCCCCAAATTCCTCACCATAACTATTCTTACAAATAAAGGCACCATCTATATCTGGTTCAGTGTTAAAATTACTTTTATTATAAAAATCATCCCATCCAACAATTAAAATATCGTGATTCGCTTTATCAAAGCCATTATAATAGTAACTAGCGTTCTCCTCATTATATGCCTTACCAAAATCTCTACCATAAATATCTGATATATGAATTGATGACTGAACACCACCATATAACATTATAGCTCTTTTAATAGCACCAAAATCTTTTGATGGCAATTTTCTACTTTCTTGAATATGGTAAATTGCTTTGGCACCAAAATTGGTCTCACTATCTCCATATCTATCATCTTCTTCTAAAACAGGACCTGACCATCTAGCAAAATAAGATAAAGAAATAGCTATATCTCCGCCTTCATTTTGATTTAAGTTATAACCATGAGTCAAACTTAAATGGTCCTCTGATAAATCAACATTTTCACCATTCATTGAAACTGATGATTCTATCGCCCCAAGGCTCGCGAAAGCCCAACAAGCACCAATTTTCCCTTGGTCTTTTACCGGACTAATTCTATTTACACTCCTCAAATCAAACTTTCTAGGAAGTTTTGCAATTTGACTAGGCGTTGATATGGTTCTAATCTCAATCATCCTAAGCTTTTCAAACCAGTTAACTGAATAACCCATAGCTTCCATAACCGCCCTAAGCGGTATATATGTCCTATCCCCATAAATCATGGATTTTGTATCTATCTGAATTTTTTCGCCATTTCTGAGTATATAATCGGTACCGATGGGAACTCTTATAGTTATGTCACCTCTAACAGCGACAGCCGTCCTAGTTTCTTCTTCCCAATAAACCTCTGCTCCTGATGTTTCAAACATTTTTCTAAAAGGAAGTAAGGTTCTTTCTTCATCACTTAAAATAGGACGTCCAAGATTATCATCAAACTCCATTTTAACATCATCCATATATATTAAAATATCAAATGGAATTATGGCTATCGCTGAAATAGAATTTGAAATCAAAGCTATATTTAATATTATTAATAAAGCTACTAATCTGGTAATTTTAAAGTTTTTCATATATTATTTCCTCTAAACTTATACAAGTAAGTCTTTAACATACCGTTATAAAGTTTCCTCTTTTTCGCTTTATGTGAAAAAGTTTTTTCTACTCCCTCATAACTACTAATAAAGTTTACATCCCAAGTTTTCAAGTTTTTATATGCCTTTGCCAGATTCATATATACTCCCTTTAAATCATCTGGCCTTATACGTTCACCATAAGGAGGATTACTAACAATAATCCCATTTTTATTCTTATTTATAATATCCTTAACATCTTTCTTTTCAAAATGCACAACGTCTTCAACGGAAGCGTTCATTGCATTCTCCATTGAAAGTTTTACCATATCATGGTCGATATCATATCCAATCAATTTAAATTTAACATCTTCGTTAACCTTATCAAAAGCTCTATTGACCTCATCAATCCACATTTTTTTACTTATAAGATTACTCCAATTTTCACTAACAAAGTCTCCGTTTAAACCTGGCGCAATATTTTTCGCTATCATAGCAGCTTCAATAACTATGGTACCCGAACCGCAAAAAGGATCAATAAAAGGTTGACTACCATCATAACCAGAAAGCATTACTATCCCTGCTGCCAAAGTCTCCGTAAGTGGCGCCTTTGAAGTTTTTATTCTATATCCTCTTCTATGCAAGGCTTGTAAGGATGTATCTAAATAAATACTTGCAATATCCTTTTTAATAAAAACTCTTATTGGATAATAAGCACCTCGCTCACTAAGCATACCTACACCATGCTTTTCCAATAGTCTTTTTGCAGCAGCTTTTTTCACAATTCTTTGAATATCTCTGCCACTAAATAATTTAGACTTTATACTTGATGCCTTAGTCACGTTAAACTTACCATCACTAGGAATGAAATCCTCAAACGGAATATTATAAGTCAACTGAAATAAATCCTCGAACTCAAGAACTTTATCACTAGCCAACTCTATCAAAACCCTCTCAGCCGTACGCAAATATAGATTACACCTAACAACGTCCTTAAATTCACCTTTAAACTTTACTCTGCCATCATCAACATTAATAATTTCTAGTCCTAAATCACTTATTTCTTTTTTTAATACTGCTTCCAATCCAAAAAGACATGGAGCAACCAAATTTAACTTTTTCATACACTTCTCCTAACTCTAAATTATATAGCAAAACCTCAAAATATACCATTACAAAACTGTTAATTAATATTACAACGAAACTCTCAAGACTTAGAAAAATGACATGCTCTATAAATTATGGTAAAATTATTTGTCAAAGGAGAATTATTATGAATAGATTATATGAACAAATTTATAAACGAAAATCAGTGAGAATATACAACGATAAGCAACTTAACAAAGAATTAAAGGAAAAAATTCTTTCTGCAATAAGTCAATTAAAATTATACAATAATAAAGATTCTAAGCTAATTTTTAAAATAATGACTTTTAATGAATTTGTAGAATCAGCAAAACTTAAAATAATTCCAAAAAAAGTTTTAATTAATTCTCCTTACTACCTAGCGATATACAAAAACAATTGCGATGACCCTTATGTGAACGCTGGATTTTGTGGAGAAGAAATTGTATTAAAACTTGAAGAAATAGGACTAAAAACATGTTGGGTAGGAACTGCTGACCCCTTTGGAAAAAGTGAAAGTTTCATCATTGGAATAGCCTTTGGTTTTAGTGATGATAATAAAGAAATAAATAGAAAAAGAAACGATTTAGATAGTTTTTTCGAGGGTGAATGTGATAATATCGAGATTGTAAAAGCATTACGCGAAGCTCCATCCGCCAGAAATTCTCAACCAGTCAGATTAAGTTTTAATGAAAATAAAATAAGCATTTTTTATAGAGATGGACTCAGAAGCCTTATGAAGGTTATGAACACTATAGACATGGGGATCGCTCTAAAACATATAACTTTAACATTAGAAAAAAATGGAAAGGACTTTTCAATACAAAAGACACAAAACGGTTTTGATATATTTTTTAAGTAATCAAACACTGATTTAATAAACATTTAATCATTCTCCCCTTGTTCTTTTAATAATTCTACAATATAATAATAACACTATGAAAAAATATAATTTCTTACAAAAACTTAGTGGCAGTCTTGTTCCCAGTGACTTATACAACGACTGTCAAAAAGAAAAATTTTATAAAACACTTATCTATGTTCTAATATTAATGACCTTGCTTTCATTAATCAGCGGTATTTATTTGGGGTCAAAGTCAAGAAATAGCATACTAAAAACTCTAGATGACTACGATACTGGTGTAATCTCTCCTCTATCGTACAAACAAAGCGCGGGACTAATATATGAAAATGATAAAGCTACCATAATAGAACACTTTGACATTCCAGTAATAATAGACACAAATAAGCTTTTATCAGCAAACACACTATATGATTACTCATCATACGTTTTATTATCTAAGGATTCACTTGCATTCTATTTAAACAATTTAGAACTCGAAAGCTTCGACTATAAAAATAGCTTTATTTTTGATGTTGATAGTAATGGTTTTAGGCAAATACTTAGTTTTTCAGCCAATATAGCAATACCTATTTATATATTTATAAACTTTTTATTTAATATATTCTCATTCCTGTATTCATCTCTTGTAATAATGTTTATGACTAATATTTTACTAATATTAAACGGTATGCGAGTTAAAATATCCAGTTTATATCAGAAGGTTATATACGCTATGACAGTTCCACTTATTTGGAATACAATTACCTTAATGATTAAAAAACCAATGCCACAAATGCTAACATCTTTTGTCGTTTACGTTTACCCTACTATAATAATTATGACTATTTTCAAAAGATTAAAAAACGACACACTAAAAAATATAAATAAATAAAAATTTTATCGCAAAATACACAAAAAAGTATTGTGTATTTTGTTATTTTTATGTAAAATATTATGTAGTACAAAGCACAATATTAACTAATATAAGGAGTAACGAATGAATAAGACAAAATACCAAGGTATCGTGCCTGCTTTTTACGCATGCTACGATGAAAAAGGAAAAATCGACAAGGACACAACAAGAAAATTCGCAAGACATTTAATCAACACTGGAGTTAACGGTTTATATGTTGGCGGTTCAAGCGGAGAATGTATATACCAAAATATAGAGGACAGGAAAATCGCCCTTGAAGAAGTAATGAAAGAAGCAAAGGGAGAAATCTTCATAATTGCCCATGTTGCTTGTAACAGCACTGAAGAAAGTATGGAACTAGCTAGACATGCTGAAAGCTTAAACGTTGACGCAATAGCTTCTATCCCACCTATATATTTTAAAGTAGGGGATGAAGGTGTCGCAAAATACTGGAATGACATTTCTTCAGCAGCTCCAAATACTGACTTTATAATTTACAACATACCTCAACTTACTGGTGTTACACTTAACAAAAATATCTTAGACATAATGAAAAAAAATAAAAATGTTGTAGGTGTTAAAAACTCATCTATGCCAGTTCTTGATATACACGATTTCAGAATATGGTCAGATAATAAATTTATCGTATTCAATGGTCCAGATGAGCAACTTCTTTCAGGTTTAACTATGGGAGCAGTTGGTGGCATCGGTGGAACTTATGCAATGATGCCTGAACTTTTCATCAAACTTTACAATCTTTTCAAAGAAAATAAAATTGACGAAGCTAGAGAAGTTCAATACGATATAAATAAACTAATATACAAAGCTGTATCTGGAAAAGGCGCAATGTATGCAATCATTAAAGACGTTCTTGGGAAAAGATACGGATTTAACTTTAACGGAGTTAAGGCTCCTTTAATCAACAAGTTTGAATCTGATGAGGCACTTTGCAAAGATATAGTAGCAACTTTAGAGCAAATCTATGCTAAACACGGTATTAAATAAAAGGAAAAATAATGAATAAAAAAGAATTATTAGATTTAATAAAAGGTGAAATAATCGTTTCGTGTCAAGCTCTTTCTGATGAGCCACTCTACAACGAGGACTTCTCACTTATGCCATTTATGGCTGAAGCAGCTAAAAGAGCTGGTTCAAAGATGATTAGAACTAGTAGTGTTCGCGATGTAGTTGAAATAAAGAAAAAAACTGGACTTCCAGTAATCGGACTAATCAAAAAAAAATACGAGGGTTATGATGTTTACATCACACCTACTATGAAGGAAGTTGATGAGCTTGTTGAAGCAGGTAGTGATATTATAGCTTTAGACCTAACTAAAGGAACTAGACCTGAAAACTTAAGTCCTGAGGATATAGTAAAACAAGCAAAAGAAAAATATCCAGATATTATTATCATGGCTGATATTTCTACTTTTGAAGAAGGCGTTAACGCTGCAAAATATGGTGTGGACATTGTTTCTACTACAATGAGCGGATATACTCCTTGGTCTGTTCAATCAGATGGTCCTGACTTCGACCTTGTAAAAAAATTAGTAGCAAGTGTTGACTGCCCTGTTATTGCAGAGGGAAAAGTTCACACACCAAAACAAGCAAAAGAAATGTTAGAAGCTGGTGCATATGCAGTAGTTGTTGGTGGTGCTATAACTAGACCACTACAAATAGCAGAAAGCTTCTTTAAAGCGATAAGATAATGGCTAGATTAGTTTTTGATATAGGTGGCACTAACTTAAAGTATGCCACCTATAATAATGGAAAGTTAATAAATCCTAGAGAATGCCCTAGCAGGGCGTCTGCGGGTGCTGCGGCTTTAGTAGAAAATTTAATAAAGATAATAAAAGAAAATATCAGTCCTGAAATTGACTCAATCGGAATTAGCACGGCAGGTCAAGTCGATTCGAAAAAAGGCGTTATTGCTTTTGCAAACAAAAATATTCCTAACTACACTGGATATAAGCTAGGCGAAACTATTAGCGAAATGTTTGGTGTAGACTGTTTTGTCGAAAATGATGTAAACTGTGCGGGCTTAGGCGAACTTGCAAATAATAAGGAGCTTAATGGAGATTTTGTTTTTGTCGCTTATGGAACTGGTATAGGCGGAGCTATTATAATAGATAAAAAAGCTCTAATAGGAAGTAACTTCTTCGCTGCAGGAATAGGTCAAATGAGACTCTATGACGAAGCTAGTGGAAATTACTGTGAATACGAGGACTTGGCTTCTACAAAACAACTTGTTAAAAATGTAAACAAGATAAATCCTGATATTGAAAATGGTAGGATGATTTTTTCACATCTAGATGATGAGCGAATTGTAAAAGCAATTGATGACTGGATTTATAAAATAGTCATCGGACTTATAAATGTTACCTACCTTATAGACCCTAAGTACATAGTTCTTGGTGGTGGAATAATGGAAAACGATTATGTATTTAACAAGGTAAAAGAAAAGTACGAAGAAATCAAAAATCCTTTCCTAAAAACTAAGTTGGTTCAAGCTAGTTCTGGAAACAAGGCTGGACTACTAGGTGCAGCTACACTAAAATAATAAACACAAAAAATCAAGTCGACAATGACTTGATTTTTTAGTATTTTATGAATTATAGGTTAATTATATACACACTACTCTACTGTTAAATTTCTTATCCACTTTTTACCGTACATCCTCTTTATTCCAAATACAAGTTTAACTAATTCATCACTAAAAAGTGTTAGAAAATAAACATAAACAGGCTCTAAACCTATAACAAGTCCTGTTACTAAGGCTATTGGAACACTTACAATCCAGAGACTTACAAACTCCAAATACAAGCAATACTTGGTATCTCCCCCGCTTCTTAATATAGAGGTTATGAGTATAAAGTTATTATTCTTAATAGGAGTCGCTAGTATTGCCACTACCATAAGACTTATCACAGTATCTCTTAAATCATCATCAATAGGAAATAGTGATAATATATTTTCATTAAATACCAACATAATTATAACTATAGAAATAGAAATTACCCAAATTAATCTTATTAGAACTTTCGCATAGGAAAAAACTTTCTCACCCTCACCCGAGCCCAACTTATTCCCCATTATAACCGAAGCTGCACCATTTAATCCCCAAATTGAAAACATTACCAGTCCAAAAATAGGGTCAATAATACCCGTTGCTGCGAGAACATTTGCCCCCATATGTCCAAATACTATACTATGAACAGTAACTCCTAAAACCCAAACTGTTTCACCCAAAACAACAGGTATAACTGTGTTAAAGAATTTACTTATAAATGCTCGATTAAAATCAAAGAGTTCCTTAATACTGCCACCTAAGTCTTTGTCAAATACATAAACAATAATTAAAAATAAGCTTAATTCAAGAAGTCTCGCACTCAAAGTCGCAAGTCCAGCTCCTCCAGCACCCATTTTTCTAGCACCAAAATTACCAAAAATAAAAGTATAATTAAGAACTGTATTTAACAAAATAGAAATACTTGCTATTACAACTGAAACCCTAACCTTACGAGTTGATTTAAGCGCACTAGAATAGCAAGAACTAATTGCCATTGGAACATAAGTCAGCGAAACAAATCTAAGATATGGAACACCTGCATTTATAGCATTGAGATCATTCGTCACAACCCCAAGAACAAAGGCAGGTTGCAAAAATGATAAAGCACTTAAAAATCCCGCAACAACAGATGAAATCAAAATGCTCGCGCCTAAAACCCTCTTTATATTCTTTATATCACCACTGCCATGGTACTGGGCTATAAGCACAGAACCACCACTGAAAATACCAAAGCAAAAAACCATAATTATAAAAAATATCTTATTTGCAGCGGTAACACCAGCTATAACATCAGTGCTAAGAGAACTAATCATAAATGTATCAATAAAGTTAAGAGCTGTACCCAATGCATTTTGCAAAATCATTGGCAAGGCTAAAGTAAATAAAGTCTTATAAAATTTTGTTTTTTCTTCCCTAGTCAGATTGACTTTTAAATTATTCATATTACGTATTATACTAGGATGAGATAATAAAGCAAGAAAAAGATAGTAAATAAAATGAAGAATTACTTGTGAATATCAACGAAAACCGAAGTGTTTCTATCTTTTGTCTTTCTCTCTTTATTATCGTTTTCTTTCCTAATGGGCACTTCGGATTTTGGAAATAATTAGAAATCCGATATTCCCATTAGTTAGTATACTCGCTTTCGGTATAGTCATATTTTAGAATTGTTAATATCGGATTTCGACTTAGCTTCAACAAACTACTGTCTTGCACACCTGCCTTCGTTGGACAAGCGTAATTTTTCGAAGTAAAGAACCCGTTTAAAACCTTGCTGTTCAAGCGTAGCGAGTTCAAGGTTTTAGGGTGATGAGTGAGAAAAATAGCTTAGTCCTCGAGCAGGTTACTTTCTTTTGTTACTTTTCTTTGGCAAAGAAAAGTAAACCTACTTATTATCACTCTCAATATACTTCCACATTTTCTTACTTACGCTAAACTTCTTAGAACCAATATTTCTATTATTTATTATCTTAAAATAATTATATCCACTTCTAAAAGCCAAGTAATCTAGTCCTCTAGAATGTATAGCATTTACAGGACACTCATAAACACATCTCATACACAAGAGACATTCATCACCTGAAACAAATTTACCACTGGCAAAACTAATGTTTCCCGCTGGACAGTTCCTCTCACATTTTTTACACTTAGTGCAATCATTATTAGCATGCAAAGACTTTCCAAACATTTTTCTAAGTATCTTATTATAGAAAAAATATACCGTTTCATCGAATACATCTCGTATATAATTTCGCTTATAAAGTCTTTTTCTACCACTGCTTATATCCTTAGCTATCTTAGGGATTTTACCATAAACAGTAGCTTCGAAAAGCTTTTTGGTTAACTCATCTTCAAAATCTAAAAGACAATTTGATGAAACTACTACTAACCTATCATAAAAAACAGTGTACCAATTCTTCTTAAGTACCCTGATTAATTTTACAGATGCAGATTTATTAATAGATGAATAGACCGAACCAGTACGAATGATAAAAACTTTTTCACGATTCCTTGGCAACATATCAACTATTTCAAAAGTATTTGGAGGTACACCGAGTGAATATGTCGGTACAACAAAACCAAACATATTGTATTCTTTAAAATCAACATGTTTTTTACCTCTCAAAATATCATCGATACTAATCATATCTACCTTATGAGATAGTTTCTCTAAGTTCGATGTTAAATATTTACTTACTACATAGGTACTACCTGTACCACTAAAATATAATAAAGCTATATTCATAAATCTCTCTTTATATCAATTCAAAATATTTACAAGCGTGCATTATTCCATCATCCTCTATATGCTTTGTAACAAAAGAAGCTACATCCTTTGCAGCATCAACTGCATTTCCCATTGCCACTGAATTTTTCACACCCGAAAGCATCTCTATATCATTATAATTATCACCAAAAACAACAACATCATCCATGCTATAACCAAGATACTCTGCCATCTCAGTAATACCTGAAAGTTTGCTCATATCTTTGTTACCAATCTCATAACCCTTTTTACCCCAACTCTTAAAATAAAGATTCTCATATTGTTCGTAGTCATCAAAACTACTGTTAATTATCATAAGAGTATAATAATCCTTATTAAGGTCTCTCTCCAAATCAAATTTACTAATCTCCATCTTATAATTATTCGGCTCGACTTTTTCAATCGGATTAATCCTGTCAAAATAGTTTCTCTTAAGCAAGCCCATAAAATCCTTTATATAAATTCTATCCTCACTGGCTAAAATAAAAGGCTTTCTCCCCTTACTTAATCTCCTTAGAAGTCTATCCATATCGCCCTTATGAAGAGGAGTTCTTTTTATTATATTGCCATCTGAAATAAGTTCATGCCCATTAAAACCAACAATAGTTTCAATCCCTAAATAATTTGCTATTTCAGTCATCTGAAAGATTCCTCGACCACTAGCTATAGCTAGCTGATGCCCATTTTCCTTAAGTCTATTTAAAGCCTCGACAGTAGATTCTGGAATATAACTCCTATTTTTTTTATGGTGTATTAATGTGTCATCTATATCAAAAAAAACTATTTTACTCATTCTACATTTCCTTAACAAAATGAAATGCTCCAGTGTTTACCTTTTACAAAAAATAATATATGCATGAGCATTTACACTACTATTCTATACTAAAAACATTATTTTTTCTACCTTATTATAAATTTTATTCCAATAAGTATGAAAATCAAAGAATAAAGCCGTAGCAAGAACTTTTCAGAACCTACTACGGCTTATTCAATATATGATTAACACATTTATTTTATTTAAAATTATATTCAGTAACAATAGGCTCTCTACCAATAGTAATATCATTGAAATATTCATACAAGCAAATTCCTAAGAATGAACCTGAAATATTAACTACATTAGTATATCCAAGTCCTTGTAACGCTCTTACAACATTATAGCTTCTTTGTGATGAACGACAGTGGAAGTATACTGGCTTGTCTTTTGGAATTTCATCAAGTCTTTGTCTAAACTCTGACATTGGAATATTAACTGCACCTTTTAAGTGACCTCTATTCCACTCGCCTACTTCTCTAACGTCAACTATCATAGCACCGTCTTCAACTAAGCCACGAACTTCAGAAACATGAACTTGTTTAAAGTCACCATGCATGACATTAAGAGCAACAAGAGCGGCATGATTTACAACATCCTTAGCTGTTCCATAATATGGTGAATAGCAAAGTTCTAATTCTTTAAGGTCTTCTAGAGTGGCACCCATACTAATCATAGCAGCCATAACGTCGATACGCTTATCAACGTTTCCTTCACCAACTGCTTGTGCACCTAAAATTCTTCCAGTTGGAACTTCATATACAAGCTTAAAGTGCATTGGCTTAGCACCAGGCATTAGTCCAACCTTGTCACCAGGAATAACATATACATAATCATAGTTGAAATTATATTTCTTACACATTTTTTCATTTAAACCAGTATTGGCAACATTTAAATCAAATACGTGAATACAACTTGAACCGATTACACCTTTATTATTATGATACATACCAAACATATGGTCAGCCGCAGCTCTAGCCTGTCTTTGTGCTGGACCAGCAAGAGCAAGTAAAGTCTTATCTCCAGTTAATTTATGAGTAACTTCTACAACATCACCAACTGCATAAATATCAGGATAATTAGTTTGGTAGTTGTGATTTACAAGTATTCCACCAGTTTTTCCTAATTCAATACCACAATCTTTTGCAAGAGTAGTCTCAGGTCTAACGCCTATTGACATTACAACTGCCTGTGCAGGAACTTCTTTTCCTGAATCCAAAATAGCTTTTCCATCTCTTATAGCAACGAGTTTTTCTTTTAATAATAAATCCAAACCTTTTTCGTGCAATTTTTTGTGAACAAGTTGAACCATATCATAGTCAAGTGGTGTCATAACTTGGTCAAGAGCCTCGATAAGGTGTACTTTTTTACCAGCTTTAAGTAGGTTTTCTGCAACCTCAAGTCCAATAAACCCTCCACCTACAACAGCTATTTCTTCAAGATTATTTCCTTCAATATATCCATGTAACTTTTTAATATCAACTACGTTTTTAACAACAAAAACATTTTCTGAATTAATACCCTCTATTGATTGTGGCAATACTGCATTAGCTCCAGGTGATAAAGCTAATTTATCATAACTTTCTTCATATTCCTCACCAGTTAATAAATTTTTAACTTTAACAACTTTTTTATCTGGATAAATAGCCACTACCTCGTGATTTGTTCTAGCTTCTATATTGTATTTTTTAGCAAATACTTTTGGTGTCATTAACACTAACTTATCGCTATCCGAAATAATTCCACTTAAACGGAATGGAAGGCAACAATTTGAAAAAGATACATTAGGTACTCTCTCAAACATTATCACTTCTGCATTTTCGTCAATACGTCTAGCTCTGGCTGCAACACTAGCACCACCGGCAACTCCACCAACTACCAATATTTTCATTAAATTTCCTCCTATTTACTTTAATAGAAACTCTGTAAAATCTTAGTATAGAACCAAATTTTTTACATCATTTTCTACATTATAACACAAAAAAACTTATTTTTCCCACATTATTTATGTATTTTATCACATCATATCTATAAACCTTTAAAAAACACCATATATATGTTATCATATCTGAGTATAAATGGAGGAAAACATGATAATACAAGTTAGCAAAGTTAACAAAGCATTCTTGGTCGACGACTTACTAAAAGATGTAAATTTTATAATAAATGAGGGAGACAAAGTTGCCATCGTAGGATATAATGGTGCAGGAAAAACCACTTTGGTTAGACTCATCACAGGTGAATTATTAGCCGATAGTGGCGAAATAATAATACAAAAAAATAAAAGCTTAGCTTTCTTAAAACAAAACCCCCTTATAAATAGTAATAAAAATCTTTATGACGAAATATATAATGCGAATGAAAAAATAATAAACCTTAAAAAAGAAATTGATAACGTTCTTTCTCAAATAAATGTTTCAAATGATAAAGAAGTTATTGAAGCCCTTAACAATAGACTACATCTATTACAAGAAGACTTTGATAAAATGGACGGTTATAAATACGATTCATTAGTTAAAGGTGTCATAAATGGACTAGGTTTTGCTAAAAATCATATGGACACTCCCGTTTCCAAACTTTCTGGCGGAGAAAAAACAAGACTTTCTCTAGCAAAAGAACTCATCAAAAACCCTGACATTCTAATTCTTGATGAGCCTACAAACCACCTAGATATTAAATCTCTAAACTGGCTTGAAAACTTTTTAAAAGCATATAAGGGAACTCTTATTGTAATATCACACGACAGATATTTTTTAGATACAGTTACTAACAGAACCCTAGATATAGACAACGGAAATGTAAAAATGTATAACATGCATTTTTCAAAATATATAGTGGAAAAAGAAAAAATTAAAATTTCTCAAATTAGACAGTACGAAGCAAATCAAAAGGAAATAAAAAGACAAGAAGATGTTATTACAAAACTAAAATCTTTTAATCGAGAAAAATCGATAAAACGCGCTGAAAGTCGAGAAAAAATGCTCAATAAAATGGAAAAAATTGAACGTCCACACTACGTTGATGTTGATATGAACTTAAAGCTAGAACCAAGATATGAAAGTGGTTTTAACGTGCTTGAAATTAATAATATTTCAAAATCATTTGGCGAGCTTGAATTATTTAAAGATGTTAGTTTTCAAATACATAAGGGTGATAAAATAGCACTCATTGGTGACAATGGAAGCGGAAAATCTACCTTCTTTAAGATACTAAACCGCAAACTAAAAGCTGATAACGGAAGCTTCATATTCGGAACAAAGGTAGTTTCCTCTTATTTTGACCAAGAACACCAACTTCTTGATGAAAATTTAAACTTAATAGAAGAAATCAGAAATGTAAACAAAGACTTATCAGACACAGAAATTAGAAATATTCTAGCGTCATACCTATTTCGAGGTGATGATGTATTCAAAAGAATATCATCACTAAGCGGGGGTGAAAAATCACGTCTTACCTTTGTCAAGCTAATGCTTAGTGAAGCGAATTTTTTGATGTTAGACGAACCTACAAACCACCTAGACCTTAGCAGTAAAAACATACTAGAGGAAGGACTTAGAGGTTATACAGGTACACTTTTTATAATTTCTCACGATAGATATTTTGTAAATAGAGTTTGTAATAAAATACTATATTTAAGCAATAAACAAATGACCCTATTCGATGGAAACTATGCTAACTTTGTAGAGAAAGGACTTATGAACTCAGAAAACGTTCCAACTGAAGAAGTCAAAAAAGAATCTTCGAATAAAGAAAATTGGCTAAGAGAAAAAGAAAAACAGGCTAAGCTTAAAAAGCGACAAAACAGAATTAAAAATTGCGAAGAACAAATAGCAAAAATCGAAGAACAAATAGAGTTATTTGACCAAGAATTATCTAAAGAAGAAGTATTTACAGACCACGTAAAAGCTCATGAAATAGCAGAAAAAAAGGAGAAACTTGAGCATGAGCTCGAAAAACTCTTTGAAGAATGGGAAGAACTTCACGAAGAATAATATTTTACTCTTAGGTAAAACCGAAGTGATTCTATTTTCGGTCTTTCTAAAATATTATAAATACCTATCTTAATGGGAAGAAAACTAAGATAGAGAAATCCGATATTCCCATCAGCTTCGATACAATTTTAAGTCTTAAACATTCTTCCGTGCCAATAATATAGGATTTTCCATTATATTTTCTTAAAAATTTTAATATACCAAAATCCGATATTCCCATCAGTTTCGATGGGTAATTGAGCCCTATACATCCTTCCGTGCCGATAATATAGGATTTTCCATTATACATTATTAAAAATTTAAATATACCAAAATCCGATATTCCCATCAGTTTCGATATGAATTTAAGTCTTAAACATACTTCCGTGCCAATAATATCGGATTTTATTTTATATTTTTATAGTTCAAAACCTACGGCATCAGCGAAACAACCTTTTTTCCTTCCTCTAATTCCTTATTATTAGTATCTCTTACTAAAATATCCCCTTCTTCCAAACCAGAAACAATCTCATACTCATATCCACTATCCTTACCAATTTGAACCTCTATTTTTTCAAGCACACCATCATTTACAAGCCACACATAATATAGTCCATCTTCTTTAAAAACTAAATCCTTAGAAATAGCTAGCTTATCTTTTAAATGCATGGTTTCAAAAATTATGTCCATATCAGCACCCAATATTAAATTTGAAAAACTATCAGAAGCTACCTTAACTACAACCCTTTGCTCCTGCAATCCTAGCGTAGAAACCTTGCTAATTGCATTTGCAGAAATATAAACTATCTTACCTTTTTTACTAAAACTCTCTTGTCCAATCTTCTGTATTATTTCCACTTCTTGACCCATTTTTAAAGCCATAGCATCAGAAGAAATAACTTCACTCATCGCAATCATATCAGATGTCTTATTAAATTGCAGAATCGGCATAGCAGGATTTGCAAGGTCACCCTCTTTTGCAAAGACCATACCCACTATCCCGTCTTCCTTAGCATAAACATCTTTCTTAGCTAAATTTTCTTCTATTTCATCAAGCAAAACAGAAATAGCTTCCTTTTGCCCCTTATAGAATTCCTTAGTCCCAGATTTACCGCTACTCTGCTCAATAAGAACTTGTCTTGCGTTCTTTCTAGACTTAAGATTATCTTTTGCATCATCATAAGCTCTTTGATACTCTTCATATTCAGCCTTTGCAACAACTCCAGCCTCATAAAGATTTTTATATTTATCCAAATCTTTTTCTACTCTTGCTAATAAATTTTGGGCATTTTCGATAGCTATATCAGCACTTCTAATTTGAGAAGAAAGTACATTAGGCTTAGACATTTCTTCTTGCCCAGACAAAGATTCTAATCTTGCCAACAATTCATTCTTCTTATTTTCTAAACTATCCGTCGATAAAGAAAACAATAAATCGCCCGATTTTACCTTAGTTCCAGATTCTGCTACAAAAAGTACCTCTCCACTAAAGCTAGGTGTAAACGAAACTACATTGGAACTCACAAGTTTTGCGCTTTCTTTAAAGTCGCTTACTATATCCTTTCTAAGCAACTCTACCGTCTCTAATTTTAGTGGCTTAGTAGCCTCAACATACATATACGCTCCAATCCCTATAATAAGGATAATAAATATAATTATTTTAGCTCTTTTTTTCATTTTTTCCCTTTCTTACTCGCCTGATTTTAGCGAGTCAACTATATCTATCTCTTTTATTTTTTTACTAGCTAATAACTGCGCCATAACTATAGATAGCGCCATAAACAAACTTGCTATAATAATCGCTCCGAACTGCAAGTTTGAAGGAATAGAATACATATCCGAACTCATTTCTTCACTCATAAGCACCAACATATATTTCGCTATTGGAACACCTAAAATCACTCCAATAGTAGCTGTCAGCCATTGCTCTAAAGAAACTATGGACAACACTTCTTTCGGAGTCATTCCTAAAACCATAAGCGTTGCAAATTCTCTTTCCCTCTCTAATATTACCACAAGAAAAATATTATAAACTATAGAAAAACTCATTACCAAGGCTATCAGTGCCATAAAATAAATACTCGAATAAGCTACATCAAGCCTAGCAATAGTTTGATCTAAAGAACTCTGCTTTGATTGAACACTTGATATCTTAGGCATATCTTTATATTTGTCAGAAATCCTTTCAATACTTTTATCCCCATCAGTATCTAGCAAGATGCTATTACTGACCTCCTTATACCCCAAAACTCGAGATAAATATATAATATCCATGTAACCATTCATACCAATACTTTGATCAACTATAAAAGAAACTCTTAGGTTCACTTCATCTTTTCTATGTTTTGCATAAGGACTCTTAAATATAATTTCATCCCCTACCTTTACATCTAGCTTGCTCGCCAAACGCTCCGACAAAGCAATTCCAGTATCACTAATATTCACAGGCTGATTGTTTTTATCTACGACCTGATAAAGCTCATTATTTTTGGTTAAGCCTATTACCACGACTTCCTCACTAAGCCCTTTATGAGTAAGCTTAGCAGGTATACTTAACATACTTTCTAATTTATATATCCCGTCTTGTTTTGCAACCTCACGTTCAACTTCTGCTCTATCTAATAAACCCTTTGTTATGATTTTCGCATCGTACTTTTCTACATACTTATATCTATCAAAAATCATGGAGTCCATCATATAGTACATGCTCCAAGGCATTACGGAAATAGCAAAAGCTAAGGACAAGCCAAAGACTATCCAAGCACTTCTCTTTCTGTTTCTGGATATATTTCTTACAGCCATTCTGCCCCTAGAATCAAAGGTCATAGAAAACAACTTAAACTTTTCTACAAAAGACTTTTTACCATTCTTTGGCGCTTCCTGTTTCATGGCTTCTGCAGGCTCAATTTTAACTGCTTTTCTACTAGAAAGCACCCCAACAAATACACAAAATAAGGTCGCTATTATTATCCCAAACGAAAAATAGTGGATCGCTGGATTTTTTTCTATAAATGGCATATTAAAAAGTTCTTTATAAACATTAATAAATAATGATGAAAACATCATTCCTAAAATTGAACCTAATACACCACCAAAAAATCCTATTACTATGCAGTAAGCAGCATAATGCCAACCAACTTCTAAGTCGCTATATCCAAAAGCCTTTAAGACACCAATTTGTCCTCTTTGCTTGCTAATAATACGTTTAATCATTATTATCATAACAAGGGCTGCAACCGCTAAAAATATTGCAGGCATCAAAACCATAGTCGCTTTTAATTCATTAATTTCTCCGTCGACAGTAGCATTGCTTTCTTGTTTCTCCATGTCAAATAAAGAAATTACCCCAAAACTTTCAATCTGCCTGTAGATATCAGAATTCAACTCTTTTAAATCAAAACCCTTGTCAAACTCAAATAATATCTGATTATAAGACGACCTACCTGTTATTGCTATAATGGATTTTAGATCAAGAAAAGCAATTCCAAAATCTTTAGGATCAGAGAATATAGCTGCTTCTTCACTTGTAGCAAAAATATTTTCTGCACTTCTAGCAATTCCTGAAATTACTAAATTACTTACCTTTGCACTCACAATAACGGAAATTTCATCACCAACCTTCAAATTATTTTTTTCCGCAAACAAGTTGTCAATTAGTATTTCGTTATATTTCTTCGGTTTATATCCTTGCATAAGCGTATACTTACCTAAAGTATCACTCATACTCTCTAACCTTATTGTTTTATTGGTATTTAAGACTTTGGAATTTACTAGTATCTTCCCTTCAACCTGTTTTATTCCATTAATTCTGGCAAGAGAACTTTTGAAGTTAAGCGGTGCTGAAATTACTTTGGCATAAGCATCAGGGAAGTTTGACTGCTCATAGTATACCTGCTTTGAATATGACAAGTCATCCATCGTTTTCGCAGAGCCTATATAAATCATTATTCCTAAGGCAATAATAACTATTGTCGCTATATTAGAACCTTTATGTTCAAATAAATCTCTAAAAAGTTTCCTATAAAGTGTCAAGCTTCCACCCTTTCTATCTTACCATCAACAATGTGCATCACCCTATCAGCTATTGTCGCTATCTGAGAATTATGCGTTATCAAAACTATTGTCTTTTTATACTTTTTCGAAAAATTTTTCAAAATGGAAAGAACCATGTCACTGGACTTTGTATCTAGAGCACCTGTCGGCTCATCACATAGCAAAATATCAGGATTTTTACTTAAAGCCCTTGCAATAGCAACTCTCTGTTGCTGTCCTCCTGAAAGTTGAGCTGGAAAATGGTCTTTTCTATCTAAGAGTTTTACCTCGTCAAGTATTTCTTCTTCATTAAATTCACTATGCGAAATGTCCTTTGCAAGCCTAACGTTCTCTATCGCAGTTAGATTTGGCATCAGATTATAAAATTGAAAAACAAAACCAACTGCATCTCTTCTATACATGCTTAACTTTCTTCTGCTAGCTTGGTGCAAAGGCTCTCCCTTGTAATAAATCTCACCTGAACTGACACTATCCATACCACCAAGTATGTTAAGAAAGGTACTCTTTCCAGAACCTGATGGCCCTAAAATAACGAGAAATTCACCCTTATATATCTCAAAATCTACACCATCAAGAGCATGAATTTCATTATCTCCCATATGATAAGTTTTATATATATTTTCACCTTTTATTAAAACTTCCATAGAATTCTCCTATTTTTCATAATCACTCCTAATTATAACACAGTTGATAATCATTTTCGATGGTCTATAATGCAAACTTGTTATTTTTTTATTTAAAATATATGATATACTTATGTTTATAAGAAATAAG